>Ga0247841_10008278_pt1 | contig 15053 bp, 10 predicted proteins | sample LaCruzMarch2015__2_FD_192410 | JGI IMG/M metagenome (GOLD analysis project Ga0247841, IMG submission 192410) | Freshwater microbial communities from meromictic Lake La Cruz, Castile-La Mancha, Spain - LaCruzMarch2015_18m | ecosystem: Environmental > Aquatic > Freshwater > Lake | place: Spain...
TGGGAGGGAAAGTGAAGCGGCGCTACGATTCTCCCCAGACTCCTTTCCAACGACTCTTGGCTTCTCCCCAACTCTCTCCTCGTATCAAGGCTGACCTGCAGGCTGCCTATCAAATCTTCAACCCAGCCCAATTGAAGCGAAGCATCGATGCTTTGATCGACCGACTCTACGATGCTTACCAAGAGAAGACCTCCCGACCATCTTTGCAGATCCAACCATCCAAGAAACAGTCCCCTCGTTCAGTGACATCTTTGGTGAGGCAACGATCCTCAGTTCGGTTACCTTGTTAAATGATTTGACACGGCTCCCGGTGGCAATGAAAGCGCTGCATCGGTCGGCGACCATTGGTTGGCCGATCGAGGCCGACCACCAGGAGCCCACCAACTCGATGTAGCTATTCCAGCCCAAGATCTCCTGGAAAGTGATCGGCACGCCTGCCTGGCTGGCTCCGTCGGCAATTCCAGCCATCTCCTCTCTGTATTCCGCCTCCAACATGGGGTCAAAGATCTCCATCGCCTTTTCAGCGAAATAGGCGAAATCCTTACCCGTGTCGTGACGAATGAGGTGATCGTGTGTCTGGATGGCCTGGCGTATTTCCTCTGCAAGTAGAAAGCCATGCTGGAAACCGCGTTGGTAGGGAGTTCCCTGGATTCGCAATTCGATCCAGCCATCTTTGTCTGCACGTGTCCCGCCAACCAATAATTGAACCATAGAAGGGGTCATGGCAGGAGGAGTATCGCTTGGGGTCTGGCTTGGAGATGGAGTATCGCTTGGGGTCTGGCTTGGCGTAGGAATGGCAAAAGGGGTTTGACTGGGCTGGGGAGTTGGGGAGATCCCACTAGAACTGGGGGAAGGCAACTGGATCTTTGGAGGAGGAAGGTTTGCCGCTTCTTGGATGGCATACATCAGACCCGGCAATTTTTCCGCCAGGATAGAAGGAAGCAGCTCTTCCGCAGGGAAATGTTCATTCCAAATATCCATTGTGTAGGCGTAGGTTCCAAATTCCCCATAGAGGTAGTCGTCGGAGTTTCCCTGCGTATATCCTAATGGGAATTCAAAAGAGACTTCAACGCCGCTGCGATCTGCAATTCCTTGCGCCAATGAATTGAACGTGTCGAAATCACCTAACACCGGCTCTTCGGTGAAACCCCAGGGGAAGTAGAGTTGATCTCCGGAGGAGTGCAGCGCGATAGACAGGGTAAATTGATGCTGAGCAACGAAATCGCGCAGTGCCTGCGTTTCTGGCTCGGAGAAGGGTGCAGTGCCTGGGAAATAGCGATCACCCATGGCGACAACTGCCCCATCTTGGCTATCTGTCCAACGGTAGGAGAAATTGCGGTTCAGGTCGGCCCCATCTCGGGCAGGATCAAAAGGAGGATCCCCCAGAAGGCGAGCATTCTTCCGCCAGGCATTGGCCTGTTCCAGATCCCCCTCCCCGCTTTGAACATAGCCGTCCGGGTTGAGAACCGGCACTATCCAAACTGCCGTTTGAGCCAGTGCTTGTGTGATTGCTTCCATTCCCTCTGGAGGCGGATTCAGCAACGTATTTGCCAAATCTAGCGCCAGTTCACCCCCCAGCCATTCACAACCATGAGTGAGCCCGACGATCAGTACTTCTTTCTCGGGTGTGGAACTGCCGATCCCCAAAGCCCAGATCGGTTTTCCCTCGAAGCTTGATCCGATCTGTCTCAAGCCAAGCGAAAGCGGTTGAGCCGCCAAAGCGTTGATGCTGGTTTCGTATTCCGCCAGAGAATGATAGTGATCGAAGGAAATCGGCAATGCTGAGGGCGATAAGGAAGGAACACTGGATGCATTCGATGCAATGGCCGAAGGGGAAAGGGAAGGAGTCGGGGAGATAGTAGGCGTGAAGCTCGTTGCTGGGGAAGCCGATGGTGTCGTTTGAGCATCTTGTCCACACCCCGCCAGGAAGAAAACGAGTAACGATAGAATCGCGATGGACCGTAGAAACAACACTGTGTGCTGCCGATCAATGATCACTGCGAGTGTCCTTTCTTTGCGGGGATGCGAAATTGCCAAAGGTGCGCCTTTGCCTCTGGTATCATTCCATACTTCCGGCTTGCTTCGAAATTATTCTCTTGCATCTCATCACACCACATCTATGGCTCCGAATCGCCAGGACGGTATCGGATGTAGTACTGATCCTTGCTTACCCACCCTTTTTGCTTGGCCTGGTCTCCTTCTGCAGACAAAATCTGGTACCAATTTCCAAGCTCATCAATCACGACGAGCGGGTCATCCGTTGAAGGATATCCAGCGGGATTCACTTGATCGATAATCTTCGCGGTAGTGCTTGGTTCAGCAAAGATGCGAACATTCCGGCCAGGGATAGTTGGCCAAATGATGTAATACTGATTCTTGGCGGAAACAATGCTTCCTTTATACAGATATCCGGTTCGCTCTTGTCGAGCGCTGCCGTCCTTCTCCCCAGCGATTATCCCTTTGACGTTGTACCAGGCATTGTTGGGACCGCCTTCGCCCAGGATCGTAAAGTTGTCCCCGCGCCACAGGTAGCCGATTGCTGAGGAAGTAGAGAGATTGGGCTCGAGATGGAGGACGATGTAGTTCTTTCCATCTGTACGATTGGGATTGATTGCCGCTTTTCCCGCATTGCTATCTGCTGGTGGTTTCGTGCTTGAAGGGCTGGTGGTTGGACTGGGAGACGGCGTAGGTGTGGGAGTGGGGGACGGAGATGGGGACGAGGTGGGAGTGGGAGATGGGGAGGCCTGCGTAGTGGCCGGACTGGGCGGATTGGTGCTTGGCGCCACGCCAATTCCTATTCCCCCTCCCATCACCGCCAGCACCGCCACCAGTACCAGGGCCAATCCCCCCACCCCCGCCAGGATCGGTATCCAAACAGGCATCTTCTTCCCTTTCGGAGTGACCGGGGGATAGATTGTTTTCTGTGCAGGGTAGAAGCCTTGGCCTGGGCTTGGGCCTTGGCTGAACCCAGCCCTGGCCAGATCGGCCAGCAGCTCCCCCGGATGTTGATAGCGCCTCTCCCGCTGGGGCGCCATCAATCTTCCCTGCACCGCCGCCAGCCAGCCCGGCAAGTCCGATCGCACCCCTTGAAGGAGGGGATAGGAACCTTGCACCTTCTCCTGGTAGATGCCCACCGGTGTGTTCTCCTGGAAGGGTGGCCTCCCCGCAGCCATCTCGTAGAGGATTACCCCCAGAGAGTAGAGGTCGGAGCGAATGTCCACCCGCTCCTTGGCCAGGATCTGTTCGGGGGAAGCGTAGCGGGGGGTAAGAGCAATGCCCGACCCTGTCCCGGCGCTCAGCGTGTCCTTGGCGATGCCGAAGTCCATCACCTTGACCTGACCGTTGGGCAGGATCATCAGGTTCTCCGGCTTCAAATCGCGGTGGACGATGCCCTGTCCCTCCGCCGCCTGGAGGGCCTGCGCCACCTGGGTCAAGATGGAGAGGATCTGCTCCACCGGCAGCCTTCCCTTGCTCTTCAATACCTGGGCCAAGGTCTGTCCCTGCAAGAACTCCATCACCAGGAAGTGCATCCCTTGCTCGTCGCCTTGGTCCAGGTAACTGACCACGTTGGGGTGCTGCAACCGCGCTGCTTTGGCTAGCTCCTCGTGGAACTTTCGCACCAGCGTTGGATCCTGCGCCAAATGCTCGTGCAGGATCTTCACCGCCACGATCTGTCCGTTCTGCTCGTCGCGGGCCAGGTAGACCGAGGAAAACCCGCCCGAGCCGACCCGGTCGTAGAGTTTGAAGCGATTCTTCAGCTTGGTTCCGATCAAAGAGCTCAAGGTTCCCCTTTCATCTTTCCATCTCGCGATCGATCATAAACATTGTCAATTAAACTCCAATTCCAAAACGTAGCTGCTCAGTTCTGGAGAATCAGCATTGCCGCGTTCTTGCAGCTTGTATAGAGGAGGAAATAGCAAACTACCGCTGCCACAGCCGGCACAAGACCGAGGAATGGCACCAAAATAAGGAGTGGGGTACAGAGGGTCAGGATGCAGAAAACCATGCCGATCTGAGGGTTGGGAATAGAACCACGGATCCCTTTTCGTTCCAAGCATGCCGCCATTGTCGGAAGAAGTATCCCAAAAGCGATAAAGATCCAATAAAGATTGTAAAAGGGGATGAAACAGAATCCCACCGCGTTGCCCGGAGTCGTTGGGGCGTATCCATCCTGGACGACGCTCCAGAACTTGTAGAGGAGGATATAACTGATCACCCCGAAGGCAGTAGCGGAGAGCATACTAATGACAAAGACGAAGGGAATCAACAACAAAGCCGCAAGGGGGAAGAGCAACCCGATAAAAAGGGGGATGCATGAAAGAACTGCCACCAGCAGAAGCACCCACCACCAAGTGAAGAGACTCTGCAAAGAAGCGGCTTCCGCTGACAAGGCTCCCCCAACCCCTAGTGGTTGGCTTGGGAGGTTAGGGGGCAACTGGTTGATTTGTGGGCGATCGACCGCAGGATTTCCCATGATGCGAGCCTGTTGAGGCGCGCCTGCGTAGGACTGCGGGGCGGCTGGTCTTGCGGGGGCTGGAGACATCATCAGGTGAAAGGTTTGCCTGCCCATTTGGATCGAGTCGCCTGGTCGCAGCCAGGCGCTTCTCACACGATGTTGGTTGACGATTACCCCATTGGTACTGTTCATATCCTGGATATCCACTCCCTGAGCACCGATACTGATTCGAGCATGTTGTTGAGACATGGTTGAATCCTGAGGGAAGGACAGGTTGCATTGCGCAGACCTGCCTATCAGGATCGACCCTCGAATCTGCACACTCCTCCGAACCCCCTGGGCATCGACCCAGGAAAGCCAGTACGCTCCCCCCGATGGTTGCTGCGGGATGTTGAATTGCCCACCTTGGTTCATGGTTGGTTCTCCTTTCTTTCAAAACCGCCCGAAACATTTCAGCGGTTTGCGTCACTCGGCTTACTTGTACAGCGAAAGCTCGCCCTTATCGTCGTAAACATAGGTGTAGTAAGGAATGTCCTTGCGATCTCCACGTTCGGTGAACAGTAAGGAGCCGGTGATGCCCTTGGCGTCGGTCATGGTGCGCATGGCCGCAGCGACCTTGTCCGGATCGGTCCCGCCGGCTTTGGTGATGGCGGCGCAGAGAGCGTTCAGGGCGTCGGCTGCATAGACCGCCCAGATGGAGCCGGGGATCTCATTGTACTTGGCCTTGTAGGCATCCAGGAACTCTTTGGATTCGGCGTATGTGAGGAACTGGGGCATCGGCTCATTCAGCATGAGAGCGCCTTTGATGGCGTCGTTGCCGGCGATCTTGACAAACTCGGGTGTGGGGACGGAGTTGTTGCCGACAAAGGTCACTTCGAAGCCCATCTCGCGGGCCTGCCTGAGAACCAGACCGGCCTCGGGGTAGTAGCCGGTATAGAACCAGCAGTCCGGGGTGGTCTCTTTAAGTCTGGTGATGGCTGTGGAGTAGTCGCTCTGGCCAGGAGTGATTGCGTCGTAGTAGACCACTTCGGTCGTGCCGGCGTCGACGTACGGTTTCAAGTATTTCATCGCGTCCTCGGCGACGCCTTTGCCGTAATCCTGGTTGTCATGCATGATAGCGATCTTCTTGGCGCCCAGCTTTTCGACGGCCAGCTTGGCGAAGAACTCGGACTGGGTGTCGTCGCGCCCGGCAGTACGGAAGAAGTAGGGACGCAACTTATCCATGGTCAGGCTGACAGCGGTGCAGCCGTAGCCAACGGAGACGACCTGGTTCTTGTCGTACAAGTCGGCAGCGGGAGCGGTGACAGAAGAGCCGTAGGAGGCGATAACTTCCTTAAGGCCCTGGGAGATCAGTTTCTGGGCTGCCAAGGCGCTGTCCTTCGGGTTGGAAGCGTCATCGGCGACGACGATCTCCACTTGTTTGCCCAAGACGCCGCCCTTGGCGTTGATCAAAGCGGCCGCCACTTCCAAGCACTGCTTGGCCCACTGGCCCTCGGCGGCGAAGTTGCCGGTAATGGGGGCTTGCAGGCCGATCTGGATGATTCCAGGGATCGGGGTGAGAGAAGGGCTGGGGGTTGGACTGGGAGACGGCGTAGGGGTTGGACTGGGAGACGGAGATGGGGACGAGGTGGGAGTGGGGGATGGTGAGGCCTGAGTAGTGGCCGGGCTGGGCGGATTGGTGCTTGGCGCCACAACAATTCCTATTCCCCTTCCCATCACCGTCAACACCACCACCAGCACCAGGGCCAACCCCCCGATCCCCGCCAGGATCGGTATCCAAACAGGCATCTTCTTCCCTTTCGGAGTGACCGGGGGATAGATTGGCATCTGTCCAGAATAGAAGCCTTGGCCTTGCCCTGGGCCTGGGCTTGGGTCTTGGCTTGGGTCTTGGCTTGGGTCTTGGCTGAACCCTGCCCTGGCCAGATCAGCCAGCAGGTCCCCCGGATGTTGATAGCGCCTCTCCCGCTGGGGTGCCATTAATCTTCCCTGCACCGCCGCCAGCCATCCCGGCAAGTCTGACCGCATCCCTTGAAGGAGGGGATAGTTCCCTTGCACCTTCTCCTGGTAGATGCCCACTGGCGTGTTCTCCTGGAAGGGAGGCCTCCCCGCAGCCATCTCATAGAGGATCACCCCCAGAGAGTAGAGGTCGGAGCGAATGTCCACCCGCTCCTTGGCCAGGATCTGCTCGGGGGAAGCGTAGCGGGGGGTAAGAGCGATGCCCGACCCTGTCCCGGTAGCCAGCGTGTCCTTGGCGATGCCGAAGTCCATCACCTTGACCTGACCGTTGGGCAGGATCATCAGGTTCTCCGGCTTCAGGTCACGGTGAACAATGCCCTGCCCCTCCGCCGCCTGGAGGGCCTGCGCCACCTGAGTCAAGATGGAGAGGATCTGCTCCACCGGCAGCCTTCCCCTGCTCTTCAATACCTGGGCCAAGGTCTGTCCCTGCAAGAACTCCATCACCAGGAAGTGCATCCCTTGCTCGTCGCCTTGGTCCAGGTAACTGACCACATTGGGGTGCTGCAACCGCGCTGCCTTGGCCAGTTCCTCGTGGAACTTTCGCACCAGCGATGGATCCTGCGCCAGATGCTCGTGCAGGATCTTCACCGCCACGATCTGTCCGTTCTGCTCGTCCCGGGCCAGGTAGACCGAGGAAAACCCGCCCGAGCCGACCCGCTCCAGCAGTTTGTATCGGTTGTGCAATCGCACACCCAACAGTGATCTCAGCGACATGGTTGAACCTCGCCTTCTTGCTTTCGTTTTCGCTTCATGACGGCCCGCTGATATTTTGCGGGGGGTACGCCTGGATGGCATCCAACTGCAAGAGAAATCCCTCTTGCATAAGGGTCCATCCTCTGCCTAATTGCCATTGCCCTTTGCTATCTTTCAGCAATTGGAAAACCTGATCATCCCGGTCCGGATAGTTAGGGTCGTAGATCCGAACTAGATACCCACTTTGCCATCCAAAACCGGCAGGGTTCAGTTCATCTCTGTATTCCAGTCCGTAGGCCACAACAGCATGACCCGCACCCATCAAGCTGTTGGGATTGGTCCGCAGACCCACGAAAACTGGTTGTCCATCCCGCAACAAATCATGAATGAGATTGAGTTCTGGGGTTGCATCCCAACGATTGAAAAGAGTTCCGTCGGGGAGATCCTGGTAGGTGGCTTGCACTTCCAAAATCCAGCGCTGCCAATCTCTCGACAGCTCATTCCAGCCCGTAGCGGAGGGAGGAGAGGAAGGATAGACAGACCAGGAGATGGTACCGGCCATCCCCGCACAAATCCCATCCGAGAAGTAAGGAGGGACGGATGGGTTCTCGAAATGGTAGCCGTTGCGGCTTGGAAGAAAGTTACCCAGTATGACATCCGCCAATAAGCCGATTGCGTACTTGCCAGAGTTGCTAATCTCTGCCGAGATGAAGCCTCCTTGCGCGTTTCCACCCAGAGAATCCCAATCAGATCCATTCCACGCTAAAAGGTCTGCCTCGTGATCCACCACTCCCAACGGCGCAACTAGGCCTGCCGGGGTATCGAACTCGCCACCCTGCAACTGAATGCGATACATCTGGCCCAATGCTTCCATTCCTTCGGTTGTCTCCAAGGGGATTGTCGAGAATTCCACTTCAGAGTTGCGACTCAACGCCCCTGGCGGGATGCTCAGCCTTGCGCCGTTATCGAGCGTCAATTCTCCACCCGATGACGCTTGTATCGATGCCACTGTAGACGTGTAGGTAAAGACAGGCCCTGGTTGGTTGGGAAGGATGGGTCCACCCTTGTTCAACCCGGAGGTCGTCAATCCCACCATCAACATGGATTGGCAAAGGATTGCCGCCAAACCGACCAGCAGCCAGATAACGGCTGTTTGGCGCTTGGCTGGAACCTTTCCCCCCACTGGCTGTCGTGTTGGCGCGGCCACTACAGCTAGACTGCTTCGTCCAACCTGGATCCAATCTCCTGGTTTGACCCATATTTGGACCCACCTACGGTTGTGAAGCCAGGTTCCATTCAGGCTCCCCAGGTCTTGCAGCAATACCCCTCCGGGCGTATCGATGAAACGCGCGTGAGTGGAGGAAACGGTTCGATCCCACGGCAAAGAAACGCGGCATCCAGGTGAGCGGCCGATCAGCACGGTTCCCTGGATCGGTTGAAAACAAGGTCGACCCCATGGATCACGCCAAGCTACCCAGCACGAGGGGCGAGAAACCCCTCTGGCGGTAGCCGCCCCTCTTACTGAAGCGGGTCTCCGTTGACTTTGATACGGCGCGCCTCTATCGAACATTGTTCCTAGTCTCCAGTTGCCGAATCCAAGTGGCCGAGAGAACACCTTCCCGCATCGTCAACCCGACGATCTTGCACCATTGAAGGCTTCCTTTCGGATCCAGGCACACTTCCAAAAGCTGGCCGCAGTCTTCGGAGGTGCTGGAACCGAATAAGCAGTCCCCCAAGCTATAGGCAATGACAGCTCCGCGATAGGTCTCCACTTCTTGCGCAGTATGACTGTGGCTTCCCAGGATCAGGCTTGCACCAGCATCGACGAGCCGGTGTGCCAATTCCTTCTGGCTGGCCAGCGCTCGTGTGCTTCCCTCTTCACCCCAATGCAGGAAGACCACCACATGATCCACCCCCCCGGCTTTCGCACTACTCACCGCTTCCACCATGGGCGACTCTTCAACCAAGGGGATGCCCACCCCTTCCTGAAACCAGAATGGCTTCCATAACAAATCCGCCTCAGCGAAGGCCAGGAAAGCGACACGGATTCCTTTTTTCTCCACTACGATGGAGGCGCTGTGCGTAGGATTGGCGAACCCGACTGTCTTGATGCCGGCTTGGTCCAGCGATCGGAAGGTATCCTCCATGCCGTCCCATTGATAATCCCAGGAGTGATTGTTAGCCAATGAGACCAAGTCGATCCCAGCTTTCTGCAGGATGGCAAGGCCATTGGGATCGCGAAACGTGAAAGGCTTCTGGGGGACGGGGGTTCCTCGCTGCGTAAGCACACATTCCAAATTCCCTACCCGGAACTCCGCTTCTTGAAGCAATGGCTGGATTTCATCCAGGGCTCCGCTTGGGACGGCGCGCAGCATGAGATCGCCACAAGCTAGCAACAACAGCGAAGAGGGAGGATCAACGGACCGTTCGCTCACTCTCAGCATGGAAAGAGAGGCTTCGGAGCGCGTGGCAACTGCATTTTGATCCGTGATTGAGGTCGTAGGTACAGTGGCCTCAGGAAGATCGAGCGATTCCACCTGAAAATCCGAGCCGGCAAGCGCTGGTTGGCTTGGGGTGGAGCGAGAGACCTCACCCCAAGCTCCCTTCGAAAATGGTGGATTCGTGGAAAAGGTAACCCGATGCGGTGGCGCAATGGGAAACAAAACAATACCTACCGTGATAGCGATGACGAACACGGGGAGGGCGACGCAGGCTAGAAGAGGAAACCTTATCCTATGACGAATTCAGCATTACCTTCTTTCCGCGAGGTAATGGCTCTGACGAAATCTGCGGAAAAAGCATATTAGGGCCTTCTCGGCTGGTGGAAATACAGCGTGAAACTTTGTTTGCCCGCATGAATGCGATCTCCGTGGCGAAGCAATTTGTCCCTAGTCTTACCCTCATTGACAAAGGTGCCATTTTTGCTCTGCATATCGATAATTCGCGGCCCTTGTTGCGTAAGGACGATACGCAAATGTGTTCGAGACATCGTTTGATCGGACGGGAAGGAGACACTACAGGACGGCAATCGACCAATGGAAAGGGCTCCGGTAGACAAGTCCGTTTGATGGACTTCCCCATTCGGATCGTGCCAAACAAGCGTCCAGGATCCCCCACCCGCTGTAATCGCGGCAGGTACTGGGATAGGGCTAGGTCTTTTTCGCAGGAACAGGAACAGAATCGCCCCACAGCCGCTCAGCAGAAGGACTAATATCAAGATTTGCGCTGTACTATTGCTTGGTATTGTGGCAGCCGCGCGTTGCGAGACCATCACCTCGAAGGGTTCGGAGGCTCCAGGCACCTCTTTTCCAATCACGGAAGCGTGCCAAACCCCATTCTCAGCATTCCGAACGATCACATAGGTGGGCGGTCCGGCAGTGATCGAAGCCCCTGGGTACTGATCATCAACAGGTATTCCTTGAGGGTCGATCAACTGCAGAGAGACCGTGCTTCCCGGCCAGTTCAGGGAAACGAAGAGATCTTTTTGGCCGAGGATCGCGAAAGGTTGGATGGGGAGAACTTCACCCTGTCGTATTTGTCCGCTTTGGTTCAAGACCTGGAATCCCAAGGATCGCTGGCGCAAGGCCACGTACACATTAGAGAGGTCATACCCGCTGCCCGCGTATTGATAAGAACCGCCTGTGCTGCTGGCGATCTGTTGAAGGAATAATTCATCGATTCCTTGGTTCCCGGAACTGCCCTGTTCTCCGAAGCCAACGGTATACACGCGGATCCCCAGTTGTTTTGCCCTTGGCGCCAAATCCACCAGGATCTGTTGATTCGTGTATCCGGTGTTGTTCATGCCGTCGGAAAGCAGGATGATGATCCGCTGTTTCCCAGGTGCTGCTTTCTGCAATTCCGTCATGGCGATGACAAGGCCTTCACCCAAGTTAGTCTGGTCCTGTGGCGCAAGACGTGAGACAGCCGAAAGAGCATTTGAGATGGCGTTGGTTAGACCCTCAAGCAGAGACGCCGAATTGCTGAAAGAAGCGATGGCGACTTGGTGGTTCAATTGAGACGCTTTGTTTTCTGAATCAATCATTTGAACTAGATATGTTCCGGCTTTCTGGGCCGACTCGATCTTCACTCCCCCTTGCCATGTTTGCCCCATGCTGCCCGAGGTATCGAAGACCAGGGCAGTCACCGAATCCGCTCCAATCTCCCCTTGCGGACTCACAAGAATAGGATTGGTAGTCGCCCAATCCATTTTTTCCAATGAACCAGTGAAGAAGGCCTCTACGCGGATGAAGGTTGCCGATTGAGGATATGCTGCATCACCTGGCTTAAGGGTGATGGTCCTTTGCCCCTCTCTTTCCGTAGGCTTGATCTCCTCTGTCGCGATAATCCCGGTGGTAGAACCATTCACGGCGACAAGTTTCATCTTGTTCAGATTGAACCCGTCCAATCCTTTCCAACTTACAGTCAGATTCAAATCTTTTCCGGGATCTATCGCAAGGGCTTCTCCCACACCAACCACAGAACCTCCTGGTTGGCTGATCTCCAGATTGATGAAGCTCCCACGGATGGAGGATACGGCTCTTCCGGCGAGAAGCGCTGATTCGGCTGAATCAGAGGTAAGCCTCCCCTCGATATGGAGGTAGGTAATCGGCTGGAAATCCTTTGCAACGAAACCTTCGGGATAGATCCACTCGTACAAAGGTTGAGGTATGAATGGGAGGAGACCGTTTAAGTTTAGACTCTCAACTACGCTTGGATCGAGAAGGTCGTATGCTAAGGCGTGGAAATCTGCTCCTCCCAACGCGGAAACAAAGGTAGACGAATTTAGAGTAGCGGATTGCTGAAGAAAACCGTTCCACCTGGCGAGCTCCGGCTCGTCTTCCTTGGGGATTTTTCTTGAGGTGTCCAGGATCTCCAAGCCAGAGAAACCAGATGCCTGCGGCCAATTCTCAAACCAAGGGTAGTCTCTTAAAAATGGGTGAGCGACGAAACTGAATCCCTCGTTAGCTGTCACCGAATTGATCAGCGCTTGGCCTTCAAAAGATTGGGTTGGCGTTTCGCTGGTAGAAAAATCGGCGATTGGGGAGTTGATCCCAAAAGCCAATAAATGGCTATCCTTTTTGCTGCCTGTTCCTATCTTGGTTGAGAGTTCTTCCCCCTCCAAGAAAACTACGCTATTTCCGGCTTTCTTCACTTCTTCAGAGCGTTTCAGCCAGGCTTCATCGTCCAAACGTTTCTTTATCAAGCCGAGCTTTAATAAATCGATGTAACCATGATCCGAAAGTCCAACCCAAGCCAACCCCTGCTTTTTGGCCAGTTGCCCGACCCCCCAGACCGTACTGAAACCATCGCTGTAGTTGGTGTGTACGTGTGGGGTTCCTGGGGTACCATCCGGCTGGCGCAGGGAGGGTCACTGAATCAGCGTATGTCAGCAGGATAGAGGTCCAATCTAGGATGCGAAAAAAGCTGAAGTGATCCGTGGAAGCGGACAGGGTGTGGTTGACCTCGTCCAACTCCGAAGAAAGGGCAGTCCATCCCTGGCCGTCATTTCTCACCAGAAGCAAGCCTTTTGGATCGGCGCCGTCCAGTTGGGCCGGATTGTAACGGAGCGAGATGCGCGCAGGATACTTCAACGGGTCCGCCAAGCTGGCTACTTCGTAAGTCTTGCCTATCGCCTTGCCCGCGAATTCGGGTTTGCCCGACACATCCGCGGTCGAAAAAATCACCATGGTTTCCTCTGAGATTGCACCTGGCGGGATCGCTAGGGAAGCGCCGCTGGGTAGGGTGATGGCTCCGCCTTGATCCGCAGGGATCACCTCCGAGGATGACTCATCCTTGCCGACCAGGACTAACAAGGGATCCTCCGCAGGCTGCAAACAAGAAGTAGTTGCAACGATCAAGAACCCTAGCAGAATTACAAATAGCACTTGAATGGATTGCTTCATGAAATCCTCCCCCCTTCTTTTTTCGTAGGTGCGAAATGGCGACTCCATAGGATGTCTTGGCGCGCTCGTGAAGTCATCCTCTCAAGCTCCCGGCATGGCCATCGAGATGCGATCCGGATCAAGATAACCGCGCACCTCGATGCTTGGAGAGTCGGCCAACCCTGGGATGACGTTCATGCTCTCTCCAGCGGCAAGATCCCTTTCGATGGTGATGGTAGAACCACCCGCATCCTGGTATGTCAAGGTCAGGTGAAAAGAAGAGGATTCGCCAGAAGGGCCATTTTCTTCGACACGCATCGTGTAGCCTGGATCCAACGAAAAAACGGCAGGCAAGGAATTGGCGGAAAACAGGTTGAACCCATACGTTCCCCTCACGCGCTGGCCCAAAATCACCCTTGTTTGGACAGAGAGTGTACGGTTTTGCGGATCATCAACGTTAAAGGAGAACCCAGTGCTGCTGTACTCATAGCAATATGAATAATTCGTGGTTTGGTCGCACATCCATTCAACCAACAGGATCTTTGGCAATTGAGGTGGATTGGGCAAAAGAACCTCAGCAGGAACCCAACCTTCTTGCCCTTCGGGGTCCGTGTAGATGCTTTTGTAGATCGAACCTTTGATTCGAGCCCAGCCCTCTCTCGTCTCCAATAGGGTGACTTGAGCCCCTGGCTGTAGGGTTCCTGCCCAGTCCCCGGCGCTGGATCCTCCCGGCTCGCTCCAGGCGGCGGTGCGCAACGGCCAACTGCCGATGTACATAGTGCTTCCCACTTCAAACAAGGTTCCACCCGTTGCGATGGTCACTCGCTGATTTGTTTGACTCCATTTCACTTGCGCGCCTAGATTCTCGGAGACAAAACGGATCGGCACGAAAGTCCGGTTGTCCACGATGATCGGGGGAACATCCAAGGTCACTTCTTGTCCGTTCACGACAGCATAAGCATGATCCACCCACAACGAAATGGCATAGCTCTGCATGGCGATTTCCACCTTTCGTTCCTCATTGATCCAGACAACCGAGGCGCCCAAGGCTTCCGAGACGAAGCGAATGGGTACCATTGTCCGATCTTCCCGAATGAAGGGAGAGGCATCGATGTTTTGCAGCGCCCCGTTCACGCTGATCTGTTTCACCCCAATCCACAACTGGAGAACTGTCTCCTGGGCTGCTACCCCACCGATGGGGGACAAGCCTCCAAGAAGGAATAGCACAACCCCTACCAAAACGATCAAACGTTTCCACATCTTCTGATCCCCCTATCACTCTCATTTTTGTAAACGTTGCAGAATCTATTTGAATTATTTTCCACAATCAGCCCACCCTTGCGGAGATCCACTGTTCCATGGTTATTCATTCAGGATCATGCCTCTATCAGGGCACCGCTGAATTACTTTCCCAAGCAGCCAACCAAGCTTGGTATTCTTCTGGTGTGATGGTGCCGGAAGTGTACATCGCCTCAACCTTCTGTAAGTCGGCTTCGTCGACCTTGCCATCGTTGTTGACATCGAGGGGGTTGCTGGCGGGGAGCGGGCTTGGCTCGGGTGGTGGCATAGCTGATGGGTTTGGCTCGGGTTTGGGTGCCGGCGGCCCTGGTTCTGGTATTGGCAGGGGTTCCGGTGCCGGCGGCCCAACTACTACTTTCAGGGTGGGCTTCACATCCAGCACCTGGTTCTGCTTAACCTCGACCACTATATTCTGGGTATAGGTGTAACCACCCTCGCTTCTCTCCAGCCGGAGCGAGTACGAACCTGGCGGGAGGGTGAGCGTGGCTGGTGTGACCCCCTCTAGGTCCCCGCTGATAGTAGCCCCCGAAGGCTGGGAGTCGATCTGCAGCACCCCGTGGGAAGATAGGTAGGTACAGTTGTGGGTGTTCTCCCCGCTTCGCGTCACAGCGAAGGTGGCAGCCGAGTTCTCATCCAGCTCGTATCCCTCCAGCCCTCCCACGCGCCACTCGCCCCCCTCCAGGGTCTTAGTGACCTCCCCGTTCTTG
>Ga0247841_10008281_pt1 | contig 15051 bp, 17 predicted proteins | sample LaCruzMarch2015__2_FD_192410 | JGI IMG/M metagenome (GOLD analysis project Ga0247841, IMG submission 192410) | Freshwater microbial communities from meromictic Lake La Cruz, Castile-La Mancha, Spain - LaCruzMarch2015_18m | ecosystem: Environmental > Aquatic > Freshwater > Lake | place: Spain...
ATGAGCAGGCGGCGTGCATAGTGGCGTCCAGAGGAAAAGGTGAACCAATCAGATCATCATTTGCCTCACCTTCACCGCCATAAAGATGAGCAACTGCGCCTTCCGGCGACAAAGAAAGCTCGCCAACAATATTTTGATAGACCTTCCCGAAAGGCACCAGATCGCGATAAATTGCTGCCGCGGGCACATTGAAGTATTTACCGCCCAGATGCTTAAAATTCGGTAGTGGTATAGCATGATATTCCTCCACCGGTGACACGGCAAATTCAACATAAGCATGTTCCAGCATACGGCTGATTGTTCCTGTCTTTGCCTTGGCCATAGTGGAAATCGCTACACTAAGTGAGCCGTTGGCTGACTCTACAATATCGGCAAATACTTTTCTTATCTTTTCCTGAGGATCAATGGATAGAAAACGGGAGAAACGTGCTTGCCTCTGATGGCAGACATTTACTTGCGGAAAATTTGCCGTGGCAACTTTTGCCATGACAATCAAAGCTTCCACGGCCGGAAGTATTACCTGTCCTTGAAAATAATGATCCTGCAGATAAGGATAGGCGTTAATTTCTAAAGGATAGCGCTCTTTTTTCTTTAAGCTGGAAATGATTTCCATAGATGAACCGTTTTGGGGTCAACTGCAACAGGCTTGCCCGATAAATTCAGGGCGCAATGTTTGGTAAATCCTATACAAACTATATGGCCTTTTTCAGCAAGCGTAATTAAGTAATCAAACTGCAGGCGCACCCTCTCCAGATTTACCGGACGGGTATAAATATACATCAGATCATCATAGTAAAGCGACTGATAAAAATTTATGCCTAGATCAATGATCGGATAAACATAGCCACTTTCCTCTATCGCCTTATAAGTATAGGCGGCATCACGCATCAGAGACGTCCGGCCAAATTCAAAATAGCGCAGATAGTTGGAATGATAAACTACTTGCGAGCGATCTGTATCGGCATACAACGTCCGATGCTGGGTGCGGTGCCATACAAGCCCTGAAGTCTTATCGCGGATATACCGCTCATCGCCATTAAAAGTCTCCGGTTTAAAAGGTTTGGGCTTCATTTCAAACTCCTCGAAAAATTACACAACAATTTGTTCCGCCAAAACCAAACGCGTTGGATAAGGCGATTTCATACTTATGTTTGCGGGCGACGTTGGGCACAACATCTATATCGGTAAAGTTAGGATCGGGAATATGATTGATCGTGGGCAGGATTAAACCTTTGCGCATACCTTCAATAGTTAAAGCGGCCTCAATTGCCGCTGTCGCGCCTAGTGTGTGCCCCAGTTGCGACTTATTGGAAGAAACCGGAATGGCTGCTATCTTTTTGCCGAATACTTCTCTTAAACACTTTACTTCGGTACTGTCACCTTTGGGCGTAGAAGTGCCGTGAGCGTTGATATATTGGATATCTTCCGGTTTTAACCCGGCATCGTCGATTGTCTCTTTGATGGCGCGAATAATTGTTCCCGCATTGGGGCTGGTGTAATGATGAGCATCTGATGTCCAGCCGATGCCCAGCACTTCAGCTTTGGGTTTCAGTCCGTATGCTTTGATTGTTTCTTCTGCTGCCAGAATAACGACACCCGCGCCTTCGGAAAGAACAAATCCTTTACGGTCAATACTGAAAGGACGGGAAACCTGCCCATGATCTTTATAGCCCCGATCTTCCGGGTAAACTTTAATCGTGGCATTCATGTTGGCAAACCCGTGAATAAGTTCCGGCAAGATCGGCGCGTCCGCACCGCCGGCCAGCACAAAATCACAATCTCCATCCCGGATCATTCGCGCCCCGATACCGATAGCGTAATTACCGGAGGCGCAAGCGCCCTGCGGTGAAAATATTGGCCCTGTAAATTTCAGCATCATCCCGGCTTTGCCGGAAGGAATATTAGCGCAAAGGTTCGGCAGCAAATAAGGGCTGACTCTCAGCGGGCCGCGGTGTTCAAGATCGTGCATGGCTACGCGGAAAGCATCGGAACCGTTAAGCGCGGAACCGATAAGACAGGCCATACGCGGGGCAATCTTTTCGTCAATAACTATGCCTGAATTTTCCAGAGCCTCTTTGCAAACGGCCATGGTTAAAATCACAAAAGAGGCATTCCAATTATATACTTCTTTGGCATCGGTAAAATCAAGCTCGAGGGGATACCAATCAGGAATCTCACCGACTATATCGCAGGCCGATTCAACCTTGCAGCGGGTTACCTTGCGAAAACCGGCCTCGCCTTTTACCGCACGTTTCCATGTTTTTTCAAAGCTGCCGCCCAGTGGCGTCGCCGCGCCATAACCGACCACGAATACTTTTCTGTTTTTAGGTGCTTTCATAATTTCACTATATCTTCTTTATGCCATTCTGTGCAAGATCAAACAGGAATTGCATCCGCCAAAACCAAAAGCGTTTTTCAGCACAAATTCCTGCCCAAGTTTTCTTGCCCCTTCCGCGACACAATCAATATCAATTGCCGGATCATGCCGGTAGTTAATTGTTGGCAGCACAGTATTTTTGAGCATTCCTTCCATCGCCAGAATTGCTTCAATGGCGCTTGAAGCGCCCATGGCGTGGCCTAACTGTGATTTATTTGCTGATACCGGCGGCACTTTTTTCCCGAAAATATTGCGCAGCGCGTCAGCTTCCACTTTATCACCAACTTTGGTTGATGTTCCATGCGCGTTGATGGCATCAATATTCGAAGGTTGCAATCCGGCATTAGACAAGGACTCCGCAATGCATCTCTGGACAGTCGTGAGGTTTGGCGATACAGAATGACTAGCGTCGGAGGTCATTGCCGACCCGACTATTTCAATCTGTGGCGCAAGCCCATGAGCTTTGGCAAAATCTGCCGTTGCCAGAATAATGCAGCCCGCTCCTTCAGAAACGACAAAACCTCTTCTGTTTAGCGAAAACGGCTTGCTGATTTTTTCGGGCAATTCCCAATCCTGCCCTTCTTTGGGACGATAAGCCCCATTCATTGATGCAAATCCGGCCAAAATCGGTTCAACCAAAGGAAAGTCAACCGCGCCACCGATGACCATGTCCGCCAAGCCACTTTTTAGCATCATGTCACCGATGATCAGAGAAGTAACACCTGTGGCACAGGCAGTTATCGTTGAACAAATGGGACCTGTGGCTCCGGTAAGAATGGAAACCTTACCGCCAACCATATTGATACAGGAATTGGGATTGGCAAATGGATGAGGCATTTTTCGCTCGGCAATCATCAGACGATCTGCCGCAAGTATCGCGTCTAATCCACCAACAGCCGTGCTAAAGGTAACTGCCACTCGCGGCGCAATCGCCGGTGTTATTTCAATACCGTTTTTTCGCAGCGCCCGATGAACCACTAAAAGGGCGTATTTGAATATCGGCGATGTCCAGTGAGCCATTTCCCTGGGCTGTAAAAAAGGATAGGGAAGGGTATCCATATCCGCCACCTGACCTGCGACACGCACTGGAAAATCGGCAGTAAGCGGAAATCGAGTCAGATATCCAATACCGCTTTCACCGCGTGTGGCCTTCTGCCACTGGCTTTCCAGATCAGTACCTAAAGATGAAACGGCATCATAACCTAAGATTACTGTTTTTTTTGAAACCATAACCGACATCCTGAAGTTATCACCAGGGAATGAAACTGTACAACTTGGCAAACATTTCGTAAACTTCAATCCAGTTTTGTAAATCTTCGGTTGATTGTAGATGTTCACGTTTGTTGACCATGATCCAGCTCATATGTGCCGCGCCATCTTTACAGGTGGAACAATCACGCGTGGCCGATGTACAGCAGCGGTGCACAGTTTTCAAATCGGCAGCCCAGCGGGCAAAGTGAATTAAACGGCGTGGCTGTGGCTTTCTATTGTCCAGCGATTCGGTAACCGATGGACATTCGTTCCAGCCGAATCTTCGCTCCATCAGAAGGCCAGTAGTGATTACCTTGTGATAATATTTACTGGAAATCACAGTCCGTGGGTATTTATCCAGCATCTCGTCCATTTCCTGGCATAAATCCTTAAGCTCACCTAGTTGCCAGAAAAATCCGTCAACACTTTCATCATTGGATAAAAGCTGGAGATGCACCTTTAAGCCGACATCCGCTATTTGTTTGATTACCGGTTCAATCCTGCCTACCTGCCTTGGCGTTATCGTATAAAGATAATAGGCGTAAGGATCACCGGCATAATTTTTACTGGAAATAGCAAAAGTATCACGTCCGCGGAGGATTTTTTCATCTTCACCACCGCCCCACAGAGAAATCCCCACCATCAAATCGGGAAGATTTTTGCGGTCAATTTTAATCAGACCGTTGGTGGCACAGTATGTGGGTAAACGATTGTAGAAAGCTTCCACCCGATCCATGCAAAGAGTCGGTTCGCCACCGATTAAGATCGCCAGATTAACTCCACGATCTTTTTCCGCATCAATAAAGTCTTCCCATTTTTTTAAATCGGTTTCTTCTTCGACTTGATGCTCACCCGACGAAAAGAAAAAACAGCCCTTGCAGCGCAAATTGCAGCGGTTAGTCACATCATATATTGAGCTACGAATATTAAGATTAGATATTCGTTTGTAGCGATCATACCACTGCTTATCCAAAAGCAAACTTACCGTCTTCATTTACTTTAACCTTTTTACAGCCGACAAAGCTGCCTTTACTTTTTTTACTTTAAACTGATTGCGGCGGACTGATTAATTGTTCGCAAAGATTATCCCCTTTTTCATAACCCATTACCCAAACCGCCAGATAAGTATCAACATAATCAAGCCATGATTGAAATGTGGCAAGATTGTTTGCATGACGATAAAGACGGGCGGTAACAACTGCCGAACCCGCGGCATAATGCCGGCAATCGGCACAATCCGTATCCGGCACACAACAGGCAACCGACCTGTCCCAGTTTAAATCCGTCCTATATTGCCGGAAAGATCTTCCTAACCCGATATCCTGTGAACGATTTTGGCGGGGATAAGAACAGCTGTATAGATCATGCAAGGAACCTTTATGCGCATGGGCTACAGCATTATAAACGGAGAAAAGAACATTTTGCGGATATTTCTTCAGCAGCGTGATCATTTTTGACTGAACAGATTTCAGCGACTCTTCATCGTGACGCAAAGGACCGGTGTAACCTACCGGAGAAGAAAAAACGTTAAAAGTCAGCTTGCACCCGCAAGCATTAAGCTTTTCGGCGACCTCATTTGCCTCTCCAATATTTTCCCGGGTAAATGTGTAAACAAAGACAGCCCGCGGATCATTCTGATAATTTTCAATTTGCTTTGCTAAAAGATTTTTGGCTTTTCTCACGCGGAGACTGGTCTCATCGTTTCCCCAAACAGAAATATGAATCTTGTAACCGACCGATTCCGGTATTTTTTTAAATCCATTGGTGGCAATACTACCCAGCGGCATTTCTGAATAACATACATCCAACAACTCTGGCACTAAAGACGGTTCGGCGCCAGCCAGCACCACATAAGTAATGCCACGGGCTTTTTCATCCTGCATAAGCTTACGCCATGCCTCTGGATCTAGATTCTCCGGAGCAAACTGTTTTTCTCCTTCGAAATAGTAACAACCGTCACAACGGATATTGCAGCGGTTACTCATGTCATAAGTGGATTCCCGCAGGAAAAAATATTTTCTTACTTTTTCAAAGCGAGCTCTTACTTCCGGATGAGCTAAGAGATCGGCGAATTTTGGCTTGGCAGGTGCAGAGACTTCTTTATTGTCAATGTTCATAAACAATTATCTTCTGTCAGTTAACTCTTCGCGGTAAGTTTTTCGGAAATATAATCAGCTATCAGGCGAATAGATTTTAATCTCGTATAATCGTCTTCGTCAATCACAATCTTGTATTCATCTTGCAGGACCAGAGCTATTGTCGCCAAATCCATACTGTCAATACCTAACTCATCCACCAAATCCATCTCCGGATTGAACGTATCTACTGTAACTTCTTCCAGCTTCAGTTCTGAAATGATGATTTCAGCTACCTTCCGTATAATGCCCTGTATATCATTTGTTTCAGGCATCTTCTTCCTCCTTAATAAGTTTGTTATCTTTTTTTACTCGTCGCGACGATTTGCCCGCTGCAGACAATATTTTCTTCATGAGCTACTTTAAAAGAAAAAAAAGATTCTTCACCAGCTTCCTCACGAGTTATGTTCACTTTTAAAGATTCACCCGGACGAACAGGCCCGGTAAATCTCACTCTTTTTAGAGCTTCAAAAATAATTTCTTCACCCCTGGCCGCGGCATCCTCAATAATGGCCTGCTGGGTCAGATCAATTAAAGCTATCCCCGGAAGAATCGGCTCATTGGGAAAATGACCCAAAAACCAGGGAGAATCGGCAGGTACATAAGCTAAGGCCTCAATTTTGTTGTGATTAATCGTTTTAACTTCCCGTAGCAATTGCCTCTGATCTTTCAAATTAAACCCTTTGTCGTTCATTCCCGTATAAAATTATACCAAGGAATTAAATCATATATCACCGATTATTGTTTGAATCAAAATAATTTTATAACTTTATCACGGGTATGAACCCCAAAGCAAGCTGCGGAACTTTCGGAATTGGAGTTTCACAATAAAGTCAATGATTGCTCATCACTTCTTTGTTGATCAAATCGGCAAGTGGAACAATATGTAAGCCTTTAGCGATAATTCCTGTAAGCAACCGCTCAATTTCCGGCAATAAAGCCGTGCTGTCTTCTCTTCTGCGGGGCGGCACATCGTGAAGCAAAATAATATCATCGGCCTTCACTTTTTTCAGGATTTTAGAGGCAAGATCTTTTACATGCAAATTACCGGCATCAAAAGCGCGGCAACTAAAAGTCACGCAAAACATCCCTAATTTATCGAGAATCGGGGATAGCTTGGGATTAACAATGCCTACCGGCGGCCGGAATGCCTGCGTGTTTATGCCCATTTTTTGCAATATTTCCTGGGCATCAGAGATTTCCCGATAAAGATTATTAAAGCTTGTCAGCATTAAAAAAGGATTATGGTTAAGCGAATGATTACCAATGCTATGGCCGCGGGAAACTATATCTTTGATAATTTCAGGATAGCGCAGAGCATTGATCCCGGAAACAAAAAAAGTTGCCTTTACTGAATAATTATCGAGCAAATCGAGCACTTGCCTTGTAGTTGGCTCGGAAGGACCATCGTCAAAAGTGAGCGCAACCAGATTTTTACCGGTGCGACCACGGCTGATTACGTGCAGAAGAAAATTGGTTTGCGGGAAAAAACAGGCACTGATACAAAGCAGAACATAAAAAAGAGCAATCGCAGATGCAAAAAATGGATTGACCGCAAATAACAGTGCGCTGACAACCAGAAAAATTATGCCTGTAATTACAGCAGGTTTGCTAAACAGTTGCTTCCTTTTCACGAAGTCGCTCTCACTGAATCAAATGCTCCCATAGTGGTCCTGTATATCCCATTTCATACAGTTTCGGCAAAACACGGGTGGCTTTACTTTCACCGGCGCCAACTAGCCAATTAAAACGGCCATTGGCATGATTCTCCACTACCTGCATAATTTCTTTGCCGGATATGTGCGGTGAGGAGTAAAACACAGGCGGCAAAAGACTTTGAGAGGGGGAAATTTGACCTTCTTTTAAGGCAATATCATACATAGTGGTATGAGGGTAAATCCGAATACCGCAAAAAAAGAAAAAAACTGATTTTTCCAATGTATCCACCCCGTTTAATGTGTCCTGAAGGGTATGAGCGCTTTCACCAGGTCCGCCTAAAAGAAAATAGTGGGCAATATGCAGATCTGCTGCCAGCGCTTGCTTATGGGCGGCAAAAACATCGCGGGCGGCAAAAGGTTTTTGCAAATTTGCCAGCATTGTATCGGATAAAGATTCCGTTCCGAATTCTACATGCGTGAGCCCCGCGTCAGCCAGCAGCTTAAAATAATCGGCAGGAGGTATGGTCGGGGCAAAAAATCCACCCCAGGGTATGGACACGTGAGCTTCAATAAAAGCTTCGGCAACCTGCCGGCTGTGCTCATAGCTGGCATTAAAAGCGGAATCGGTGATGAATATATATTTGGCGCCGGCATCCTGCAATTCGCGGGCTTTTTGTGCTATTTCACGAACCGGGAAAAACCGCATCCGACTGCCTTCAATATGCGGATAGGTACAATAGCTGCAGCGAAAAGGACAGCCCCTTTTTGTTTGCAGGTTCAGCATGCCGCCGTAGGAAAGATAAAAGCCTGTATGTGCGCTGGCAGAATCAAAACGCCTTTGGATAGCGCTATTCCATGGATCGAAAGTGACATTTACAGTCTCTCTAGTCACAACACCGGGGATGGACTCTATGCTTTCGTTCTTTTCCAATGCATCCAGAAGCAGCGGCAATCTTTCGCCCTCGCCGGCAATACCGTAATCGGCATCCAGTGCCTGCAAAAATTCCACCGGAAAAACGGTATAACCACTACCACCTAATATTAATCTGGCCTGTGAATTTTTTCGAATCTTCTCTACTATCTTTTGATAATCGGATAAAAAAGCCCGGCAGTTTATTGTATCAGTATTATCGACATTTCGAATTGATACACCGACAAAATCTGGATAAAATTCCCGAATAATCGCGCCTAAGTCATCGAGATTGATAGTATTCAAATCTGCTATCTTTGTCTGATAACGAGAATCCAGAGAGCCGGCAACATAGTCGAGCCCCAGCGGATATACCGGATAGGGCATTCTCAAAGTGTTTGCCGAAATTAGCAATACTTTCTTCATATGCACGGGGTATTATACCAAGTCGATGTCAAACATTAAAAGGTTGATTTATCGGGCATAATACCAAGTAAGCTTTCAAAAATTAATAGTTCATTTAGTGAGACCCCAGTTTCAGAATCTGAAACTTGTTGGCCGAACTATCCCGCACAGCACCCTGAAGGGTATCTGCGACGGGGTTTTGAAAGCAACTTGGTATTAAGCTTTATGCCGTCGATTATTGAATATATAAGTAGCCAGCGCGAGCACCGATCCAAAAACTTTGACGCCCAGTTCTTTGCTATCAATTCTCACGCCATAATCTTTTTCAATCATCATGACCAACTCCAGCACATCAATGGAATCAATACCCGTATCGCCGCCAACAAGTACAGCATCATCTTTGATGTCTTCAGGAGTAACATCTATCAAACCCAGTGTTTTAATAATATTAACCTTAAGTTCACTAACCAATTCTTCAATCTGACTCATTTAACACCCCTTTTTTAATCTGGCGCATTTATAAACGCCTTATTGTGAAACTCCAATTCCGAAACCCTGCGCATGCTTGGCGCAGCGTAGCGGAATTGGCAAGTTGAACAATCCCGCAAAGCGGAGGGTAATGATGCTCAAACTTCAAAAGCGAAGCGCATTGAAGTTTGCTAGCCGAATTATCCCGCATAAGCGGGGTATGATACTCCACAGCTTGTTTTGGGGTTCATACCCGTGATTGTTTTACGTTTGTTCTTTCCGCATTCGCAACCGTCATAAACTCACTTGTTTTTCCCTCATCGCCAAGCATTTTCTCCAAAATTACGCGTACTAGCCAGCGGCTAAAAGCCTTTCCATATTTGGGGCCGGCAAGGTACGCTCCCAACATAAAAAGCAACCAAGAAATACCATAAGTCAAAGCAGTAATAACAGTGGCAATTAAAGCATTAAACTTCGCTACAACAAATCCACCTATAATAACAGCTGTAGGCAGGCCTATCAGATAACTAACGACAATCAAAATAAGACCTGTAATTACGGGCTTCGTGAGTTTTTCCTTAAAAATATTCAGATCAGCATTCTCACGTATCGCATCCCTGCAAAATTCTTTCCGGGCAAAATAAAGCGCTGTTTTTTTTATAATACTCAATATAATTCCTGTAAATACATGAATTTGGCTTCCAAAAAGATATAAGGTCTAATTACATTTAGTGATAAACCAGAATAACAAATCTCTCTTTATATATAGATATGGGGGAAATATTTCAAGGGATTTTTATTTTTAAACCAATGAAATATTGATTTTTAATAAAAAAAGTATAAGTATAGGTATAAGAAGTAACACCAAATCTAGATTGACACAGATGATTGTTTTCCTTATACTGAACATAACGCAAGCAAAGCATCATCAAATATACATTTAACATCAAATACAGGGGGTGAAGATGAAATTTTTAGTAGCGTATGCGGGAGGGGCTGAAATCAATGAAGCTGTTTTAGCTTTGGCCAAGAAAAGTGCTAAACTTTTTAAAGCCACACTTTATATCGTCAGTTCCATGGAAGGCGCATCGGAGAATGAATTTAATGATTTAACCAGGATTGAAAGTACATTGGAGACCTTAAAAGCTTCCATTATCAAGGAAGGAATTCCTTGCAAAACCCATCTGCTAATTCGCGGTCTATCTCCGGGAGAAGATATAGTGGAATTTGCCAAAGATAAAAATATTGACCAGATTTTCATCGGAATCGAGAAAAAATCAAAGGTTGGAAAAATGTTTTTCGGTTCGAACGCTCAGCACATTATTCTGGAAGCTCCCTGTCCGGTAGTTTCCGTCAATAAAAATTTTACTTAAGGTGAAATCTGTCTGAAAATGATCAGTGTTCGGACCCATCGTCGGCAAATTTATTAACTGTCAAGTCACTATCCCAGGCATGATCATTGAGAGTGGGATTGAGTTCCCTGTCGCTTGTCAGTAATTGCTCCTGAAGTTGAATCTGCTCGCGGGTATTGAAAATATATGTATCCTGATTATGCCGGTGTTGTGCAAGCTCATGCATTGCTGCTTCATCGTACTTGATAAAGTTCTGGCCGGCGCGTGTCGCGCTATATTTGCGAACACCCAGCTTGACCAGGACATCAATTCCTAACCGCACGGAAGTATCCAGAGATTCGCGATAAATGTCATTCACACCCATATCGAGAAGTTCATAGGCATCCAGGCGACTTTTGGCACGCACCATTATCGTAAGATGGGGAAATAATTTTTTCGTTTTTTCGACCAGATCATAATTAGTCTCCGGTGAGTCAATTGCGGCAATCAGAACTTTCGCCTCATCGGCGCCGGCTGATTTGAGAATATCAATGCGTGTCGCATCCCCATAAAAAACTTTAAACCCCATTTTTCTCAAAAGATCGACGCGATCCGAATCATTATCCAGAATTGTAGAAGGAATTCCGTTTGCCCGCAAAAACCGGCCAAGAGTAGAGCCAAAATGACCGAACCCCGCAATGATCACAGGATTGGAAACATCGATATCATCGGCTTCTTTTTCTTCTTTTTCTTTAGTACCGCACCGTGGTTCAATAAACCTCTCATTGATAAGCAGCAGCAAAGGTGTGACCGTCATGCTGATCGCCGTAACCCCCATCATTATATCAGACCACTTGGCTGATAGAATATTGAGTTGATGAATAAAGGAAAAGAGGACAAAGGCAAATTCTCCCACCTGCGAAAGCCCGAGCGCAAATAAAATATTTTGATCAAAGCTTAACCGCGAAAGTTTTCCCGTAATAAATAGCACACCGGCCTTGATCACGACGATTCCGCAAACCAGGACAGCTATCAGCAATTGATTATTGAAAATCAGATGAAAGTTAATTGAAGCGCCGACAGAAATAAAAAACAAACCAAGAAGTATTCCTTTAAATGGCTCAATATCGCTTTCCAGCTCGTGCCTGAACTCGCTGTTGGCTAGCACTACTCCGGCCAGAAATGTCCCTAACGCGGGGCTCAAACCCACAAGCATCATGATCGAGGCAGTGCCGATTACAATCAATAACGCCGCAGCGGTGAACAATTCCCGCAAATGGATCCGGGCAATAAAGCGCAGGAAGGGAACCATCACCAAGCGCCCACTGAGGATAACCAAACCCACCGCGCAAAGCAAAGTCAGCGTTTGCGCCCAGCCCGGCAGTCCCGAAAGAAACGTGATATTGCCGGTAGCCGGCGCGGGAAAAGCGGAAATAGCTAAAAGCGGCAGCAGCGCTAAAATGGGAATGACGGCAATATCCTGAAAAAGCAGTACGGCAAAAGAGCTTTTCCCCGACTCGGTCTTGGTTAGTCCCTTTTCCCGAAGCGTCTGCATGACAATAGCGGTAGACGACATGGCGAGTGCCAAACCGCACGCAAGTGCTGCCTGCCAGCTAAACCCGAAAAAAACAAAACCCGCAAAAACAAGAATTGTTGTTGTGCAAAGCTGCATGGAACCTGTTCCCAAAATGAGATTGCGCATGCGCCAGAAATTGGAAGGCTCCAGTTCCAATCCAATGAGAAACAGCATCATCACCACACCAAATTCGGCAAAATGCATGATGTCCTTTCCTTCCTGGCCAATAAAACCAAGAAAAAAAGGGCCAATAATTATCCCGCCCATCAGATACCCTAGCACCGATCCCATTCCCAGCTTTTTGGCTATAGGAACAAAGACCACAGCGGCCGCCAGGTATATTAACGCGTCATGTAAAAAGATATTGCTCATGGTTTGGTAAGTCCTGTTAAAGGCCATAGCCAGTCGTTGAGATATTCAACGTTTTTCAGGTTTTCAATATCAAAATCACCAGCAACAAGCCGATCTATTAAGGCTGAATAGAGCAAAACATGATGATTAAGTTCCTCGCCGGTTAATAAATGAGTCCCCTGCACGGCAAACGGCGGCAAATAAATCATTTTACACAAATTGGCTGTCTGCTCGAATGGCACAAGAAATTCCCTGATCGTAAAGCGATTGTAACCGCCTGGCGCATAAACCTCTCTTGTTCCGCCTGTCGTAATGGCATTAAAGATAATTTTGTCTTTCAGAAAATCACCGTCTTGACCATGCGCCCAGCCGTATTCCAGCACCAGATCAATCCATTGCTTAAGAAGAGCGGGAGCACTATACATATAGAAAGGATGTTGCCAGATAATGATCTGATGGCCAAGCAGCAATTCCTTCTCGCGGTCTATATCAATATTGAAATCGGGATATTGCTCATACAAATCATTTAAAGTGACACCTTGACGCTCTCCGATATTTTTGAGTAAAGCGCGATTCGTTTTTGATTTCTCAAAACGCGGATGAGCAAAAAGGATAAGTATTTTGTTCATAAATTGTAACCAATTAATTATAGGATGATTAACTTTTAGCATATTTAAAGACAGAGTTCGCTAACTTTTTTTATTTACAAATTATACCGAAAAAGGTACTAAATTGGCAAACATTAACCAACAGGTCTGGAGGATAATGATAATCATGAAAGTATTGGGCATTATGGGAAGTCCGCGGGTAGGCGGTAATAGTGATATTCTTCTGGATGAGGCTCTGGCCGGCGCCAAAGAAGCCGGCGCGGAAGTGGAAAAAATTATCCTGGATAAAAAGAAAATCGCCGGTTGCAAGGATTGCAAGAAATGTAACGAAACAGGTCTCTGTGTGATTAAGGACGATATGCTTGAAATCCAGAAGAAGATTCTGGAAGCTGATGCCATTATTCACAGCGTGCCCGTTTACTTCTGGTCCATGACATCGCAGATGAAAGCATATCTGGACAGATGGTGCGCCTTCTTTGACGCACAGTGGAGATGGCAAAAGAACTACTATCCCCAAATGAAGGGCAAACGCATCGGACTGATCACGGTTTGCGGAGATCCGAACGTCCACACGGCTGATCCTATTGTCCACAGCTTTAAATCAACTGCGGAAATGACTAAACTCAACTGGCTAGGGGTAGTCATGACCTCCGCCTCCGACAGGGGAGACATTATCAAGAATGAAACTGCCAAAAAGCAGGCTTTTGAACTGGGTAGAAAAGCAGCTAAGCCCTGATTCGTATAGGAAAGCAGCAAACGCGATGCCTGCGGAATCTGTTTCCAAAGTTTGCTTTGTAGTTCATACTCGTGATTGACATAAAATTGCCCTTTGTATTAATATAGTTGTGCAAATGATGTGCGATTATTAGTTCAGGAGGGAAAATGTTACTGATCCTCATTTGTTTAAGCATTCTCATCGCCATTCTTTTTTTTGCTATCAGCTTTTACAATCGGCTCATCCGCGGCCTCAATGAAGTAAAGAATGCCTGGAACGCGATTGATGTGCAGTTAAAAAGGCGGCATGATCTGATTCCCAACTTGATCGAGGCCGTCAAAGGCTATGCTTCCCATGAAAGACAGACCCTGGATGCGGTTATCAAGGCAAGACAGGAGGCTATTAAATCTTCAGGGAGCATAGAAACAAGGCAAAGGGCAGAAAACGCACTGAGTAATTCCTTGCGTTCTCTCCTTGCTCTTTCCGAAGCCTACCCAAACCTCAAGGCCAATGAAAGTTTTATTGCCCTGCAAAACGAATTAGCGGCGACTGAAAATAAAATCGGCTTTGCCCGACAGTATTACAATGATAATGTTTTCCGCTATAATAATCACGTGGAAACTTTTCCCGGCAACATAGTTGCCGGTATGTATAAATTTCGGATTGAACCATTCTTTGAACTCGAGAAGGCCTGCGAGCGGGAAGCTCCGCAGGTTCAATTATAATATAAAGGGGGTTTTATGACAGAGACAATAAGCAATATCGGATGGTCCATAGTATTTTCACTGATCGGCGGTTTAGTCGGTATGGCGCTCGTGCTGGTAAGTTCAGCCCTCGTACCTAAACTAATGGACAGGTTGACCCCGAACATTGATGAAGAGAAAGAAATCATTCGGGGCAATACTGCCGTAGCGGAATACTTCGGCAGGATAGTGGGAGCGTGCATTATCGGATTGAGTATTGTTGTTGCCGCCGCGGTGCTGGGCGGGATAATAGCGGCGCTCCATTAGGTCATACCGATTTGATATCAACCGAATATTGAGGAACAGTTATATGAAAAAATGGGCTGTTGCGATATTTATACTGCTGAGTATTTTTGTTTCTTCCCCTGCCTTTGCGCGCGGCGGCGGCGGTTGCCTAGCGAAGGGGACACCGGTACTGACACCCTCGGGATCTACCGCCATTGATAAACTCCGCGTGGGTGATCCGGTCTGGAGTATCCGGGCAGGAAAGCTGCAAAAAGCCACTGTCCAGGCGCTAACTGAA
>Ga0247841_10008282_pt1 | contig 15051 bp, 26 predicted proteins | sample LaCruzMarch2015__2_FD_192410 | JGI IMG/M metagenome (GOLD analysis project Ga0247841, IMG submission 192410) | Freshwater microbial communities from meromictic Lake La Cruz, Castile-La Mancha, Spain - LaCruzMarch2015_18m | ecosystem: Environmental > Aquatic > Freshwater > Lake | place: Spain...
CAATATGACCAGCACTGTAATGAACACTACTCCGTGAAATATCTCAAACCCGACTTTCCAGCTTGGCCCAAGTATTAGCAGCGCCTCCACTATGCTGTAATTGTCGACTCTTGGCACTTGAGTTATCCAGCTCAAGCCCCCGACTATTGTGGCCAGAATGTTTTCTCCCTTGAACATTGAGCCCATTATCTGGATGTTCGCAAACAGCGCTCCAGCAAGGATGACTGGCATGTTGCTGACATACATTAGCTTTACAGGATATCTGCCTCCAAAGCCCTTCGGGCCCATTGCTATGGGAATGTTCACATGTATTCCTTCCGCAAAAGTGACTGCAATGAAGATTGCTATCGCAAACACTATTGGAATTATGAGCGCAAGCGCGACAGTGACATTTCCAGTTGTTATGTTCTCAAAAATCTGCCAGAGCATTGCCCTTGCCCCGGGCATTGGCGGAGAGAAAACCTGCCAGAAGAATCCCTGCGAGACTCCTGCCGCAATGAAGAGGCCCACTCCAGAGCCTATTCCGTACTTTCCGATGATGTCATCAAGGTACATCACTATGAGGGCGCCAATCACTATCTGCAAAAACACCACGACAAACATCCCGTCATTTGGGGTGATGAGGCTTGGGACTATCCCGAATCCGGTGTATGCGCCTGCCTCGAAGAATGCAATGACTATTGTAAGGAGCTTTTGTATGCTCATGAATTTTGCCCTTTGGGCAGGGTCGCTCAAGTCCATGTTTATGAACTTTCCGCCGACGAGAAGCTGCAGCACGATTGAAGCGAGGACTATGGGGCCTATTCCAAGTGTGAGTATTGTTCCCATGTGGCTTGCGAGCAAGTCCTGGTAAATCCTCAGGCTTTCATAGCTGCTTGCCTTTATTCCAATGACTGGAATTGCGGCGAGAATGAAGAACAGCACGAGGATTGCGGCTGTCCACAACAGCTTGTTCTTGAAGTTTGGCTTCTGCTCTGGAGCCTTGACTTCTGGAATGTACTTTGCAAGGTTTGCAAGCGAGTCCATTATTCCCATCAGTCAGCCTCTCCTTTCTTCGCTTTCTTTTGCACTTCAACGCTTCCGCCCGCGCTTTTAACGCTTTCAGCGGCTTTTGCAGTGGCCTTTATTCCAACGAGCCTGTACTTGTTTTTAAGCTGTGCGCTTCCAAAGATTCTCGCGATTCCCGACTTTCTTGCCTCTATGACAATTGTCCCCGCCTCGCTTTTTGCCCTTTCGTTCTTCAGGAGCTTTTGCGCCTTCCTGTCAAGCTCTTCAATCCTTAATGCAATCCCTGTGACTTTTTCCTTGAGCTTCTTTTTTCCGCCAAAGTGGTCCAGGAAGCTTGCATACTTGTGCTTGTGGCCGCCGGCATTTCCCACTCCGCCCCTTGTTCCAGAGCCTCTCCTGTTCTTTGTGTTGCCCCAGCCGTGAGTGCGGTTTCCGCGCATCCTGTTCTTTTTCTTCCTGTTCCTTACAACCATTTTTATCACTTTCTTCAAATTTCAAATCATTCTTTCAAGCAGCGCGTTGATTTTTTCTCCCCTGTTTCCAAGGGCTCCGCCAAGCCTGAATGCCTTTTTTATTCCGCCCCTTTCAAAGCCCTTCCTTGGAGGCGAAAGCCTGAAAACCGGCCTTATTCCCAGCTCTTTCATTGAAAGCTGGCCTGCGTTGATTTTTTTCGCAAGCTCTTCAAATCCTGAAACTTTTTTTGCCTTCAGGAATTCAAGCGTGATTTTCTTGTTGCCTTCAATCCTTGCCCTTTTTTCAAGGAGTGCCGCAAGGGCCTTTTCGCTCACTTGTCCGAAAGTGGAGTAATCCTGCACTTTTGCAATCATTCCCTTCATTGAGCCATTCTCTGGAACAATCGTTGCCTGATTGCATGTTGAAAGATTCAGCATCTTGAAAGTGTCCTTGACTTCCTGCCTTACGTCAATGCTGCCCCTCACCCTTACTATTGCAATCATTGCATCCTCGACCCCTTTTCAAGCTTTTCCTTCATTTCTTTCGAGACCTTGACTGTGTTGGTGTTCCTTAAGGCATCAACCGCAGCCCTCACAAAATTGAGCTTTGTTCCAGTGCTTCCCCTGCTCTTGCACCAGATGTCGCTTATTCCTGCAAACCTGAAAACGTCCTTTATGTTTTCTCCGCAAACCAGCCCTGTTCCCTTTGGCGCCGGAAGCAGGATGAGCTTTACTGAAGCGCATTTTCCCTCTACCTTGAATGGAATGCTGTGCTCTGTAGAGCAGCTGCATTCCCAGCTTCCGCATCCCTTCCTTACTGAAACCAGATGCAATTTTGCAGCCTCTGTGGCCTTCTTTATTGCCGGCATTCTTTCCCTGTCTTTTGAGACTCCAATTCCGACATGGGAATTGCTGTCGCCTATAAGCACTGAAGCGCGGAAGCTGAAGCTTCTTCCCTGCCTTGTAACGCAGGTTGTCTTCCTGAAGTCAACAAGCTTGTCCCGCAAGTCCGGAAGCAGCGAGTCAATTATGCGCGGCTCGAGAAGAGGCAATTGGTTTTCTGCAACCTGCTCGAGGCTTGAGACCTCGTTTCTCATCACTGCCTTTCCAAGCTCTGTCTTTGGAATCCAGTCAACGAGCTCTTTTTCCTTCCTCGCCTTCTCTTTTGACAGGAAGAACTCTGCCTTTTCCTTCCTTCTCTCGCTGTCCTTCATCTTTTTCTGCTTTCTTTCAACCATTCACAAAGCCTCTTTTTTCACTTGAACTTTTCCTCAATCTGCTTCTTTGCCTTTTCAAAATACTCAGGCAGCTTCTTTGGATCGAGCCCGTTAGCGTAATATTTTGAGAATTCCTTCCTTGCCTTCTCTTCAGGCATTTTTGCGGCGTATTCCGCAATGTGCTTTCCTGAAATCCTTTCCATTGGAGGGAATGCCTTCTCGCCTGCATTCACTTTCAGGCCTGCGTCTATTGCGCCCTTCAATGCCGCAAAGCACCTGCTTCCTGCTGTTGTAGTAGTCAATCCAACATCAAGCGATGCTTCCTTTATTCCGGCCTTCAGTCCTTTCTTTGCGCACAAGAATCCTGTCAAATATGCCGCAGGAAGATTTGAGTTCGCGGCCTTCCAGCCGTAATCAACAAGCTCGTTGCTCAATGCAGTAGCCACAGTGCAGTCTCCTTCAGGCTTGTACTCGACTATTTGCGCAAGGTAGTTCTTGTTAGAGCCCCTGACAACAAGCCTTGGCTTTTTTCCCTTCAAGAGCTCAAGGCGCTTGGCGTAGTCTGTCTTGCCTTCCTGCCTTCTCCTGAATTTTGTCTCAAACGTGGGTTTTGTTGCCATTTAAATTTCCCCTTTCTTGGTTTCTTGAACGACTGTTCCCTTGACTGCCTCTTCAAGGTGCTTTCTTCCCCTGAAGTAGTTTCCCTTTATGAGCTTGTAGAATTTCTTGTACTCGCCTTCCTTGATGCTTCCTTCCTTTTTCAGTTCTGCAAGCTTTCTCCTCAAAGAGCGCACTCTTTTCATCCATGACTCTTTCTTGTTGGACCTTGCCCTTGCAGTTCCCTTCCTTTTTCCATGGCCTTTCTTCCTGCCTTTCCTTTTCTGCGCCTTGAGAATCCTTGCCCTTCCCCTGCTCTGGAACTGTGCCCTCTTCTTTTTTATTACTCCAGTCCTTATGAGCTCCTTGACATCCTCTTTTGTGATGGCTTCGCCTGCCTTTGAGGACTGCTCCGGGTCCATCCATACCTTGGACTCTCCGCAGTTCAGTATTCTTGCCGCAATTTTCCTGACGCTTTCAAGTTTCACTTCATTCACCATTTCTTTTTTTTAATAGTTCAAAACATGGATTCCAAGCTCGTTTGCCTTTCTCACAATGTCCATTCTTTTCTTCCTTCCGACTGTTGAAGAAATCCTTGCCGCAGTGTCTTTCGGGAATTTCTGCAATTGCGAGGGGTTTGCAACAATCATTTCGCTGTATCCTGAAGGATGGAAGTGCCTTGTCTCTGCATTGAATCCATAGCCAGTGCTTGGAGTCGCTCCGTTCTCTTTCTTCCTTTTGGTGTCAATTCCGCGCACTTTCCTCCATTTCGAGAATTTTTCAATATTGTGCCTTCTGATGTTTTCGCAGCCGAACTTTCCCCTGAAAGTGGGCAGGCATTTCCTCTTCTGCAATAGAGCGTGCATTTTCTTTGCCTTTTCGCTCTTTATTGGCCTTTTGAGCGCAACCACAATCCTTGGCTTTTTTTCTTTCTTGGCTTCTGCCGAAGGCTTTGCTTGTGCTGTGCTTTCAGCGTGCGCTGTTTTCTTCTCTGTCTTGGCCTCGTGCTTTTCAGCCTTCACTGCTGTTGCCGCCTTTGGCGCTTTTTCCTTTTTTTCTTCAACCTGCATTTCAAATCACTTTTCTTTCTTGCCTGTAATGAAAATTCCGTCCTGGAAGACTCTCCTGTCCTTTTCCCTCAGCCTTGTGAGCTGCTCAATGTTCGCCGCAGTCTGGCCCACTGCCTCAATGTCAACTCCGTGCACTGTGATGTCCTTTCCCTTGATTTCAACCTGCGTCTTTCCAAGAATTGGCGCGGCCTTTGGCTTTTTGCTTCCGAGAAAGTTGACCATTTCCACAGTGTTTCCCTTCTTCACTACTGTAATTGGAAAGTGCGCGTAGACTATTGCAAGCTTGTAGGAGTATTCCTTGACAACTCCCGCAACCATGTTTGACAAATGCGCTTCCACAGAGTTTATTATTTTCTTCTCCTTTTTCGAGTCTTTCTCGGCAGAGACCTTTATTGCATTGCCTTCAATTTTCAGGCTGACGCATTTGGCTGCCTTGAAGTCTTTCGAGACTTCGCCTTTTGGACCCTTGACAGTCACAAGCCTTCCCTGAACGCTTGCCTGCACTCCCTGCGGCATTTCAACTTCAGTTTCCATAATCATCAAGACCCTTTCAGTAGACAAAGGCAACAAGCCTTCCCCCAGTGTTCTGCTTTTTCGCTTCCCTGTGCGTCATCATTCCCTGAGGGGTTGTGACAATCATTATTCCAATGTCCCTTGAAGGCAAATACCTTTTCTCGAACTTTTCAAACTCGTCCTTCTTGACTGCATAGCGCGGCTTTATTGCCTTGCACTCGTTAATCCTTCCAGCAAGCCTGACCACAAAGCAGCCCAGCTTGCCGTCCTCTGTTTTCTCGAAGCCTTCAATGTAGCCTTCGCTCTTCATGACCCCAAGCACTGAGGCAAGCAGCTTGCTCGCTGGCTTGAGAGTGCACTCTTTCTTTGCAGAGCCTTCCTGGTTCTTCATGTTCACGAGCGCGTTTGATAATGGATCAGACATTGTCATCTTTCATTCACCTTAACTGTATTTTTTGAACCCCAGGCTTTCCGCAAAATCCTTGAAGCAGCGCCTGCAAAGGTTGATTCCATACTTGTGTATCATTCCCTTGTTGTTCTTGCAGAACTTGCAGTAAATCATCTTCTTGGTAAGCTTTTTTCCCTTGAGCGTTTTCATGCCACTTCAACTCCGAAAGTCTTTTGGACAAACTCGACTGCCTCTTCCTTTTTCACTACGTGCTTTCTCGGCACTTTCTTTGTTTTCAGCCTTCTCTTCTTTATCCTGTAGCCTGGCTTTTCCAGCGTGACAAGAATGTCAAATCCCTTCATTCCGAGCTTTGGCTCGTACTTTGTTCCTGGAATGTCAATGTATTCCTTTATTCCAAACCCGAAGTTTCCAAGATTGTCAAAGCTTGATGCCTTGAGCTTTTTTTCTTTCGCGTTGAATGCGCTCCTGAGGAAATCCAATGCCTTTTTTCCGCGGATTGTCACCTTGACCCCGATTGGAAGGCCTTCCCTAATGCCCCAAGTAGGCTGCTTTATTTTGCAGACTGTCTGGATTGGCTTTGCGCCGCCAGTGACTTTCTTGATTATTTCCTCTGCCTTTTTCAGCTCTTCTCCGGCCTGGCCAACGCCAATGTTGACAGTGACTTTCTCAATCCTTACTTCCTGCATCCTGTTCATTCAAATCATTCCTTAAATGTCCTGATTTCGCGCTTTTCCTTTCCAATCACAAAAACATTCTTTCCGACTGTCTGGAATTCCTCGTCGCCTGCCTCGAGCGTCAAAAGAACTTCTTTCTTGAGAGTTCCAGGCGTTATCTGGCTTATTTTTGCAGTCTCTCCGACGTGCTTTCCTGAAAGCAAAAGCACAAGGCTTCCCTCAGCCATCGGGATTTCCTTCTCTATCGTTCCTTCAGGCAGCTTGAGCTTTACGCTGTCGCCCGGCTTCAATGCCGTTGAATCAAACATGAAAGTCCTTCCGTCATTGGTTGAAATGCTGACTTTCTTTCCCTTGACAGTGCTTTTTGACTTTATCCTGCAGAGCTTGAATTTCTCTGACTCCGGAACCTCGCTTGCGACAAGCCTTCCGTTGGTGTCAAGCAGCAGCCTGTAAGCCTTCTTCATTTCCTTCAGTTCAAGGATGTCGAAAAGCCCGAGAGCGAAATTCCTTTCCTTCCTGACTTTTCCGTCAACCGAGACTTTTGAATTGTTGAGCATGAACTTCATTTCCCTGCTGTTTTTTGCAATTTTGAGAAGGTCCTTGAGCGCAAATCCCAGCGGAATGCTCATTGGCTTTGAATGAGGCCCTGGCCTGTATGCTATTGTCCACACCTTTTGCTTGCGCGGCATGAACCTTGCCCTTTCAGAACTTAGAGCCTTTTGCTGTTTTGAACCCTGCATTTTAGACATTTTTCCTCACTTTCCGCCTTTTGCTTTCTTTTTCTTGAATCTTTTCTCGTCATTCCTGTCCATTTCAGTTATCATGACATTTGAAGCCTGAATTCCAAGCGGCTTTTCTGTCCCGTCGCTTTTCTTTACCTTCAGTCCTTCAATGAATACCCTGAATGCCTTGGAGTCTATTCCAATCACTTTTCCGCTTGCCTTTTTGTGCTCTCCGCGCATTACTTTCACAGTGTCCCCTTTCCTTACTGTAATGCTCCTCTTTCCAGTCTCTTTCTTCAATTCCTTGCTCACGTGCGCCTTGAGGAATCTTTTCCTTTCCTTCAGGCTTGAGGCAAGCATCTGCTTCCTTTGCTTCTTTGGCTTTTTTGAACCTTTCAAATCCATAAAAATCATTTCCCAATTTTTTCAAATAACTGAAGTCGCAAGCCCCGCAATCTTCGGATAGCGCTCCCCGACCTCTTTTGCAACTACTCCCTTGACTTCGCTTGCCTTTGGCAATCCTTTCTCGTCAACCAAAACCACTGCGTTGTCGTCAAACTTTATCCTTGTTCCGTCAGGCCTCTTGTACTCTTTCTTCACTCTTACAACAATTGCCCTTTCAATCTTTTTCCTGATTTCAGGCTTTCCCTTGCTTACAACAATGTTCACCATGTCAGCAATTCCAGCTGCTGGCTTCTGCCTGTATCTCGTGTGATGCCCGAACACTGTGATTATGTACACTTCCTTTGCGCCTGAATTGTCAGCGCAGGTGCATGTCGTGTTCTGGTTGAGTGTCTTTGTGATTGACGCGCTTATCGGCTTCATTTTTTCGCCTTCTTTTTCGTTGTCTCTTTCTTCTTCTCTTCCTTCATTTCCTCTTCCTTTCTCTTGTCAATGCTCATTAATGTGAAGTTTTTTGTCTTGCTCAATTTCCTTGTCTCTCCGACAGTGACAATGTCGCCTTCCTTAGCGTTCATGCATTCCGGATTGTGCGCCATTATGCTTGACTTTATCTTTTTGTATCTCTCGTACTTCCTGACAAAATGCACTATTTCCCTCTCGACCTTTATTGTCTTCGGGGCCTTTGCCGAAATGACGACTCCTGTGAAAGTGTTTCCCCTGACCTTTACGCTTCCGTGCTCGTAGCACTTTTCATCATTGCATTCTGCCATTTTTTACACCATTCTCATTTTTTTCGCAAGAAGCTTCACGCGGTCCTCGGGCCTTGCCTCGATGAGGCTTCCCGAAACCCTCGCTGTCTTTCCCGCAATCATGAATTCAAAAACATTCCCTTTCTTTTCCACCTTTTTTCTTCCATTCCTTGTCTCTATTTCCAGCATTCTTTTCGTTTCCCAAAGGATTCTTCCCTCAATTCCCTTCTTTGAGGAATCGCTGCTTTGCGCGATTTTCACTTTCAGGCCATTGAGCTCGTGCATTGGCAAAAGCCCTGCCCTAATTGCAAAATCATGCGCCTTCAATCAATCCCTCCTTGAATCCCTGCTGTATCAACACTTCCTTCACTTTTTTCCTGTGATCGCCCTGCAATTCAATCATTCCGTTCTTTACTGTTCCGCCGCATGCAAACTTTTTCTTCAGGAGCTTTTCAAGCTCTTTTGCCTTTTCCTCGCTTTCAAGCCCGTTTATTGTCGTCATGATTTTCTTGAAGCTTGTCCTCACAAGCCTTATCTTTATCTTCTGGCTTTCCTTCGCTATCTCTCCGCAGACGCAAAGGCTTTTTGGAAGCCCGCAGGTCTGGCAAATTTCCTCGACCATCAGACTAATTTGCCCCCTTTTCTTTTACTGCTTTCTTGGCCTTTGGAGCCGCTGCTTTCACAGCCGCCTTTGGCGCTTTCTGCTTTTCAGCAATTATTGTAAGGCATTTTGCAATTCCCCTTCTCAGGTTTCCTATTGTTGCGGGCTTTTCAGGCCTTGTGCCAGAGCTCTTGATGCTCCTTTCCTTTGCAAGCATTGCCCTTAGCTCTGCCTCTTTTTCCTCAAGCTCCTGCATTCCGAGGCCCCTGTACTTTGCAATTGTCTTCTTTGTCATTCTCTCAATCGTCCTTTTTCTCTTCTTCCTTTTTTTCGGTTTCCTTATGAATGTGCTCTTTCTTTTCTTCGTGCTTTTTTGCGTGCTCTTCCCTGTGCTCTTTTTTCTCTTCAGGCTTTTCGTGCGCTTCTTTTTCCGCGTGCGCTTTTTTTTCTTTGGCCTTATTGTCTTCAGCGGCTTTCGCCTTGTGCTTTTTTTCCTTCTCTTCAGCGCTTTCCTCTTTGGCCTCTTCTTTCACCTTTTCCTTCTCAAACTCGAGAGGCGCCGTGTCGCTGGCGCTTGAAGCAGGCTCTGCAGCTTCTTCTGCAACAACCTTTGGGTTCAATAGTTCGCGAATGTCAATCTTGTCTGGAAACACTGTCTCTGGCCTTACAATCCTGAGCTTTATTCCAATTGCGCCGTACTTTGGATATGCTGTTATTTTTGCGTAATCCACGAGCTTTACCTGGTCTCCTGTCTTTTTCATGTATCCTGTCGCAATTCTCTGGCTTCTTTTCCTCTGCCCTTTTCCGCCCAATGCGCCTGAAAGCACTAGCTCCACTCCCTGCGCCCCTTTCATTGAAATGTCATGCGTTACCTTGTATGCAATGCTTCTCCAGCTGAATCCCCTTTCCAGCAGGGTCTTCAGCCTGTCGACTGTCGCCCTTGCGTCAAGCTCTGGAACCTTTATTTCCTGAATTTCGAGCTGCGGGTTTTCAATCTTGAATTTTTCCCCAATTTCCTTTGTAAGGCGCTTTATGTTCTGGCCGCTTTTTCCTATTGCAAGCCCCGGATGAGTGACATTCACTATCAGCCTTGTGACAAGCGGAGTCTTGACTATTTCAAGCCTTGTGAAGCCTGCCCTGTCCATGTTGAGCCTTATGTAATTCTCAAGCTCGAGCCTTCTCATGTTCTGCTGTATGAATGTCCTTTCAATCAAATTTGTTCACCTGCTATAGCTCCTTCACTATGACTTCCAAGTGCGCCGCCTTTTTCACGCGCGCCTTTCCTGAAGTCTTTCCCTGCGGCTGATGGCTTGTCCTTCCAACGCCCTTGCTTGCGAAAGCGTGAATTATCACCAAATTGTCCGATGCGAGGCTCTTGTAGTCCGCGTTTGCCTTTGCCTGCTCCAAAAGCCCTATCCATTTTGTGCAGCATCTTTCAGGATATCTTCCTGTCTTTGTTCCGCTTGCAGCCATTCCCTTCCTGTGCGGGACTTCCTTGTTGAATCTCTTCAAAGGCAAATGCCTCTTGTGCTCCACAATATCCTGCAAAAACTTCATTGCCTTGTCAAGCCTTTTTCCCTTTATTTCGCGGGCAATCTCAGTGCTGTATCTTTCGCTGACAGGCGCGTTGTTTGCTATTGCGCGGGCTATCTTTTTCTCGCTGCCGAGCGAAAACTGGACATTGTAGTTTTTCTTGCTCACTTCAATCATCCTCTGGCGTTCACTGCAGTCGAGCTTCTTGTGGCCCCGATTCCTGCCTTTCCGTGCTGCAGGCGCTTTCTTGTAAGAGCGAACTCCCCAAGCATGTGGCCTATCATTTCAGGCTGGACTTCAAACTGCGTGAACTCCTTTCCATTGTAGACTGCAAACTTCAATCCCACAAACTTTGGCAAGATGACTGCCGCCCTCTTGTGCGTCCTTACTGCCTTGGGCTCTTTTCCTGCCTTTTTTTCCGCAATGGCCTTGTCAACATGCTTTGCCAATGGCTTGTCAAATCCCCTCAAGAGGCTTCTCCTCTCCCGGGAGCTGACTATCTTTGCCAACTCTTCAACTGTCAGGGCGCTGAGCTCTGGCATTGTCTTTCCGTACATTGTAAATTCTTTCGCCATTTTCAAATCACTTCTTCAGTCTTCCAGTCCTCTTGCTTGCTATTGCTCCGACCTTTCTTCCAGGAGGCGCATGCCTTGAAGTCGACTTTGACTTTCCTGCATGATGCTGGCCTCCGCCGAAAGGATGGCTCAATGGATTCATTGCAACTCCCCTGACGCTCGGGTACTTGTGATGCCTTGCCCTCATTTTATGGTATGCCTTTCCGGCTTTCACGAGCGGCTTTTCAATTCTTCCGCTTCCCGCAAGGCATCCTACAGTGGCCCTGCATTCAGGATTCAACTGTACAGTGCTTCCTGAAGGAAGCCTTACAAAAACAGTATTGGATTCTTTTGTCATTACCAGCCCGTAAAGGCCTGAGCTTTTTATCAAGACTCCGCCGTCTCCGGGGGTTTTTTCAACGCAAAATACTGGCGCCCCTTCTGTAATGTCCCTTAATGGAATCACATTTCCCAATGCAATCATTGCCTTCGGGCCTATTTCAATTTCCTGTCCCACTGAAATTCCTTCAGCAGCCATCAAGAATGCTGTCTTTCCGTTTTCAAGAATGACTTTTGCGAGGACTCCGGAATGCGCAACGTCAATGAAGAGCTCTTGAATCCTTCCCTTGAGCATGCTTTCCCTGGTCTCCAGGAACAAAGGATAGGCTGTCCTTGCCTTTGCGTCCATTGAAGCCTTGTATGTAGGCGAACCTTTTCCTGCCCTTTGAGTCCTTGTCTTCTGCGCCATTTTAAACAACTCCGAGCTTTGTCGCAAGCTCTTGCGCCTTGAATTCCTTTGAAAGCCTGACTATTGCCTTTTTCCTTCCGTGCATGTCCCTTAATGTCTTGATGCTTTGAACCCTTACCCCGTAAAGCTTTTCAACAGCATTCCTGACATCCTGCTTCGAGCTTTCCTGCCTTACAATGAATGTGATCTTGTTCTGCGATTCAATGGCTCCCACAGACTTTTCTGAAACCAGCGGATAGAATATTACATCAGACAATTTCATTCCGCTCTCTGTCTTCTCGCCGATTGCCGCCGGAACAAACTTTATTTTTTCCATGACAACTTTTTCCTTCACAGCTGGCTTTGCCGCGGGCTTTATTTCTTTTTTCTCGGCCTTTGGCGCCTTTGCCACTTTTGCAGTTTTTGCAATTTCCTTTTCAGCCATCAAACATCAGTTCCGTTATTTCTTTTCCTCAAGCATTTTCAAGGCGTTCTCAGTGATTATTGTCAATCTTCCGGCCCTTGCGCCCGGAGCAAGCTGTTCTGCATTCACAAGGCCTGCAGTCACAATGTCAACGCCTTCAAAATTCCTTGCAGCGCTTGTCAAAGGCAATTTTGGCTTTGAGACTATTATAAGAATGCTTTTCCTTTTCTTGTACTTCCTTCCCCTCTTTTTTCCCTTGCCTGCCCTTTTTTGCCTCTTGCTTTTTGCCCTTTCAATGTCCATCATCAGGCCGAGCTTTTCAAGGATTTCCGCGACTTCCTTTGACTTCTGTATGCTCTCAAACTTTTCCTCGATGATTACCGGAGTCGACTTGATTTTTGACTCGTCAAAAACATGCCCTCTTTCCCTGACCATTTCCTTGACTGCAGTTGCCGCAAGCGCAGAGCGCGTTGCCTTCTGCTTTTCTTTCTTGTTTATCATTTCCCTCAAGTTTGCCTCTACTTTTGGAGGATGCGCCTTCGGGCCTCCGACTGTTGCGGGAATTCCGGCAACTCTTCCGTAAAGCAAAAATCTCCTGTTCCTCAATCTTGGCTTCCTTGCCCTTCCAGTGTTTATCGAGCGCATTGGAGTCGGATAATGCCTTGCGCCAATGTATTCCGCAGTATTATTCCTTCCAGCCCTCGGGTCTGGCCCGTAGCTTCTGCGCCTTGCAGACCTTATTGCAAGAACTGCCCTTTTAATGAGCCCAAAGTCTACTTCTTCATTGAATGCTGCCGGCAATTCAGCCTGCCTTAGCGCTGTTCCATCAATTGAAAAAACAGTGGACTTCATTGGACATCACTTTGTGCGCTGTTGAATTCCGGAGCGCCTACTTTCCAAAGGCTTTCCTCTGCCTTTCTTGCAGGCTCCTTTAATGCAATTATTCTCTTGACTGGCCCTGGAACGCTTCCCGCAATAAGCAAGAACTCATTCCTTATGTTTCCATAATCCTCAAAGCCTGCCTTTGGGCTTGCCTTGCTCAAGTCATTGGAGACCATTATTACTCTCTTGTTGTTTTCAGTCCTGCAGTGATAGCCGTGCTGTCCTGCCCTTGCGACAGTGAACATGATGGTGCTTGGATTCCAAGGCCCGTAAGTTCCAGGCTTTCTATGATACTTTCCTTTTCTTCCAAAAACCTTGACTCCAAACCTTTTGACAGGGCCTGTGGTTCCAAAGCCTTTGGTGACTGCCTTGACGTCAACAAACTGCTGTTCCTTGAAAACATCCATTACCCTGAGGTCTGTGCCGAGCTTTTGCTTTGCGAAAGCAAACTGCTCTTCAACAGTTCCGCTCAGCGCAATCTCGCTGATTTCTGGCTTTTTCTTTCCAGTGGTTGTCTGCGCCGGATTGGTGTGCACCAAAAGCCTCAATTCTGTAATCTCTGACTTTCTTGCATCCAAATCTTCAATCTTTTTTGCCTTGTCCTTTTTCCTCTTGTCAATTCCCTTGAGCTTTCTTGAAAAATGCTTGTCAGTCTTTTCGGCAAGGATGTCTGTCAAGACCCTTGTTCCATAATAGTCCTTCACCAATGCCCTGACCCCAAAGACAGTCAGTGGAGGGCATTCAATCACAGTGCAGGGAATTTGGATTGTGGTTCCCTTCATGTGGCTTTTCGCGTGCTCGTTCTTTGCGAGAACATGCAGCATTCCTGCCTTGTAGCCGAAAAAATTCAAGGGCTTCACGCCTTCAATTTTTGAAACTGTCTTAAAACTAGAAAAGACTGGCGTCTCTTTCGCAGCGCGCTTTCTTGGATAGAAAGCAAGGCTTCCTGCCCTTGGCTTGTGCTTTTTTCCCATTAAACTTCACATTTGTGGTTGGTCAGTTCTTTCAAAACCCTGAGCCTCAGGCATAGACTGCTGAAACAATGGGCTTTTGGTGGTTAATTCCGAAAAAGGACCAGCGTTAAAACGCCGGGCTTTTTTGCATTTCCCAAGAGAAAAAACTCTCCTGGAAGTGTGCTATAATATACCTTAATCTTCCTCAAAAAGGTATTTAAATGAGAACGTTGCGGCATTTTCAGCGCTTTTTCTTCCCAAACATCTTGTCCAAATTCCTCGCCAAGTCCATGACTTCGACTGGAATTGCAATCACTACAGTATTGCTTGCAGTAGGCCCCAGTCCATCCAGTGTCTGCAAGGTCCTGAGCTGCATTGCGCCAGGGCTTTTTGCCATCACTGTCGCTGCCTTTGAAAGGTTTTCCGCAGCCATCCTGTCTCCTTCGGACTTTATGATTGTCGCCCTTTTTTCCCTTTCAGAGCTTGCCTGCCTGCTCATGAGCCTTTTCAAATCCTCTGGCATGTCAATGTCCTGCAGCTTGATGTCTGTAACTTCAATTCCCCAGTTTTTTGACGCTTCCTCAACTATTTGCTCAATGTCTTTTCCAATGTTTTCCCTCTCACCCAACACTTGGTCGAGGCTCATTCCGCCTGCAACGTCCCTGAGCGCTGTCTGCGCGTACTGCGAGACTGCGTAAATGTAATCCTGCACCTTGATTATTGCGGTTGCTGCATCAACCACCTTGAAGTAAACGACTCCATTGATTGTGACTGGCACATTGTCCTTTGTTATTACCTGCTGCCTTGGAATGTCTATTGTAAGGATTCTCATGTCAATTTTCCTTATTGAATCGAGCACTGGAATCACAAGCCTCAAGCCGGGCTGTAGTGTGTCCTTGTATCTTCCGAGCCTGAACCTCACTCCAGTCTCCCACTGCTGCACAATGCGGATGCTTGCCAGAATTATGATGACAACAATTACAAAGAGTGCAATTTCCCAAACCATGCTTTCTCAAAGAAATCTGGCTTGTTAGTGCTTAAAAAGCTTGCTTTCTTTTAAAAGAAAAAAAAGCGCAAGAAAGCATTCATTTTCTTGCGAAGACTTTTGCAAACGCTTTCTTGAATGCCTTTGCAAAGCCAAAGCTGAACTTCAGCTTGATTTTGCCTGCATTTCCTTTTGCCTTGATTTTTCTTGCTTTCATTGCTCTTGCTCACCTCTTTTTGGAGTGGTTGGTTTTGCTAGAATGAGTTTTGGGATATTTTACTTTGAGGCCCATGCGTCTTTGGAAACCGCGGACTTTTTCTTCTGCTCTTCAAGGGCCCAGTATGCAATCAGCGCTATGATTATTATAATCAGCAGGAGCCCAAGCCAGAAGCCGCTTGCCCCAAGCAGCACGAACATTGCCGCAAATGCAGGGGTGTTTGCCTTGAGTACTATTGGCTCGGAGAACACATATCCGCTGCTTGTCCTGAAGCTCACCACTGCATTGATGTCCCTGTTGTTTGATTCTTTCGGGGCCAAAGAGAGCTTTATTGTCCTTTTCCCGAATTTTTCCAATGAAAT
>Ga0247841_10008283_pt1 | contig 15050 bp, 14 predicted proteins | sample LaCruzMarch2015__2_FD_192410 | JGI IMG/M metagenome (GOLD analysis project Ga0247841, IMG submission 192410) | Freshwater microbial communities from meromictic Lake La Cruz, Castile-La Mancha, Spain - LaCruzMarch2015_18m | ecosystem: Environmental > Aquatic > Freshwater > Lake | place: Spain...
TCTGGCTTCGCGTACAGCCAATCTCCTGAATATCGCGGACATTGCGCGCGTGGTTGGGGTCCCCCATACAACGGCGACGCGTTACCTTTCCCTGCTGGAGACCCTGTTTCTGGCCACCCGACTACCCCCCTGGTATGCAAACGTCGGCAAGCGGCTGGCCAAAACACCGAAAATTCATCTGTGTGACAGCGGTCTGGCATGTCATCTCCTGAATCTCTCCGAGGAACGTCTTCGCAAAGAATCGTTGATATTTGGAAGCATATTGGAGTCTTTTGTATTCATGGAACTGAAAAAATGCGCCAGTTGGACCGACTTTCCTGTTCGGATGTATTACTTCCGAACCCTGGCGGGTGCAGAGGTGGACATTGTTTTCGAGGACCGGAAGGGCAGACTTGCAGGTGTGGAAATTAAATCTTCCGCCACCGTCCATGAGAATGATTTCAGGGGGCTGAATGAGCTTGCCGCATCAGCAAAAGGTCGTTTCCTGCGGGGAATTGTCCTGTATACAGGTAATACCGCGGTGCCTTTTGGCAGGAACATGTGGGCTGTGCCGATACAGGCGCTTTGGAGTTGCGGGGGAGACTAATCGAGGCTGATTTCGGCAGGAATTCTCTGATGTTTGCCTTCCCTCTTAATAGCGAATCCCCGCAGTTTAAGTTATTTTGTCAATTGTGTAGGTCTGCCCCCAGTCACCTTCCTAATCCTATTGAGAATTATCCCTCAATCCAAGGAGGCCGTCAGAGGCAGAAATCGGTCTATGCGGATGACCATGGAAGTAGTAAAATATTACTATGATAGCAAAGGTTGTCAAAAAGCGTTCGCTTGCGGACAGAAGACACCAGGCAGAAGACCTGCAATACTGGTTGAGCAGACCTCCCGAGGAGCGCATTGCCGCGGTCGAGCACCTTTGCAGGCAGGTTTATGGAAATACAACGCGACTTCAAAGAACTATTCGAGTGTTTCAACGTCCGCAACGTTGAATACGTCATTGTCGGCGGTTATGCGCTGGCGTTTCACGGCGCTCCGAGAATGACGGGGGACATTGATATTCTTGTGAAAGCCGATTCCGACAATGCCGGACGAATTCTTGCCGCTCTTGATGATTTTGGATTCCAGTCGCTCAATCTGACCGTGTCGGATTTCGACCGGCCGGATTCTGTTGTTCAACTGGGAGTTCCTCCTGCCCGGGTTGACATTATTACTTCGATCACCGGTGTTTCGTGGGAACAGGTGCAGGCGGGAAAAGTGGCGGGTAATTATGGCGGCGTTCCTATCTTCTTCCTCGGAAGGAAGGAGTTTGTAGGCAACAAGAAAGCAATAGGAAGGAAAAAGGACCTGGCCGATCTGGAATCACTCGGTGAAGCATGATTTAGTTTTCCATCAGCCATCAGTCATCAGCCAGCTTTCCCTACTTTAACCAAAACCCAGCCACCTTATCTTCCTTGAGAACAAGAGTAACCAGGATATCATCGTTGCCGTCTTTGAAAGTCATCTTCCAGAGGAAGACCTGGCATCCCTGCTGTTTCAACTCGCCGAGAAACGAACAGTCGTATCCTTTCTTCATCCGGGGAGACAATTGACCGCTTACTCCCTCCAACATTTGTTTGGTCAGTCCGGCTTTCACCTCGTCAGTGGAATTGACCAGGAAGTCTTCATAATCATTCGCTTCCACCGCCTTGAGAAGCCTGTCAAGAGTTGGCCGAACAGTTTCAGCCGGTCCGGCAGCAACACACCGCACTCCTCCAAAGACCAGATACATGCACATCACGCCCGCCAGTATAATCGTGATTCTCTTCGCATTCATCCTAACCTCCTCCTCCGTTGCAGGTTTTTTCCCTCTACCTTCTACCATCTACCGTCTCTCGTTTCTTCCCCTGTCTTCCAGAGGTTGTCATCCAGACTTCTCTTCCTGTCATCCCGAACGAAGAGAGGGATCTCCGTTCCCACACACTCCCATACTCACATACTCACGCCAAACACAAAGGGGGAGACGAGAACATTGGTATCAACGACGATCCTGCATTTTGGCATGGCGCTTTTTCCGGAGTTTTTTCACCACGGATTGTATGTCGGCAACGGTCAAATCGGTTTTTTGGAAAACAGTTTCCGCAAGTTTGAACGCGGCAGAAAGTCTCTTCTCCGGTGAAAGCACGGACAAAATGAACTCATCCGGGGCAACCGCTTGAAGACCGGCTTTCATTACAAGCACCTCCTCTCATATCCTTGTTTGAGCCACATTTCCATAGCGATCTTATCAAATAAGGCGGTGGAGCGTCAAATCTGACTTTTCCTTCCTCGTCTGCCGATGCGGGTTTCAGCGGAAACAGCCCGTTCGCAGAGGGGGGGGGCAAGAAAAAAGGATGATTCTCATCCAACGTGACAATTGAGTATGGTGTCTCTGGATTCATCATTGAATATTCGGAGTGTCAATCCGAATATTCAAGGCATCCAGGGAAGGTAGATTCTAAAGAAAGGGGAGTGGAAAGGGCGGGGCAAGAGGGATGGCATGACGGGGGATGGTCGCGTTCCTTGAAGGATTGTCAAATGTGGAGGTCTGACCCCCGGCGGTTTCTTTGTTTTCTCTCCTCCCAGCTTGTGTTGACCAAGGCATTGTTGTATATTACAATTATATACAAATGGAACCGGTCAAATTTGAGTGGGACAAAGGCAATAGCGCCAAGAACCTTGAAAAACATCATGTCACGGACCGGGAATGTGAGGAGATATTCTTTGATTCACAGCTCAAGGTCCTTCATGATAAAGGACACTCAGCGATGGAAGACCGGTATTATGCCATGGGAAAAACCATGCGGAGGCGGGTACTATTTGTCGTTTTCACCATACGGCGGGACAAAATACGGGTCATTTCGGCCCGCGACATAAACAGAAAAGAGAGAGGTTACTATGAAAACAAATAAGAAAATTCCCACGTTCAAAAATGAGGACGCAGAACGGGAATTCTGGAAAGTTCACGATTCCACCGGGTACGTGGACTGGAGCAAGGCCAAGCGAGCGCGATTCTCCCATCTGAAACCATCGGAGAAGGCAATCTCCATAAGAATGCCGGAATTCCTCATTGCCGATTTGAAGTTCCTGGCGAACCGCCAGAGTGTGCCGTATCAATCGCTCCTGAAGACATTCGTGGCGCAAAAAGTGAAAGAAGAACTGGCCGATTACCGCTCCTCAAAATGAAGGCGGCCCGAGCCGTCGCATGGTTTGTGTAGTTTTGTTTTAGGTTTCCAATCCACTTACCTCCACACTTTTTAACCTTCCCCCGGTTGTCATCCCGAACGAAGAGAGGGATCTCGTCTTGCAGGAACAAACAGCGAGATTTCTCTCTCTGCTCGAAATGACAAGCATGCTTATACAGATATTGCGGCTCCGCGTAGCGCGTCCCTCCAAAAGACCCTGTTTTGGTTCTACCATCAGCCATCAGCCATCAGCCATCAGCCAGCTTTCCCCCCCTTCTCCCATCTACCGCCTTTGGTTTTTCTCGTTTTTCCATCGGCCGGCTTCTCATTGTTTTGTCTTCTGGAGGGCCACGCTTCGCTCGCCGCGCCGCAGTCTTGGCGGAGGCGGGTCGTGGCCGGTATTGCGAATTTTCGTTCGTGGTAAACTATCCTGAACTGAAATGATCTTGAAAAAGTGGACACCCGTGGTCAAGTTTCCATGACTTCTCGGAGAGAGGAGGTGAGTAGAGAATGGCGGACAAGAATATGCCGGAGGTGCCGCCCCGACCCATAGACCGGGTGGAAAAGGTCATCATCTACAACTGGAAGCATCCGGAGCGGAAGCGCGAATTGCGGAGTTTGGGCCCGGTACCGAAAAGGCTCCGGGAAAAGATAGATGCGGAGCTGTTTCCCGGAGTTCTGGGTGGAATGTGCGGGAAAGATGCGATGACGGTTGTCGAGGAGAAGGGAACCGGGCGGTGTGGAGCTCTGGGATACTGGATTGAGGACGGCAACGGAGGGGCAAAGTTCACCTTCAGGTAAACAGGGGTCAGCCTGTAAAGAATTGACCCCTCACCCTTCCCGAATCTCATAGAGATTTTAAATGTTTTTTTGCCGCGGTCGCAGTCTTGTAAACCATCCCCTTCTCCGCAACAAGTTGTTCGATCCTTTCCCATTCATCGGTCGTATAAGGAGAGCGTTCCTGTATCTCGCAGGGCGCAAGAACAACGGCTTTTCCCGTCAACTTGAACATGATGGTTGATCCCTTTTTCAGCTTGAGGATGTTACGAACAAGCGACGGTATCGTCACCTGGCCCTTGGATGTCATCTTTGCGGTGTGTATAAGCATGAGGAATCTCCTTGTATCCTTACATTCTTACCAAGAGTATAGAATAACATATTCGCGATGTCAATCTTCTTTATGGGGATGGAAGGAAGGAAAAGCGGGAAATAAGGATTGTCCCAAGTTTCCAGGGAATTTGTCATCCCGAACGAAGAGAGGGATCTCGTTGTTCAGTATTGCGATTTTCCGTTCGTGGTTAGTGGTTAGTGCGTTCGTTCGTGGTGAGCTTGTCGAACCATGAACCGTGAATCCGCATCTTTGTCTTCCTTTACCCTTTCACCTGTCTTCTGCCCCTTCAACCGTTCACCTTCTCCCTGGTTTCCTTCCATCAGTCAACAGCCAGTTTTTCTCCCCCTTCTGTCAATTGTGGAGGGCTGACCCCCGGCGGTTCTTCTTGGCCCGGTTGTCAAAGGTAAAGATTTGCCCCCCCCTTTTTCTAAGCTTTCTTTTTTTCATCTTCTTCAGCGGGTAGTCGTCTGGTTGTCAAAAGTTGAGTTATACTCTCAAGTTCTATGGTTGCTGCCTGCAACTGTTTTCGTAGCTCCAAGAGACTTTCAGGAATACCTTGAAGGCTGGTATTTATCTCTGTGGCGATCTCGGTCATTTTTCTATGGAGTTCCTCAGGTGGAATATCTTTGACGCTGTTTTTAAGTCTATTTATCTTATTGGGTAATTCTGCATCCAGTCGTCCTTTGAATTCCTTGGATATAACCATGAATGCTTGACCCAATGCTTCAATCCTTGTTTGGAACACACTCAACTGAACTTCATTAATTTCTCGATTCAGATCCACCTTTCTTGCCTTTATTTCAGCTAATTGCTTGTTGAGGGCTAAATCACTCTTGGCTTCAATCATCTCAACATCAAGTCGTTGTTTTCCAGTTTCTGCTTCGTGTTCTTCGCGCGTAAGAGATGTTTCTCCCTTTTGTGTTTGGAGTTCTTGACATCGAGTTCGAATACTTTCGACTCTCTCTACAATTACGGGATCCAAATCATACAAGGAGATTCGCCTGGCCAGCTCCGCTACCTGGCTCGCATCAAACATCAGATACACCAATATACCGAAGACCATCGCATGCGAAGCCACGCTGATGCCCCTTCCATAGGCAAGAAACAATGAGAGGTATAGGAGAAATGAAAAGAACGAAAGTCTCATTACTGCCAGTCCTACCGGAATTAGTCGGTTGATTGTAGCAAGTAGAATGACTACTGTGGTTGTCCAAAACAATAAAGTAAGGAAGTCCTGTGGGGAGGTGATCAGCAGGGCAATTTCATTGCTCTGATTAACTGCGAAGCTGTTCCAAGCCATAGCAAATACAACCATGGGTAGGAAAGTTGCCGCATATAACTGCAGCCACCGGAAGGGTTTTGAATCCAAGCCAATATCCATTTCACGTGAGGCTTTGTGCGCATGGTATGCTACATAGGGTACGAACACTAGAGACCAAAGGACAAATACCCAGATTACAAAATTAGAAAATATCCCTAGAAGAATAGAGATAATACTTCCTATTGTGATTGTAGAAAATCGAACGGATGTTATATTGCTCCGAAAGCTCTGATCACTTATGGTCTTCATGCCAAAAGATACCACCAAGAGTACTATTGCTGCCCATATCGTGCGTTTCCCAAAATCAGGAAGACTCGCAATTATTCTTTCTTGTCTATTCTGAAGGGACTTCAACTGCGAATTGTCAGTATTAACTGAATATGAATGTTTCATGTCTTGCTCCTTGTGGTTTCTCGAATGGTCGTGATATACATTACTTCAAGAATACCATGTTCCGATTTTTCAGTCAGAACTAACCTCGGCAAACCTGTTTGTACTTTCCCTATCTGCGTCCTTAGGGCTTTGATGATGACGCAACGGAAACAACAGAAACTCCGGATTTCAAGCCGAAACGTTTCGTGATGTTTTCCCAAAGTAATTCCAAAGGTTTGCACAAGATACCTTGGCCAAGAAGAAGCTCTACTGTTCTCCAAAGTACCGCATACTTCTTCTTCGCTTGGTCTGAGGATAGCGCGAATTCTTCACACGACTCGGTAAATGCAACCTCCCATTTCTCTTCCCCAAATGCTCGTCTAACTTCATCGAGAAAATTGGTCGTCCATACTGTCCCATTTTGAAAAAGATTTGTGCTGGGTCGAGCCTCTGCCGATTCATTGATCATAGTCAAGAGGGCTTTGTTGTAGTCCGTTTGGGCCTTCTTATCGTCTAACTGATCGCCATCCGCATCGAAGATCAGATACACGTCAATTCCGAGGCACTGGTATAGTGCTAACAGAGGAGGCAATTTCGTCTTCCCCTCTGCTGGAATGATGCAAATCCCCGCTGCGTCCAAGGATACTTTCTTGTGTTCTGCAAATGCACTGACAATGGCTTCATCTTCCGCGCCTTCAACCAAGATTACACCGTCCGCAAAGAAGCCTTCACTTCCTCGAATTCCCATTATTGATTTTAGCCTCGCCCAAGAGCTGGTTTTGGTTGCATCATCGCTCCTTCCGAGTGCCACAAGGACGCTATTTCCTACCGCCTTGAGAGTCGTACGTCTCACTTTTGTTTCCATGGGACCTGTAGATACCGTCACTTTTTCAATTCTTCGAATAGACTCGAAATTATCGATACTTACGAAATAGGGCGAATGCGTGGTGAAAAACACTTGAAATTGGAAGCTGTTTCCTTCCTTGGGATTGCATAGGTCTGAAAGAACCCGAGCCAATGCTCTTGAACGAGCTGGATGCTGGTACAGCTCAGGCTCTTCAATTGCCAACACCATATTGCCCTGAGTTGCGGAGTCAGTCGTACCTCCGCGTAATTTCTCGTAAAGCTCCAGAATTGTAAAGATGAACAGCCGCTGGAGACCGTGTCCTTTCCGTGCGACGTCACCTTGGAAGCCGTCCTCAACGAGCCACACACGAGGTTTTACCGATGGAAGTGCCAACTTATCTTCAAGACTCAACTGTATCTCAGCGGCCGTGTCTCGGTCGTAGCGCTGAAGCAATGTTGTTAGATTAGACTCCAATGTATTTTTTTCTGGTGCGCCTTCGACCGCAGCCTTGTAAGTTCCGTAATCGGTTTCAAGCGACTCTCTCGCAGTCTTTACTGCTGGATTTTTCTCAGTAATGATATTTACAAGCGGACTGACCAATGTTGCCAAAGGACTTTGTCTCCCTCCACCTGATGCATCATTCTCGGCTTCTCTTACCGGAGGGACGTAGACGAAGTGAGTGCGATTTCGCATTTTACCGCCAGCGATATTAGTGGGCCCTTGGAAGAGGCCGGCTCGGAAAAACGCTCTACAACTAGTCGGATTCTCGCGTTCCCAACGATCAAGTTCTTCTTCTATTCCTCGATTTACCGCACTAAGACCGGGATATTTGCCGCTCTCCACTATTTTTCTCAACTCCAAGGCAACTTCGCTGACCTTTGCCTTCTGTCGCAGTCTTTCTCTGATTGGTTCCAGCTCCTCACATCCATTTGCACGTCCGTAGTAATCACCTCCTGGGAATTTCCGTTGGACCACGAGAAGTCCACCATCTAAGTAGCTCTGAAACTCGGCCTGCTCTTCTGCATTCAGGTCTGAAAAGGTGACTTCTACCTGAATCATATTTCTGAGATCATGGTTGTAAAAATCCTCTGTCGATGGTGAGGTGGCGGTATCCATGAAGAGGCGAAGTGCCTGCAAAAATGCCGACTTACCCGCACCGTTTCGGCCTACGAGAATTGTTAAGTTGTCACATTCAAGGGTCTCATCTAGGATAGATCGATAGTTGATTACATGCAGTTGACTAATCCTCATTGGACATATCTCCAGTTTTTGTCGCTATGCTCCGCCAGGAAAATATTCAAACTAATTATTGTGTCACAGGTAAACCTATTCGTTTTGTTGTTGACGTCGCATATAATGTGCTAGCTAGAATGATTTCCAGAAAGGAGTTCTTACCGCAGGGCAGGGGGAAAACGAAGTGGATTCTTGGGGAGTCGTTCCTGATGTTTTCACCCGCCAATACACATGTCAATTTCATATCAGTTTGCCACCGGTAGGCAGGTTTGTCAATGGAAGGGAAAAAAGCAAGAAATAGAATTCCTTTATTTTTGTACATATTGACGGAGAAAAACGCGACAAGGAAAAACGAAGGTGCATATAATTTTGTATTAATCCACAATGGAGGAGTAAAATGACCCCACAGATATATGCCAAGGGAGCATCCATGATAACCGTGTATATTGCCTTGCATCCGAAATATTCTTTGGCTGAGAGATTTTTCATAAACGTTGCGAATCAAGCCCAAAACGAATTTGCATTCAAACCGGTGGATATAACGTATGATGACAGGTTGCTATTTACGAATCCCAAGTTGAAGCTTCATATTTCTGATCTCTGCAAGGAAGCCTACCGTATAAAGAAGAAGCACAAAATAGCGGCAAGTGCCCTCCTTCTTTTTCTGTTTGATGCTCTTGCTTACGATGAGGAAGACGAAGATCTTTTTTTTATGACAACAGAAGGTGGGGAATTCGAAAGTCCCGGTATAGGTGTCTTATCAACAAGATACTGCACCAAAGCGATTCTTGGAGGAAAATCTTCTGTTGCCATCACTGCAAATTCGATTATTATGAATATCTTGGGAGCGGTGACATGCTATTTCACAAAGGCTGATACTCATACGGAGACTACTGGATGTATACTTGATTACTGTGACAAAATGGAGGATATACGGTTTGCCCTTAAAAATGGTTTTCATTTCTGCACAAGAATGAAGTGTCATGAAATACTGGAGGATACCACAAAAGGGCGTGCATTGCTGAAGATTGCTGATGTGCTGACATACAGCAGAATAAGAAAAGCATCTGATCTTGAAGAAACCATAAAGATTGAGGAGGCGGATATGGCATTGCTGGCAAGGCCGCTTTGGGCAGGTCGGAATCTTTCTGTCGACAAAAAACTTTGTTTGACACTGATGCCTTACAGTGAGAAGTTCTCTAATCGCATATGGAGACGACTGAGGAGGATTATCAAGAATACTGGCTTGAAACCTCAACGAGCGGATGATCTTTATGGAAGGAAAGTAATGGAGGACGTCTGGAAAGGAATAAACAAAGCCCGTGTTATTGTTGCCGATCTATCAAAGAAAAATGCGAATGTTTTCTACGAGTTGGGGATAGTGCACACTTTGGGCAAGGATTGCATCTTACTTGCACAGTCTCAAGACGATATACCGGCTGATTTAAAATCACTCAGGTGCGTGTTCTATGAGGACAATGATGATGGTTACAGGAAACTCGCCAAGGAAATTCCGGCTTATGTGAAAGCGATTTTGTCCGAACAACAATAGGTGAGGGATTTAGAATACCCTGATCCAGAGTTGGGTGAATGGTCAATTCAAGAACTGACGTCACCATTCTTTTTTTAAAAAGGGGTAAAATCTTCATTTGGGGTAGGACCAGTTCATTGCAACAGATCATCAATCCGGTTTGTTTCTATCTCGGTTGTCAAAGGTAAAGATTTGACCCTCGTTTTTTCTGACTTAATATTGAATAGAGGAGTCGTGCAATGGCAAGAAATAACGTTATATCTCAAGCATATCCACGAATCGAAGATGAGAATGATAAATTCCGTGGATTTCTTGACGAAAAGAAACTAAGACAACATAGACGGAAAATAGGGTTACCTATTCTGAGAACAATTATTAAGGATGCTATCCAGAATGCAAATAAGAAGTCGAGCCGAACAATCCTGAAAATTACGGAAGGAACCAGTGAAGAAGAAATCAAGCAGAAGTGCGTAAAAGAAGGTAAGGAATTGTTCAAATACTTCCTGCGATACTGTGGGGACCCGGCATCAACAGCGCATGCTTGCTTCGGTAGACATTACTCTATTGTTGGGAAAGAACAATTCAGAAATCGTTTACTCCAAAAGCAAAGGATGAACTCCGGATGGAGATATCAATACATCGCTAAAGGAGCAGCAAGTTATTCACGGCGATTCATGTCGGTTTCGGACATTAATTCTCAAGAAGCTGATTTCAATGCAACAGTCAGAATAACGGAAACAGGAGAGCCGCTGAATATTTATGTGTCGGTAAAGAACAGAACCAATACCATGGGAGGGCAAGATTGGCCTAAAGCAATTCGTGCCATGGAAACAGTCGCAAAATCAGACAGGAATCGCAATGGAGTATATATTTGCGTATTTGGAATTGCCATGGAGAAGGGATTACGTACTATAAAGTATGAGCACAAGACAAGGCAGCCATACTCTTTTAATACGGAAATATGGTTGTCGGATTTCTTTTGGCAATTTTTCTCAAACTACACGTATCAAGAGATAATAAATGCAGTTTTGAGCGTTCTGATCGATAGTTGCGATAAGGACGAATTGGAGATTGAGCCTCCGAAGGAAATGCTTGTGAGTTTTGGTGAATGTTGTCGGTCGAAGGGGTTGTTAGATGAGAATGGGCAGTTCATGGATGCCTACATACTTGCGAACCTATTTTGTGGAAAAACAGAGAAGCTAGATGGAAAATAGAGCATTTCTTGAGATTCGATGTGGCGACAGTCGGGAGATTCTAAAGAGTTATCCCGATGGGCACTTCCATTTGATTATTACATCACCACCTTATGCTGATGCCCGGAAAAAACACTATGATAGTATCCCTCCGGAGAACTATCCTAATTTCATAGCGAGCTTTCATGATGAATTCTGGCGAGTTCTCTCCCCACAAGGATCATTTGTTCTTAATATCAAGGATAAGGTAGTTGACGGTGTTCGAGATAGATTTGTCTGGAAGACCATCGAGAAACTTGCTTCCTTGGGATGGCTCTGTATAGATGACTATATTTGGACAAAACCCAATGCAATGCCGGGATATTGGAGAACTCGCCTACGTGATGAATGGGAATATTGTTTCCACATGTCAAAGCAAAGAGATTTCGCGATGTATCAAGATGCAGTAAGAAAGCCAATAGGCAATTGGGCCGATAAGCGATTGGCCAATCTGAACGGGAAAAGCAATGAACGGCACGATAGTGAGAATAAGAGCGGCTTTGGGCGAGACCTGCGCAATTGGATAGATAGAAATACTGTCTTACCAGGAAATACCCTTTCTGTTCCGCTGGTCGGCAAAAATATGGGGCATCCTGCTGTCTTTCCGGTAGGGCTTCCGGAATTCTTCATCAAATTATTCACGAAAAGCGGCAATAATGTGTTAGATCCCTTTGCCGGCAGTGGTTCGACTGGCATTGTAGCGAAGCAGCTCGAACGGAATGTCGTCCTCATTGATAACAAAGAGGAATATGTAGATCTTATGAAAAGACGTCTGGCGAAATTGAAGTTTTGTGAAAAGCCCAAAGAGAAAGAGCCATGTCTGTTCGAACGCAACAGAAAGACTAGAACTAAGGATGAGAAGAAAGTGTTGAATATAAAAAAGACACAGAAGATCTACGGGAAAAAGAAATAACCTTCAAGTTGCAGTGGACTATATCACCTTCTTGTCGTATATGTCCCCCACGTCGTTCAACTAATCTCCATTAACCTTTTTACGTAATACCGGTAATTCTCCAACGACACATCCGACGGAATCCCATGATCCAGACCAGCGGCATAGCCTCCCCGTTGCTTCATGGGCGGGATGACCCGCTCAAGCTCGGCATCAATGGCGGCGTGACCTTTTGCCAGCGCTCGTTTATCAATACCGCCCCATATTTGAAGATGCGGGTATTCCCTGCCTATTTTTACCACGTCCATACCGGCGGCCACTTCAAAGGGATGCATTCCCGTCACCCCGACGTCCAGCAGGAGGGGAATCAGCTCGGCAACATTGCCGTCGCTGTCCACGCTGATGGTCTCCACGCCGTTTTTTCTGACGAAATCAATCAGGGTCCGGTAATGGGGCGCCATGAATTCCTTGAACATTTTTGGGGAATGGAGCATGCCATGGTTATAGCAGTTGTCTTCCCATATGAGGAGATAGTCAAAGTCCATCTCTTTAAGCGCCCGCTCCAATCTTTTCATGGTGTAATTTACCCAATATTCATTCATCTCCCTGATGAGATCCGGATTGTCATAAAAGATGACGGAGAGTTCTTCCGGCCCGAACAGTTGGCGCGGAAAACCATAAAAACCCCACACGGCAAGCCCCCGTATTTCATCCGAAGCTGTTGTCTTCCTTTCCTGAACGAGCTGGTTCCAATGGGCGGGGTATCTTCCCGGACTGTCGGGGTCGAGTAATTTCTTGTATTTTTCCCAATCCGCGCGGGTCTTTACCGGGTAGCCGGTGAAAAACGGCATGGAAGTTCTGTGCTTCAGCCGGCGTTCAATCTGGCCGATATCGTTTTGCACATCGAGATATTCCCGGTCTTCACGGATAACCTTCTCCTCATAAGGGGGAATCGGTCCCTGGAAAGGACCGTACAACCAGCAACTCTGCAACGGTCCGTCAAAACCGTCGAATTCGTGATTCCAGTCAACGGTCCCTTCCGTTTCCCATCGCCGTTTTGTTTCGTCCCAGGGGTCGCAGTGCAAGAGGGGGAGACGGTCGGTGGTCTGGAATTTCATTGCGCAGTTGAATCGTTCTCTTTTGGTCATGGGGGTGAGTGAGGTTCCACAATCTTGCGGATGAGATGATCAAGATCGAGGAACTGAATAACGATGTCGTTTACTCTTTTTTCAAAGGGGTGGGGGAGATTGCGGCAGACAACCCAGTTTTCGCCGGCGGGATAACGTCGGCGAAATATGTTGATGTTCAGCGGGTCGAAATGATCGGGTGACCATTTGCATTCGATGGCGACAGGAGGAGCGGAACGGGCGGGTATCCGGACGAAATCAATCTCATGTCCCCTTTTGTCGCGCCAATAGAAGAGTTGGCTCCGTCCGGTGCGGGCGGTCAGTTCATTGAGAATGTAATGTTCCCACATACCGCCCCGATACTCCTCCCGCAGGGAATTCCAACCGCGGAAATAACAGATGAATCCGGTGTCGAAGGCATAGACCTTCGGAGCGGCGATTATTTCGGAGGAGGATCTGCTCGAAAAGGGACGCAGGATATGGACGGTGGAGGTTGCCTCCAGAACGGCAAGGTAATTTGCGACGGAGGCCCTGCTGATTTCACAGGGTTTCGCGTATCCGGATGCTTCAAAAATCCCGCCGCTGTTGACGAAGAGGAGTTCGATAAATTTCTGAAAGGAGTGGCGGCGTTCCAGTCGGAAGAGTTCAAGGATATCCTTTGCCCAGTAGGAATCTATCCATTCCTGAAAATCATTCTCCGGCAGGGAGGGGTTCATGAAGAACGGAGGAAGACCTCCGTTGATAAACCGGTGCGTGATGTCGGTGTTGCCGAACGCGGTGAGGTCGTCGCTGATCAACGGTGTAAGATGCACCTCCTCTTTCCGTCCGGTGAGAGTGTCACGGAATTTCCTTGAAGCCTGAAGAGACGATGAACCGGTGGCAATGATCCTGACGTGGGGAACGTGGTCGGCGGCGATCTTCAGGATCTCCGCGGGGTTCGATAACCGGTGGATTTCATCGAGGATGATGAGACCCTTCCGGTCCTTCAGAAAGGTTTCGACATCCTCCAGGTCGCGGCGCACAGAGGGGATTTCGCAATCGAAATACTCTTTCTTTGCAAGACTGTTGCAGAGAAAGGTTTTCCCTGATCGCCGGACACCCGAGAGCCAGACGATCGGGCGGCGTGCCAGTGCTTTCTCAAGCTTGCTTATCCAAAAAGGGCGTGTAACCATATGCAACTACTTTAGCATATAGTAGCACTAAACGTCAAACTGTTAGCGTTTGGTTGCGCTTCTCTTCGGTCTTCCGCCTGTCTCTGGCGCCGTGCCGTCGCCTTTCCATCAGTCTTCAGTCATCAGCCATCTTTAATGTAGGGTCTTCCCATCAGCCATCAGTCATCAGCCAGATTTACAGAGGTTGTCAGATTTCTCGCTACGCTCGAAATGACAGAAGGGTGCTCGAAATGACAAGAATATGATCATACGCTTATTAATACCCTTACTTGGGGGTAGTACCCTTACCGGCATGGTAATGCCAGTAGGTTATTACGACATTTATTACCACGTTAATGTGCGTGTTACCTATTTCTTTCCCACCCGGCGCCATTTGGCATCTCTGCCCCTTCCGATTATTTCCAGACGAGATTCTTTCCGCCAGCGATTCATGACTATCCGGATCATGTCCCTGCTCACGTTCGGACAAAGACGTTCTATATCCGCAATGCCAAAGGGACTGGGAACATGTTCAAGGGCGAACGCAACAATATCGGTTTTCGAACCTCGCATCGGCCGCTCTCTTCCTGCACGATCCTCAAATTCCCGGTATGCTTCCCGCAAGGTGGAAAGAAAATAGTTGAACCAGGGCAGAATATCGTGTTTTCTGTCGTGCCATCCGGCGGAACTGTTCTTCAATGCCTCATAATAGTCTTCCTTGGTTTGCTCAACAACACGCTCGTGACTGATATACCGGCCGACCATGTAGCCGTGATGATAGAGGGCCAGCAGTGCCAACAAGCGCGACACGCGTCCGTTTCCGTCCTGGAAAGGGTGGATGCAGAGGAAATCCAGGATCAGGCTGGCAGTTGCCAGGAGTGGTGTGACCCGCAATTGATCCATCGCATGCTGATATGTAAGACAAAGTTCGTCCATAGCGGCCGGTACTTCTTTGGGTTCCAATGGTTGAAATCGGACAACCCGTCCTCCATCGGGTGTTTGTTCAGTGATGCTGTTCGGTCTTTCCTTCCATTTTCCGGCG
>Ga0247841_10008285_pt1 | contig 15047 bp, 12 predicted proteins | sample LaCruzMarch2015__2_FD_192410 | JGI IMG/M metagenome (GOLD analysis project Ga0247841, IMG submission 192410) | Freshwater microbial communities from meromictic Lake La Cruz, Castile-La Mancha, Spain - LaCruzMarch2015_18m | ecosystem: Environmental > Aquatic > Freshwater > Lake | place: Spain...
CCAAGACGATCATCTCCCCCGTGAGGACATGGATCAGGAAAGATGAAAATATGTAGTGCCAAATAAAATGACCAAATCCTACAATAACAACAAGTTAACCGTCGTTAGTGTCGAAGTTGGGCTAGCCAGATCCAACACGTCATTAAGGTTCTTCTCAGACATTTGCAGATCACCGGCGATTTCAGAAAGCGGCTTTTTTTTGTGCAAAATGTTAGTTCCAATTCTATGGCTGGACGCCTCTTCTTTGAAATTGCCCCCAGCTTCTAAATTGAACACGCTGCTCACAATGTCTGCTTCTTCAGCATCCAGCTCCTCTCGAATCTCGTCCATGGTCCATACGTAGAATTTCCCCTCCACCCCATCACTATCTGCATCCTCGGCAGAATAAAATCCTCCCTCTGGAGAAGTCATATCGCGCATGACATAGGTGAACATTTCTTGCGCAGTATCTCTGTAATCCGGGTTTGCGGTGACCTGGAATGCCTCAGTATATGCCAACGCGAGCAAGGCCTGATCGTAAAGCATCTTTTCGAAATGGGGAACCAGCCACTCGTTGTCTGTTGAATAGCGGTGGAAACCATAACCCAGGTGGTCATAGATTCCTCCAAGACGCATGGACTGAAGAGTCTTTTCCACCATTTCAAGCGCTTTGGGTTCATGAGTTTTATTCCAGTATCGCAGAAGAAACAGAATGTTATGAGGAGTAGGAAATTTCGGCGCTTGGCTGAAACCCCCCGTTTTCTGGTCGTACCGCTTGACAAGCTGCTGGAAGGCGACATCCAGGACTTCTTTACCGATGGAATCTCCTGGAGATTCGTCCGGAATTTGTCGCAGCGCCGCCGTCACTTTATTGGCTGACTGGAAGATCTCGTGTCTATTGTTGGCCCATAATTCTTTTATACGCCGTGTCAGATCGACCATTCCGATCCTTCCGTGACGGCTTTCCCTTGGGAAGTAGGTTCCGGCAAAAAACGGTTTTTTTTCAGGCGTCATAACTATGTTCAGGGGCCAACCGCCGCCACCGGTCATCATTTGACAAACCGTCATATAAACATGATCAACGTCGGGCCGCTCTTCCCTATCGACCTTTATCGACACAAAAGTTTCATTCATTAATTCAGCCGTATGTGCATCCTCGAAAGATTCATGCTCCATAACGTGACACCAATGGCAAGTCGAATAGCCGATAGACAGAAAGATAGGCTTGTCGCGCTTTCGAGCGGATTCAAAGGCTTCCTCACTCCATGGGAACCAGTCCACCGGATTGTATGCGTGTTGCAGCAAATACGGGCTCTTCTCGTGAATCAGCCGATTGGCTTTCTCATCTGGATTAATGAAAGACCCGTGTGCCGCAAAATGTGTTCCGTCTGAACCGGTTGTCATGGTATTCCCTCCTGAACAGCAGGCCCTTCAGTAAGCTGGAGAATCTGATACGCTTAAATTTATGCCGATATGGGTAATAGGCAACCCCCCGGATGATTCCCAAAGCTTTGCACCCTTGTATGAAAGTCTCAACATTTTCGCAGAAAAACCTTGACTGCATGGACATAAATAAACACTCTGAGATGAACTGATGTGATTTAGCCGTCAAAAAAATACCGTCCTGATGTGATTGTCCGAATTTACATGTTTGAACGCAGCTCGCTATTAGAGAATTGTAGGGAAATCGGCCAAAGGAGTGACCACGTAAATGGAGCATTGGAAAAAGCGCTTTGCTTCCAAGTTGGTGTCGGCTGACGAGGCTGCATCACATGTAAAGAATGGGGATAGGATATATCTCGGGAGCTTTTGCTCGGAACCGAGAACAATGATTAGGGCCCTTGGGGCTTCAGCGGCATTGGATATTGAAATGATCCAATTTCTGAATGGGAAGGAATCGGAATCGCTGGCAAGGTCGGATTCCGGAAGATTCAGCCTCAAGACTTTTTTCGTCGGCAGAAAAAGGTCTGGATGGGGACGCTGGTCCGAGTCTGATTACGTGCCTCTTTTCCACTCCCAGATTCCGGATTTCTTTCGGAGACGCCGGATACCCATAGACATGGCCATCGTTCAGGTCTCTGAGCCGGACAGGTTCGGCCGGTTCAGTCTGGGAATCTCAGTGGATATCTCCATGGCAGCAGTTCAAGCGGCTCGGATGGTCATAGCCCAGGTAAATTGTTTCATGCCGCGTACCCTGGGAGACACTTTTATCCCCGTGGACAAAATTAACTATCTTGTTGAGGCCGATGAGGAACTTACTGAGCTGCCGGAAGAACCCTTTGGAGATCGCGAGAGAACCATCAGCCGATATTGCAGTGAGCTTATAGAGGATGGGTCAGTGCTCCAGTTTGGTTTCGCGGGAATTTCCAGGGGCCTGATGGATTTCATGACGGAACACCGTCATCTTGGTCTTCACACTGAAGTCTTCTCCGACCCCTTGGTGGACCTTATAGAAGCGGGAGTGGTAGACAACTCAACCAAGAAATTGTATAGGGGAAAATCTCTCGCCACCTGTTGCATCGGAACCCGTCGCGCCTACGATTACGTACATGACAATTCCCTTGTTGAATTCTATCCTTCGGATTTTTGTTTGAATCCTGCGTTCATAGGCTCCAATGACAAGATGATCGCCGTTAATCTTGCATTACAAGTAGACCTGAGAGGACAGATAAGACAAGGCAGTCCCACCTGGACATCGTTCGAAGGCTCCGGTGGCGACCATGATTTTATGAGAGGGGCGGGTCTTTCAAAAGACGGCCGATCAATTGTGTGTTTGACGTCCAGTTCCGAAGGGATTAGACGTTCCAATATAGTTGCGTCATTCGGCACAAGAGCAGCAGCAATGATGAATAGAGGCGACACGAACTATATCATAACTGAGTACGGTATCGCATACCTGGGTGGTAAGTCTGTGCGTGAGAGATCTTTGGCACTCATTGAGATTGCCCACCCCGACCACAGGGAAGATCTTATGCGGAAGGCCCGAGAGATGGGGTACGTGTACCCGGACCAATTCTACTACCGCATGGCTTCTCCTGAACTCCGTGCAAGAGTCAGAAAAGACCATGTTTTCAAGAACGGACTGATAGCTCATGTGAGGGCAATCAAACTGACCGATGAACCAATGATACGAGACTTATTTTATCATCTTTCAGAGAGTTCGGTCTACTTCAGGTACTTCAACCCTCGAAAGAGCATGCCTCATGAAAACCTTCAAGAATATGTGAGTGTAACAGAAGAACAAGGGCTATCGATCGTCGTGACCGTTGGGCCAAGAGAAAATCTTAGGTTTATAGCCGAATCACGTTACCTGCTGCAACCGGACAAAGAGTTGGCCGATGTGGCATTCATGGTGGATGAGCAATTCCATGGGTATGGAATTGCCACCTTTCTGCTCAACTATATGATTGAAATTGCCAAGGAACGGGGAGTCAAAGGGTTCACTGCCGATGTTCTGGCCTCAAACCTTCCAATGATTAAAGTCTTCGACAAGGTCCCGTATGTCCAGCACAAAAAATTCGGCCAAGGAATTATCTCTCTTGTGTTTCGTTTCGATGAATTGAAAAAAACCTGAGGCCATTTTGCTTTCAACGAAGCAACACTGTTAATGAAAAAACTTTTGTGGCGACGAGCGTCTCTGACCATCAATGTTGTCCAGGATATGGCGGAAGGGTATGAGAAAAAGCCGTGCTACTGCTCGTAGTGACGGGTAAGACATGAGATAAATGTGCTGTTGCGACACGGTTCACTTATGACTTGAATCTTTTTCCTCATCTATCTTGGCACGGAGTTCTTTACCGGGTTTAAAAAAGGGAAGTCGTTTTCCAGGGACCGGAATCGTTTCACCTGTCTTGGGATTTCTTCCGTCATAACCGCCGTATTGTCTGACCTCGAAAGATCCGAATCCCCGGATCTCAATCCGGTGATTGCCGGCAAGAGCACTGCCCATTGTTTGAAAGAGCAAATTTACAATTTCTTCAGACTTTCCGACGGGTAATTCAGTCTGCTTTGCCAGTGCGTTCACAAGTTCTGATTTGTTCATGGTAGATTTCACCCTCTTTCACACAAAGAAAACAAATACATGTAAAAGGACAACGCTGCATACTACCCAGAATGAATAAACCTGTCAAGGTCGATGATTTTTCAAAAATACTTAAAACATTTAGTGATAATGGCTCACTAGTCTCCCAACGTTTGGTTGAACAGAATTATTTGGTTATCATTTTGGTTCCGGTCGCTTTTGAAGTCGGGTTGTGCAAGTAGATGAAAAAGCAGAGTTCTTTCGAAAGCCGAATTTGCTGTTTCCGAAAAAATTGGTGACCGCCATTCACCAATCATGGAGACGAAATACTCAGTTCACCGGCCACGCGGTGAAGACGACGGTCAAGAGTCCAAAGCCCGCAGCCGGTTATCAAAACAGATGCCAGGAGATGCACATCTATCCAACCGAGACCGCGACCGTAAAGCTTCCCCTGCTCAAGGATGTGGCACACCTCCTCGTTCTCGGCCTGCTTGGCCCGAGACAAGGATTGCAGCAACCTCATGATCTCGTCACGGTTCTGGACGTTGCCGCAGGCCAGTTCGCCGATCACGAAGGGATGGACGAGAACCAACCCTTTTTGAAGAAGTTCCTTGAGTGCAGGACTTCCTTTCCGCAGATGCTCAACCCAGACGGAGGTGTCAACCAGGATCACTCCAAGTCTCCGGATCGGCGTCTTCGAATGGCCCTGAGTCCCCTCTCAGAAGCTCCGAGTTCTGCAAGTCTCTTGGCACTCTCCTGGGCGATCAAGGCTTGGAGACCGAGTCTAACGAGCGAGGTTTTTTCATTGACGCCTGTCAACCGGGCCGCTCTATTCAATAAGGCATCATCAATGTTCAGTGTAGTTCTCATGCATACAAGTATGCACTGATGATGCAGACATGTCAAGGGTATAGTTGCTGACATCATAGTTAATTCATGACGGCCCTAGCAGTGCAAAGGATTCCCTGGTGTCCTTAGTTTATGACCACACGTTGAGTCTCAAAATATCCAACCGTATTGTATCACACCACAGCCTGGGCAATCCCCAAGCAAGAATTTTCTTCGACGATCAATACACCGAGGACTTCCTGAGCGTAAGGACTGTTTCCATTGATCATCTGTTCCTTTTCCGCCAATATCCATGTGGGATGATAATCAATTGAATCCTTCCTCGAGACCTAATGTCATAGTATAGTGAAGACTATGGAAATCCGGCGGCGCAAGAAAATCCTGGACTTCATAGCTTCTGGAGACGCCAAAGCCCGGAAACTTTTCCCTGCGTGGCTTGAAGACACTGAGGAAGCCCGATGGCATAACACGATGGAAGTTAAAGCAAGGCACCCCAGAGCCGACTTCCTGCCAGGCAACAGAGTGATCTTCGATCTTGGAGGCAATAATTATCGAATCGTGACCGAGATAGACTACGAAAGGCAGGTTCCTGTTATTCCTTGACCAGTGTTACCCCGATCTATAAAATGGTTGCCCAAAGAAATGTCCCATTGGCGTTAGGTGAGATAGCGCAAGAAAACGTGCCATTCGGTCGAACCTTTTGGCACCTGCTATTAAATCGGAACTCCAAGAGGACAAAAAATCTTTGACGAAGCCGTCACTGATTGGCACTCTGACGACCTTTGCAGATCAATCTGCCTGGTACAGGATAAGCAGGGATATATAAGGCTGGCGACAAGCGCCTTTTTCAAGAAAAGGGTTCCTCTCATGATGTTGGAAGATCTAGACCTGATCATTGACGCGGTTCCTTATGGCATTTCCATAATGGATGACACGGGTAAAATCATTAGAGTTAACCCGGGGCTAAGCCGCGTCACAGGTCTTTCTTCCGGTCTGTTCATAGGACAGCCCGTGACGTCTCTCTATGAGCGAGGCCATTTTCTTCACATGCCGATCGCTTACAAAGCTTTGAAAACAGGGGTGACACATGAAGGCATTCAACAGGTAAGCTCTGGCAAGAGCGTATTGGCTACTGCCACTCCAGTTCTCGACAGGTCAGGATTCCTGCGTTACATAGTCGTTGATGCTAGGGATGTCGCTGAGAGTTCAAACCAGCCATCAGTTGACCACGACGGCACTTGCACGGATCAACTGCTCCAAGGCGAGCCAGCCCTGCAAGGTCTCCACTATTCATCCGACACACCTTTTGTTGCGAGAAGTAGTTCGATGCAGAGTGTTCTCACTATGGCTAAAAGGGTCGCGGTCACTGATGCTACGGTTCTCTTGCTGGGAGAGACGGGAGTTGGGAAAGACGTTGTTGCAAGAATCATCCACGAGGTAAGTCTAAGGCATCATCAGGGGAGTTTTGTGAGGATCAACTGCAACACAATGCCGAGGGATTTGATAGAGACGGAACTATGGGGTTACGTCAGGGGTGCCTTTACAGGAGCGAGTTCCTACGGTAAGCCAGGCCTTCTGGAAGTCTCCAGTGGAGGGACTCTTTTCTTGGATGAAGTTGGCGACTTACCTCTCGAAGTTCAGGGTAAATTCTTGGACGTTTTAGAGAACGGTACTTTCAGACGACTTGGTAGCTGTAAGGAGATTCACGTTGCAGTCCGAATAATCGCAGCAAGTAACCAGAACCTCCTCGAATTGGTAGATCGAGGTCGGTTTCGTCGGGATCTTTATTATCGCCTCAGCGTGATCCACATTCAAATACCACCTCTACGGAACCGGCCGGAAGATATCGTAGCACTCGTCGGATACTACCTCCGTCAATTCAACGAGAAATACGCGACAAATAAACAGGTGTCGCCCGAATTGCTAGAACTCCTTCAGACATACCGATGGCCTGGCAATGTTCGGGAATTGGTGCATCTTGTCGAACGTCTCGTTATTACAAGTCCTCGTGAATTGATGGGATCGCAAGACTTCCTACCTCCCGATTCCATTTCGTGCTCTACACAAGCGGTCTCGCCCCTACCTCCGTCACTCAAGCAGGCTCTGGAAGAAATTGAGAGAAACATATTGGCCAGTGGAAAGAGGCAGCACGGCTCGTCGAGGCGAATGGCCAAAGCTCTTGGAATTTCTCACACGGCAGTACTGAAAAAGCTTAGGAAGTTCGGGCTAGACCAATAGAAGCGGTTTCAAAGCCTCAGAACTTCCTGAACATTTGCGAGGACCTAGTGCAGTCTGCTGCCATGGAAACTAAGATTTCCACGTGGAAGCTTCTGGTTCCAAAAAAACACTTGGTAAACGCATCCCTTACTACGTAGAGTTCTATATTATGGGGTCTTGGGCTCGTGAGCCTTGTGGCACACTGTTTGCTTAATCTATGAAGCGACCACCAAACGCCTAGCGCGGGATAGATGGTCTCAGTTACTTAGCGCTGTTCTCGTGCTTGACAAACATTCGGTTGAGGCTCCGCTCAGCTTGGCTGTTGACGAGGCCTCCGTGATCTCGCCTCCGAATTATTCCGAAAAGGTCTGCTTTCAAGAAAAGTCTGTAACGGTTTTAAGACATGACATGGTCAAGCGTCTGGTCACAAAATATGGGCATGATTTCAACTCTACAAAAGCTTGTTTCGTTCTAGCCTGCATGATAATCGTCTGGATGTGGCTCTGTGGTTTTCAATCCAATTCATGGGCAATGGACCTGTAGATCAAATCATTATACATTTTTACAATGAAAGGAGAAACCAAGGATGAGGACGAAAAGAACTGGACGGATCTTGATAACGTTTTTCTTGTTTACCATTTTCCTCCTGACTCAACTGGGAGCGCCGTTAAGACTTTACGCTGGAGAAATCACCTTAGGTGCCTTGATCCCGCTGACGGGATATGCATCAGGCTTCGGCGAGAATCAAAAAGTTGGTCTTGATATCGCTGTGGAAGAGATCAATAAAGCCGGTGGGATCAAAGGGAGTACTCTGAAGATGATTACCTATGACACTGAGAGCAAAGGGGAAAAGGCTATATTCGCCTTCCGAAAACTGGCCACCCAAGATAATGTGCTCGCAGTCCTCGGACCCTTCTTAAGCACGGAAGTCGAAGTATGCTTCCCTCTCGCCAACAAATATGAAATCATATCCATTTCGGCTTCGGCCGCAAAACCGGGCCTTGCTGAAAAGTTTCGACCATACGGGTTCATCAATGCCACTTCCGACCTGAATACACTCCCTCCCGCGATCGAATATTGGGTGAGTAAATTCGACATCAAGACAGCGTGCATTGTGACAGATATCAAGGATGCCCTTAACAAAAGTACCGGCACAGAAATCTTTCCTAAGCTTCTTGAAGCGAAAGGAGTCAAGATTATCGGTACCTCAGAATTTGTAACCAATGAAATGGATTTCAGCGCACATGTGTCAAAGTTCAAAGCCCTGAATCCAGATGGAGTGGTTGTTTCCTGCACTGTTGCCGATGCGGCAGGTTTCATCAAAGAGGCCAAAAAACAGGGGCTCGATAAACCTTTTATTGGCGGAGTGGCAATCCAGACGGCCAAATTCCTTGAACTCGCTGGCAAGGAGGCCAATGGAACTATCACCGGTTCCAGTTTTTGGGTTGAGAATCCTGCTCCCAAGAGCAAAGCTTTCGTGGAGGAGTTCAGGAAAAGATATGGCGGCAGAGACCCCAATCCTTTTGCGGCAAACATGTATGAAAATGTGTATATGATCAAACAGTTAATTGAATCGGGGGAAGTTAAGAACAAGCCGTCGGACCTTGCGGCTGATCGACAAACGATCCAGAAGGGTCTCGCGACGCTGAAAGGCTTCGAAGGAATAACGACTACCTTCTCAATCACCAAAGAAGGAAATGTGGATAAATCCGGATATGTTCTCATGGTGAAAGACAGTAAGTGGGTCCGTCCTTGACTGTGAGTTGGTGAGTTATGTTTCTCCAGCAAGTCATAAACGGTTTGATGCTCGGATGTACGTACGCGCTTGTTGCGCTCGGGTACACTCTGATCTTCGGCCTTCTTCGGCTGATCCACATGGCCCACGGAGAGGTACTAATGATTGGCGCCTATATGGGTCTCATCGTCATTGCTTACCTTCACGGGAATCTGTTCGTCGCCATGGTGGGGGCAATGGTCTTCAGCGCTCTTGTTGGAATTACCATCTACTTCGTATCTATTCGTTATGTGGAAAAGGGAGGCCATCTGTCCCCACTGGTCAGCACCATCGGCGTTGCGATAATCTTGCAGGAGATTTTTTCCAAGATTTTTACCGGAGAAAAAATAGCGTTTCCGGAAACACTCGTCTTTAAAAACATTCAAATTGGGGGCCTTTCGCTCAATACAGTCCAACTGTTTATTATTGTTCTTTCCTTCACAGTTATGTTTGTTATCTACCTCATTCTCAAAGGAACAATGATCGGAAAATCTATCCGCGCCGTGTCGGAAAACACTCAAACAGCGCGACTTCTAGGAATACGGGTTACATGGATTGTCGTTGTAACTTTCGCACTCGCGTCCATCCTTGCTGGCATTGCAGGCGTTCTGGTCGGCATTGCTTACCATAACATCTATCCCCTCATGGGCATTGAAATAGGTTTAAAAGGCCTCGCAATCATCATTATCGGCGGCATGGGCAATGTTGTTGGTGCTATGATGGCCGGACTCCTTGTCGGATTGATGGAAGTCTTCAGTATCGCCTACATCAGCTCTTCTTATAAGGATGCGTTCACGTTCGGATTGATGGTGGTGATCCTGATTTGGAAACCCGAAGGACTTTTCGGTTCTGTGGTTGAAAAGAAAGCATAATATGTTAAGCGCCTATACCGAATCCATTTTCATATTCATCGGTATCAACACGATCCTGGCCTATAGCTTCTACATTCCCATGACCACGAATCAGATCTCCGGCGGTCAAGGAGCCTTCATGGGAATTGGGGCCTACTCATCTGCAGCTATGACCGTGAACTATCATGTCCCGTTTCCGATTGCTCTTCTTTTGAGTGGTCTCTTGGCAGGCTTTGTCGGCATACTCGTCGGTTTCCCAGCTTTGCGAATTAGGGGCCTGTATCTTGTGATCATGACTCTAGGATTTGCAGAAGTTGTTCGGGTCTTTTTTCTCACCAGCGACTACTTCGGCGCTGCATACGGCTTCGGCGGAATCTCGGAACTGACAGACCTTAGGAATGTTTTCGTGGTTCTGGCTCTCATCATCTTTGCCGTTCATCGCCTCGAGCAGTCTTACCTGGGGAGGGCCCTTGAAGCCATTAAAGAAAACGATCTTGCTGCGGAGACCTTGGGTATCAATACTACAAGACTAAAGGTCAGTGTATTTGGATTGGGAGCAATGGTAGCTGGCCTCGGCGGAGCTCTCTATGCCCACTATGCCCTCTTCGTTGACTCCAACAACTTCGGTTTTCACCGCTCGATTGAGATCGTTATCTTCTGTATCTTTGGCGGTATCAACTCTATCTGGGGCCCGCCCATTGGCGCAGCCATACTTACGCTCTTTCCTGAGATGCTTCGATTCATCCAAGAATGGCGAATGGTTTTCTACGGCCTTCTGATGGTTCTCATGATGACATTCCGTCCTCAGGGGCTAGTGACGAGACACATGTTTAGAGAGATCCTTGCGCGAATAAGGAGAAAAGGCATTGTCGAGAATCCTTGAGACAATAGAACTGTCTAAGCGATTCAACGGCTTTTCTGCATTGAGATCGATCAGTATTGCTCTGAAAGCAGGAGATATTCATGCCATCATCGGGCCGAACGGAGCTGGAAAGACGACCTTGTTCAATCTACTCAGCGGTGTATATCGATGCTCGGAGGGAAAGGTCATTTTCCTGGAAGAAGAAATCACAGACCTCAAACCCTATCAGATCTCCATCATGGGTATGGCAAGAACGTTCCAGAACATTTGCCTCTTTCCTAAAATGAGTGTCCTAGAAAACGTGATGGTAGGGCGACATGTCCACAGTGATACCAGTCTATTCAAAATCGTACTCTCTCCCCCCTTCAGGAAATCAGCTAGTGAAGTCAAGATTCAAAAAAAAGCGGAAGAGATTCTGGATTTCGTAGGCCTGTATAGGCAGAGAGAACAAGTTGCATCCAGCCTCCCCTATGGAGATCAAAGACGTCTCGAAGTGGCGCGCGCTCTGGCTACAGAACCTAGACTCCTGCTTCTCGATGAGCCAGTCGCCGGTATGAACCCGAATGAAACAGAAAGTGTTCTGGACCTGATAAAGAAGATCGAGAGCTTGGGAATCACAATTTTGCTTATCGAGCATGACATGAAGTTGGTGATGGGTTTAGCCCGTCAGATCACGGTGCTTAATTTCGGAGAGAAGATCGCCGAAGGGAGTCCTAATGAGATCCAGAATAACCAAAGAGTTATCGAAGCCTATCTCGGGACTGAATGATAGCTGCTCGCTCTTTGTTGAAAAGCTTCACGTCTCTTACGGCCAAATTAAAGCAATCAAAGGTATCTCCATGAGCATTCAATCAGGAGAGATCGTAAGCATCATCGGAGCTAACGGCGCAGGAAAATCTACACTTCTCAAATCCATTTCGGGTCTAATCAAGCCGATAAAAGGTGACATCAGATTTCAGCATGCTTCCATAGTTGGTCTCGCTCCTGAGAAGATAACGCGGCTAGGATTGGTCCACGTCCCCGAAGGCCGACAGATTTTAGCTACGCTCACTGTTTATGAGAATCTGGAACTTGGGAGCGTACCCCTTAAAAACCGTGACCTGGTGCGCCCTAAACTACATGAAGTTTTTGAATACTTCCCAGTATTGAAAGACAAAAGCGATCGCCTTGGAGGGACTCTTTCGGGAGGAGAGCAGCAAGTTCTAGCCATTGGAAGGGCCCTCATGTCCGAACCGCAGTTGCTCATTATGGATGAACCTTCGCTCGGCTTGGCACCACTCATGGTCGATGAGATTTTCAGGATCATCCTAAAATTGAGAGAAGCCGGGAAGACCATTCTTCTGGTCGAACAAAATGCGAGAAAAGCGCTTCTAGCTTCAGATCGTTCTTATCTTCTGGAGAACGGGCTGGTTGTCATGTCAGGACCATCCTCGGAGATGATCAACAATCAAAAGATCAAAGACGCTTACCTTGGAACAGGATAAGCCGGCTGTGTGTCAATGAAAAACGCTTTTGGGTGAAGTATGACATCCGGGTGGGTCTCTCATTTCTTGGGCTATTTTAACAGGAGGTTATTATGATCGAGATTCCTGAAAGCATAAATCTTGCTTCTTATTACTTGGACAGCAATCTCGAACATGGGCGAAGTAAAAAAACCGCTGTGTTCTTTGAAGGCAAGTCTTACACTTACGCCCAAATGGCAAATCTCACCAACAGAGTAGGGAATGTGTTGAGGGAACTCGGAGTTGAAATCGAAGACAGGGTCCTCATTGCAATGAACGATTGTCCGGAATTTATCGCAAGCTGGTTTGGCATCGTGAAGATCGGAGGGGTTGCAACGGATGTGTATTCGTACTTGCAGCCAAAGGACTATGAGTACTTTCTTGGTTACACCAGAGCCAAGGTTGCGATTGTTGACCAATCCACAGTCAATAAGGTTGAGAGCGTTGCAAGTAAAAGCCGATATCTGAAACACATCATTGTGGTTGGACAGGCATCCAGGAATAGACTGCTCTCCTTTGAAGATTTGGTGGGAAAGGCCTCAGATGAGTTGGAAGCTGAAGATACCCACGCTGATGACACAGCTCTCTGGAAATTCACTTCAGGAAGCACTGGCCAGCCCAAAGGAGTTGCACTGACCCACCGGAACTCGATTTACAATTTCTTGTGTTATGGGAGGCAGATCCTCCAATATCGGGAAGACGATATCACTCTTTCAGTTCCGAAGCTCTTTTTTGGCTATGCCAGGGATGCTGGTGTTATCTTTGCTTTTGGCTCAGGGGCTTCTGCAGCTATTTTTGCTGAGCGATCCACGCCGGAAAAGATCTTCGAGATGATCGAAACCTATAGGCCCACTATCCTCATCAATGTCCCCACGATGATCAATTCCATGGTCGATTCCCCTGGGGCCAAGAACCGGGACCTGAGTTCTCTCCGTTATTCTACTTCTGCTGGTGAGGCGTTGCCAGAAGAAATTTATCACCGGTGGAAAGACACGTTTGATGTGGAGATTCTCGATTTCATCGGATCAGCTGAACTGTATCACGGTTATGTTTCGAACAGATTAGGCGAGGTAAAACCGGGGAGCCTGGGTAAACTTGTTCCGGGATATGAATCAATGATTATTGATGAAACGGGGAAAAATGTCCCTGATGGTGAGGTGGGAGAACTCTGCGTCAAAGGGCAAAGCGCTGCACTGCTTTACTGGCATGAATACGAAAAGACACAGAAAACCTTCAAAGGCGAGTGGGTTCACACGGGCGATCTCTTCAAGCGAGACAAAGATGGGTATTACTGGTTCATGGGCAGGGGGGGTGACGTGCTTAAGGTAGGCGGCATATTTGTGGCGCCACTTGAGATTGAAAATTGCGTCCTCGCTCATCCTGCCGTGAAAGAATGCGCAGTCATTGGCGCGCCGGACTCTCAGGGGTTGGTCAAACCTATGGCCTTCATAGTACCAAAGGAATCAATCCAACCTTCTGGTGATTTAGCAAACGAGATCCGGGAGTATGTGAAAAGTCATTTGGCACCCTACAAATATCCCCGATGGGTAATATTTGTGGATGAGTTGCCCAAGGATGACCGTGGAAAAATAAGGAAGCGGCATCTCCGGGAGAAGATCTAGGCCGTGTCTTCCCACGTACCCTTGGAAGAGAAGACGGGTTGAGGAGAGGTTGCTGAACATGTCAGGTGGACAAATGCTTCAGCGATGGTTTTCCTCCTGAGCATAAGGCAGTGCGATCAGTCCGTGCGAACTGGAATCCAGATCATGCGGAAGTGTTAGCACGAGAGTGGATGTTTCAATCAGAGACTTGGATGATGGAGATCGAAAATGCTTACACCAATCTACGATCCGACTAAAGGCAAGATGCGTGTTGCTGGCCTTGTCTCGGGATCAGGAGCAAGCTTCCGAACGATTATCGAACAGCAGCTTGTACTCCAGGCAAAAGGTACATGTCCCTATGAGGTTGTCGCCATCTTTACGGATAACCCTCGAAGCAAAGTCTTTCACCTCGGGAAAGAATTTGAAGTCCCGGTCTTTTCACGCGATATTCTAGCCTTTTATGAAAAGCAGGGGGCAAAGATCACCGATCGCCGAATTCGTGAGGAATTCGATAAGGAAACGTTAAAGACTCTTGAGCCATTAAAACCTGACTTCCTCGCTTACGCTGGCTACGTTTGGGCAACCACAGTCCCTCTGGTGAACGCCTTCATAGGAGTGAATGCTCATCCGGCTGACCTTTCCGTTGAAAAAGACGGCAAACGTGCTTATGCAGGAGCCAATGGCGTAAGAGATGCACTGGAAGCAGGGGAAACCGAACTCCGATCCTCGTTGCATCTCGTCACGTCCGAGGTAGACGGCGGCCCGATTCTCCTTCTTTCTGAGCCCTTGAGAGTGGATAAAGGCTTGGGCATGTCTTTGGTTGAAGCCTCCCGCTATTACCTTCTAAAGTTAAATGAGATCACAAGGGATCTCTTTCCGCTGGTGGTCAAGGATATCTCAGAAGGGATTTACAAACGTGATGAGAATGGCCTTCTCTATTATGGGGAAAACCAGATTCCTAAGGGACTGAGCTTATGATTTACGTTGTTGAGGACTGACGATACTTCCATGGCCCTCTGCTTGGCCGAGAGCCTGATCGAGAAGAGGCAATTCGATCCTGTAGATCAACTTGAGAGGTACTTGAGATGGTATCATGAAGGTTACCTGAGCATTAACGGTCGTTGCCTTGATATAGGGACCACATTTTCTGTAGTGCTCCACAAATTTGGGAAGACTAACCCAACTTCGACACTAACGACGGTTAACTTGTTGTTATTGTAGGATATGGTCATTTTATTTGGCACTACATATTTTCATCTTTTCCGATCCATGTCCTCACGGGGGAGATGATCGTCTTGGGGACCTCGAGCAATTTGTAGAGTTCCCGGTGTTCAGCTTCGGGCGTACCGGCCTTTCGGATTTTCAGAACGCTTCCATCTTTGCAGGGCAAG
>Ga0247841_10008286_pt1 | contig 15047 bp, 13 predicted proteins | sample LaCruzMarch2015__2_FD_192410 | JGI IMG/M metagenome (GOLD analysis project Ga0247841, IMG submission 192410) | Freshwater microbial communities from meromictic Lake La Cruz, Castile-La Mancha, Spain - LaCruzMarch2015_18m | ecosystem: Environmental > Aquatic > Freshwater > Lake | place: Spain...
ATCGTGGATCGCCGGGTAGAAGCCCGTGAAGAGAGCTTCCATGAGATCCGCTGCCTGAGGCTTCTCGCGCGAAGGCGCTGTCCGTCCCAGAGTCTTGAGCGAGAGTGGTGGGCGCTCCTGCAGCTCGGACCACGCGAACGGCAGCAGGTGCAGGATGGCAGCGCGGCCGGCGAGCGACTGGCTGACGTTCCTCATCAGCAGGAAACTCTGCGAGCCGGTGAGGATGTAGCGCCCGTTCGCGGGCGTGCGATCCACCTCGGTCTGGATGTACGAGAAGAGGTCGGGTGCGCGCTGAACTTCATCCAGGATGACGGGGTCTTTGAACTGGCCTAAGAAGCCGCGAGGGTCTGCGATGGCGAACTCGCGCTGGTCGGGATCCTCGAGGCTCGCGTAGGCGTGGCCCGGGAATGCTGCTTTGGCGAGCGTCGTCTTGCCCGATTGGCGAGGTCCGGTCAGCGTCACGATGGGATACTGCTTCGCTGCGTGACGGAGCACGGGCTGTAGCACTCGCTGGATCACGGAGCCTCCTTCTCAGATACGAGTGTACAGTTTCAACATCCAATGTTCAATCGGCAAGGACGGCACGAGAACATCATCCTGGTCAGGATTGTGCGACATGCAGGCGACAGGGGCAGATCTCGCGGGCATCGAGAGGCAAGAGCCGACTCTGTTGTCCGCCGCCTCCGAGGTCCCGACTGAAGCATTGGTCAGCCTGGCCCGTCCTCGCTACTGTGGGTCCATGAGACAGAGAGGCTGTCGACTCGTGGGACTTGCCGTGCTCTGTTGCCTCACGATCGGGGCGTCTCAGCTCCAGTTCAGCGCAGCCTCCGCCTCCGAGGCCATCACCCTCCGGGTCCAGGCGATTCGATTGGCCGACGATGACGGTGGCCGGCCAGCGGACACCGCTGCGGCGGAGTTCTCTCAGTGGGTCGAGTTCGCCAACGCATCGTTCGCCCCAGCAGGGATCACCTTCTCCTACGACCCGTGGGCCGACTTCGCCGAGGTCCGAAGCACCTTTCTCAACAACCTTGCGGACCCGAACGACACGTTCCCCGATTGGCGAGCGCAGGGCGCGCTGGGAAACGAGATCGCCGCCAGCTACCCGGGCAAGGTTCTCGTCATCATGCGGCATGGCCCCGGACCCACGTCGGACTACGGCGGCTCCGGGTCGCCGTCGCACGGATTCATCATCCTGCCGGGATTCGGAGTGTCGATCCACTGCGGGAGCACGGCGCTTCTGTGGTTCGCCCACGAGATGGGCCACTACCTCGGGCTCGGCCACACGATGCCGAACCTTCCCGCATTCGCGAGCATCGCGGAAGCTGCCGCGTACTTTGTGCAGAACGGAAGGACAGCGTCCGTCTTCGACGGAGACGGGTTCTCCGACACGCTTCCCGACCCCTACATGCGTTTCCTCGAGTGCGCGACGACGACGACGGTTACTCTCGATGGAGTCGTCTTCCAGCTGCCGCGCGACAACCTCATGTCCTACTACAAAGAAGCGGCCGTGCTGACGCCCATGCAGTGCGCGATCGTTCGCGATATGGCTGCGCTCGTCATTCGCGGCGACGGCCGCTATCCGACAAACGTCGCGGCAACCGGTCTCCCGGCGGGAACGCTGCGATTCGAGGCCGAGGATCTGGCAACCACCCACTCCGGCCCCGAGCCTGGAGACCAGGACATGGCGGGCTACGCGCCGTACCCGTTCTCTCCCCGCTGGAGCGAGGACGCGCAGCTCTACTGGGGCGCCGGCAGCGGCAAGTGGCTGACGCTCTACTTCAGCGTCCCCGAGACGAGGCGCTACAGCGTGTTCGCCTACGCGACGCTGAGTCCCTACTTCGACACCGTTCGCGTGGAGATTGATGGCAAGGCCACTGGAGCGACCCTCGACGCCTACGCGCCCGCCGTCCTTCCCTCCGGGCCGATCGAAGTGGCAAGCGGCATCGAGCTCACCAAGGGGCAGCACCGGGTCCGGTTCACCGTGATCGGGACGAACACCGCATCGTTGGGGCACGGATTCGGTGTCGATTGCATCGAACTGCGACCGTGAGGTTGCCCGCTCTGAATAGCCTTGATCGACGAAGGCGAAGCGTCACCGCTCCCGCCCTGCTTTCCATTGAGTCCGGGCTGCGTCCAAATCAAGAGCTCATCCCGCCGCCGTGCCGCCGGGGCGATGGCAGGGGGCGAGATCTGCCCCTACTAGCTCTGGGTAGTGCGCGTCCAGCCGATCGACGTCGTGAACGCTCTGTGAACCTGCCGGGAGATTCCCTATGGATGGCGTGAGACATCCATCCGGCTGTTGACAAGCGCCGGAGGATCTAGTAGGATGGTCTCAGCCATCCCTGTGGATGGCGTAGGAGGAAGATGATGCTGACGTTCCGACTGGAGATTGGGTCGATCAGGCTGGCTCTGCTGCAGGATGGCAAGGAGTCACCGGTCTTCTACATCGGCAGGGACTCGCGTGCGGGATCGCTGACAAGCCGCGAGGACCATTTGGCGAATGATCCCGCAGAGGACGGGAAGGCAGGGAGGGAGCCGCGTGTCTGAGACCGAGAAGATCACGATCAACCTTGGGGCGGTAGATTTGGGGAAGATCGACCTGCTGGTCGATCAGGGTCTGTACTCGAACCGAGCGGACTTGATTCGCACCGCGATCCGCCGACAGCTGGAGCAACACGCCGACGTTGTCGACCAGACGGTGAGTCGGCGTCACATGGCCGTCGGGGTGCTGATGTGGAGCGCAAGCGATCTCGAGGCACACAAGGCGCGCGGCGAGAAACTGCGGCTTGGCGTCGTCGGAATGCTCATTCTGTCCTCGGACGTAAGTGCGGAACTTGCATCCGCGACCATTGAGTCGATCGACGTTTTCGGCTCGTTCCGCGCCAGTTCGGAGGTCAAGGCAGCCCTTGCGTCCCGCGTGCATCAACTCACGAAGCTGCCTCGCCGTGGGTCGCGGGAAGAGGAGTAGGCTGGGAAGTGCCCGACCCCGCCGCCCAAGGCCAGAATGTGTGGATGCAGGACCTGACTCCCACGCCCCTCGAGGTTCTCGACGAGTAGAATCAGCAGCAGACGGCTGCCCGGGCAACCGTAGCATCGACGAAAGTCAGCCTACGTGGAACTCGAGGCGGATCGGCTGGACGATCGGCGTCATTGCGAAAGCAGCTGACGAGGAACGAAGAACACCAGAAACAGAGATCTGACCCAGAACAGGAGCCTGATGCCGATCGACATTGCTCATCACGAGAAGATCGCGTTCGTGCATGCGAATGTGCTTGCCATGACGGATGCAGAGGTGGCACCTAACCAAACGGTGTGCATCGCCGATGGCAAGATCACGTCCATCGGCGAGACGCCACCGCACTCGCTAGAGGACTACGCTCTCATCGATGCGGACGGCCGGTATCTGCTCCCGGCCTTGACCGATATGCACACGCACCTTGGCGATAACGAGGACGATTTGCTCCTCTACCTCGTGAACGGGGTCACGACGATTCGCAGCATGTGGGGCTACGAGGGGTTCGGGTTGCGGCGGTGGCTCTTTGGGACTCGCGTGTTCCGGCACCTGCATCTGCGGGATGAGGTGAATGCGGGCCGGATCCTGGGACCATCCATCTACACGGCGGGGCCGCTGCTTGAGGGCACTCCGTCGTTCTTCCCGAGGTTCATGGTCGAAGTCGTCACGTCCCGGCAGCAGGCTGAAGACACCGTCACGCGCCAAGCGAACCAAGGGTACGACTGCATCAAGTTCTACTCGACGGTCTCTGCCGAAGTGTTCGACGCCTTGGTCCATGCCGCAAGACGCCATGGGATTGCGATTGCGGGGCATGTTCCGGATGCCGTCGGCCTCGAGAACGTCATCGCGGCTCGCGTCACATCCGTCGAGCATCTGCTGGGCTTCTTCCATCCGTACCAGCCGAACCTGGCTGTGCCGGCGCGTGACATCCCTCGCCTCGCCGAGTTATCGGCCGTGAACGATGTTTCGCATTGCCCGACGCTCATTGCCTCTGAACGTATCGGCCATCTTGCATGCCAATCCCGGTATGAGAGTGAGCCGGAGATGGCCTATCTGCCGAAGCGCATCAAGGGGGGCATGCGATTCCTGCAGAAGGCGTCCCACGATGTGCTTCAGAAGAGGGGACTCAAGCCCAACCACGAGTACCTTCCGACCTTGTTCCAGGTGATCCGGGAATTGCAGCGTCAGGGTGCCCGCATACTCGTCGGCACGGACAAGGCGACTCCTTACGTGGTCGCCGGGTTCGCCGTGCACCGCGAACTCCAGCTGCTGCATGACGCCGGACTGACTCCGTTTGAAGTCCTTAAGGCGGCTACGGTGAATGCTGCGGAGTGCCTCCGAGCGACCGACACGTCGGGCACGATCGAACCAGGGAAGCGAGCGGATCTGCTGCTGACACCGAAGAACCCACTGCAGGACTTGAGCACCCTAGCGAATCACTGTGGTGTGATGACCCATGGGCGTTGGATCAGCCGCCAGCAATGCGATCAGATACTGGAATCGATACGACAGAAGCATCGCTCGGCCGTTCGTCCGGCCTCCGAGGGAGTTCTGCGATGGCCGACCAGGTGCGGTGTGGCAGGCAGAATCGCCCGTAGCATTTCAGGCTGCCGTCCCCGGCCCGCTAGGCATCTGGCCTCTGCGCCTCTAGGTGCTCGAGCTAGGAATGCGAAAAGTGAAGATCTGACCCCGCCGCCCCGATGCCCAGCCCTCTGCATCTCAACTGCTGGCGTGCCGTGATCGGGATGAAGACGGGAACCTGCGATTCCAGCTCCGCGCCAGCTACTCCGAGCCGCATCAATGACGGCTGCACTGTGCCGCAGAATGCGTGATAGCAAGACCTGAAGCAGCGGCGACTGTCAGAGTGGCTGCGCGATAACAAGACCTGGCCCCATCGCTCGGGTGCGCGAATAGGGCGACGCGCGATTTTGCGGGGCAGAGTCTCGACTGTAGTATGGCGCAACGAGTGCTGGCAACTATGCGGATGAACGAATGGCAGCGAGGAGAAGGCTCTGCGGGCGCGAAGAGAGGGGGTCGTAAGGAGATGGAATCGAGAGCCATTCAAAGACAGAGACATGTAGTGTTCATAGCATGTGCGCTGCTGCTACTGACTGGATGCTCTAGAGCAGAAGAAGCGCACAAGCAGATCGTGTGCAATGCGTTCGAACTCGCCGTCAAGATCACCGGCGCGCGACTGGATCTCTCAGTAGATACCGATCTGCCTGACAGCACGGTTGTCATGGTCAACGTGTCAAGATCCTATGTCGAAGAGGGCAATCCCACCACGTACTCTGAGCACTACTTCTCAGAACGAAGTACTGTAGGAAAGTGGAAGACGGTGCACGGCATCTCTATTGCTGGCGAAGTGTGGAAGTCGGCGCTGAGATCTAGGCAGGAAGAGATGGCCAGAATGGGTCTTGGCTTCAATGTGGCAGCAGTAAGCGAGAAGATCGCAGTGAGCATGACGGTTCCTATCAACCAACCAGACCGTAGGTTTGGTGATCAGAACCGAAATCTGACAGGCAAGGCGGTAAGAACGAGCGGGCTCCGTGTTGTCGCAGACGAAGTGGAGATCGTGTACCCGCTGAGTGCACCACCAGTGGGCAAGTCGCCCTATCCCAATCTCAGTCCATGGGAACTGGCTGTTGGACAGTCCTACATCGTGGCGAAGGACACTCCCCTAATGCCATCGCACAGCCCCGCTGATCCCCTTGCCGAGCTGCAGAAGATGAAGAAGATACCTCAGGGCGGTGGATTCAGGGTTCTTGAGGTGTACAAGGGGGAAGTGCATCCCTGGTACAAGGTGAAGGCGTTTGATTCAAGGCGGGCTGAGATTGGCACAGGATGGATCAATAGCATAGCGCTCGTGGGGCAACAGCTGAAGGCGGACATATGATGCACCCGGGCGCCGGGTGAGAGCCAGGGCGAAAGGGTCAGGTCTTGCGATCACGCATTCTGCGGCCACCTGACTCGCTCTCAGTGCATCCCCCGCAGGCGGCCCTGTCCCTCGGCTCTCGCGAGTGTGTCAATGCAAGACCCCGACGCTCCGCCCCCGCGCGCTTGAGGCATTTGTCGCCGTTGGTCGAGGTGCGCTAGCCCAACTCAGGGGATGAAGAAGACCCGCGACTCTTCTTCAAACACGACCCCCGTGTCGTTGCGGACTTGAATGTCAATCCTTGTCCAGATGTTGAGGGGGCAGACCAAGACGGGCGTGAATGTCCACTTCTCGCCCGGCTTTATGTCGACAGGGCGATAGTCCGTTTGCGCATAGTACCAGTTGCCTACGTCGTTGAGTCCAACCCAGCACACGGTTCCCGCGGATGTTGTGTAGCCCGTGTTTTCGACCGTGACTTCAATACTCACACTGCAGGTTCCCCGCGCTTGGTTGCACTCCAATCTGTACTCCCCGTCCCAAGCGACGTGCAGCGGCGAATAGGAGGAGGGGGGACGAGTTGGCGGCGCGTCCTGGATTACCGTAAACGTCGTCCCAGCAATGGTCATGATGCCAATGCGCAACTTGGTGGCGGAATTGGCGTCGACCGTGTAGCTGACCGTTCCGTTCCCGCTACCCCCGGGGCCGGATGTAATGTCGATCCACGTGCTTTGGGACAACGCCGACCACGAACACCCGCTCTGAGCTGTCACCCTGATAGTTCCAGAGTGCCCCGTGTGAGAGACGCTTGCGCTCATGGGCGAGATAGAATAGGTGCCAGGGCAAGGTGGCGTGAACGTAGACGCGCTGAAAGCGCGAACGTCCCACAGCTTGATCGTGTTGTCCCATGACCCCGATGCGAGCGTCGTCCCATTCGGGGAGAACGCGACGGAGTAGACATAGCCGGCATGGCCGGTGAGGGTGCGCAAGATACCGCCTGTTGCTGCATTCCACAGCTTGATCGTGTCGTCCGACGACCCTGACGCGAGCGTCGCCCCATCCGGGGAGAACGCGACGGAGTTGACTATGGAGATGTGCCCGGTGAGGGTGCGTAAGAGACCGCCTGTTGCCACATTCCACAACTTGATCGTGCTGTCCCACGACCCTGACGCGAGCGTTGTCCCATCCGGGGAGAACGCGACGGGGGAGACGTAGCTGGTATGGCCGATGATGGTGCGCAAGAGACCGCCTGTTGCCACATTCCACAGCTTGATCGTGTTGTCCGACGACCCCGACGCGAGCGTTGTCCCATCCGGGGAGAACGCGACGGAGTTGACGTAGCCGGTATGGCCGGTGAGGGTGCGTAAGAGACCGCCTGTTGCCACATTCCACAGCTTGATCGTGTTGTCCTCGCACTCCCCCGACGCGAGCGTCGCCCCATCCGGGGAGAACGCGACGGAGTCGACGTAGCTGGTATGGCCGGTGAGGGTGCGCAAGAGACCGCCTGTTGCCACATTCCACAGCTTGATCGTGTTGTCCTCCGACCCTGACGCGAGCGTTGTCCCATCGGGGGAGAACGCGACGGAGTAGACATAGCCGGTATGGCCGGTGAGGGTGCGCAAGAGACCGCCTGTTGCCACATTCCACAGCTTGATCGTGGTGTCCCATGACCCCGACGCGAGCGTTGTCCCATCCGGGGAGAACGCGACGGAGTTGACCATGGAGATGTGCCCGGTGAGGGTACGCAGGTACTCGGGACTTGTCGTAGTAGCCAGTGTCGGCACGCACAAGGTGACCCCAAGCGCGAGTGCGCACAGAAGGCCCCACGCCCCACCCAGGCGAGCGCTGCGTCTGTGCTTCTTGGCGACGATCCTGGAAGTGCCGTTCTTGTTGCAGCTGTTGGGGTTCTCGCTCATTCCCGTCTGCCTCCTATCCGATCCGTTGTCTCACTGTGTTCGCGAGTCAACGAATATGTCTCCCTCCACTAGGGGGAGCACTGCTGGACCCAGTATAGCGAGCCTTAGAGCGCGGGCGAGAGCATCTCATTGAGAGAGCCCCCCACCCCACAGGGAAGGGCGGTGGGGGCAAGTCGAGTGACGGGGTCAAGTCTTGCAATCACACATTGTCGAGCTCGCAAGCGATTCGGATCAGCCTTGCGGCGCTGCCTCTATGCGCCCAGTTCGCGCGTCGTAGGGTCGATCCCGGGGCGGAGTTCCTTCTCGTAGCTCATGGGGATGGGCGAACCGCGCGCATCCCGGCTTGCTCGTACACGCACAGCACCCCCGTCAGGCTCTGCGAGTCCGCGTCGAGCCGCACTTCCGTGGGTCGTTCCCCGAATGTACCGACCGGCCTGCAGGTTCCCGCTCAGCCGTAGGTTGACCTACGGGAGCGGGCATGACATTCTGAGCATCGAAAGTAACCCCAAGGAGGTTACTTCGATGGCGCGGACTATCACAGAGCGTGGCTTGCGGCGCCGGGGTCGAGTCTTGAAATGACACATGCAGGCTTCCAGCCCACCAAGTGCCTCCATCACTCCGCATACGGCATACTCCTCGTAGCCCAGTGAGCAGCGACGGGTGAGGAGGACGCGATGAAGGCGATCGTCTACGAGAGGTACGGGTCTCCCGGTGTTCTCGAACTGACAGACATCGAGGTGCCGAGCGTCAGCGACGACAGTGTCCTTGTGCGCATTCGCGCGGCGTCGGCGAATCCGTATGACTGGCACTTCATGCGGGGTAAGCCGCTCTTCACGCGGCTGATGTTCGGACTCCTCAAGCCGAAGGTCCACAGCCTTGGCGCCGATTTGGCCGGCGAGGTCGAGGCGGTCGGCAAGGACGTGACGCGATTCCGCCCGGGCGACGCGGTCTTCGGCGAGGGCGCCGGGTCGTTCGCCGAGTACGCGTGCGTCCCGGAGCGCTGGCTGGCGAAGAAGCCGGCCAATCTGACCTTCGAGCAGGCGGCTGCCGTGCCGATGGCCGGAGTCACGGCCCTGCAGGGTCTGCGTGACAGCGGGAAGATCCGGGCCGGGCAGAAGGTCCTCGTCCTCGGCGCGTCGGGCGGCGTGGGCACGTTCGCGGTGCAGATCGCGAAGGCGTTCGGCGCCGAGGTGACCGGAGTGTGCAGCACGAAGAACGTCGAGATGGTCCGCAAGATCGGCGCCGACCACGTCGTCGACTACACGCGCGACGACTTCACGCGCAGCGGCGTGTGCTACGACCTCCTGCTCGACACGATCGGGAATCGCTCGCTGCGCGAGTGCCGCCGAGTGCTCAGCCCCAAGGCGGTCTACGTCCATGTCGGAGGGCGAATGGCCCGTGTCCTGGAGTTGCCGATCGTCTCGCCGTTCGTGAGCCAGAACCTGGTGCAGCTCATCGCGAAGCGCAACAAAGACGATCTCGAGATCCTCTCGGGGCTCATCGAAGCCGGGAAGATCGCGCCCGTCATCGATCGAGCCTACCCGCTGAACGAAGTCCCCGAGGCCATCGGCTATCTCGAAGAAGGCCACGCCCGCGGCAAGATCGTCATCACGGTGTGACAAGAGAACTGAGAAGGCGTGACTCCAGCCCTCTCGCCTTGTCGGAACGTGGCGGACCAGACTACCTTCAGGAGTCGACTGCCCACAAGGGGCTGCTGAGTAGCCGCGTCGACGGAAGAGGAGAGGCGGGCTACTCGCTAGCGCGAGTAGCTAGGGAGGAAGCTCCGTTGGTCCGCTTCCTCTGGAATGGGTATCCCCCAACGCTGGGGAAGGGGTGAGGATGATTCACGAACTGCGTATCTACGAATGCGTGCCGGGAAAACTACCCGCGCTGCACCAGCGTTTCGAGACGACCACCCTCGATGATCTTGGCGACTCGCCGGAGGCGAGTCGCTAGGGACGAAGCGCGATGGGGCGGCTTTATCTGCGGCGGGTTAGCTCGGCCCGGCCGAGCGGCCAGGCTCTTCCGCGCTCGTTCGCCGCAGCGAGCTGGGGGCGCTACGATGTCTCCCGGAGGTGGACCGATGAAGAAGCTGCATCCTCATCGCGTGATGGTTGCCCTTGCGCTGTTGGTTGTTGCTCTTTCCTCACAGACGCTGGTGGGGGAGCTGACGGCGCGCCTGGTCGAGAGCCCGGAGTCCTCGGGGTTGCGTGTGAGTGTAGACAGCGTGGCAGTTGACGGCAACGGGCTGAGCACGATTGGCCTGTCCGTGCGCAACGACTCCACGAACGTGCTGGGCCTTGATATCACCCGCTCGGCGCTGCTCCTCGCGGACGGGATGGCCTACCCACTGGCAGCCTTCGCTAAGAGCGATCTCGCGACCGCGCTCATGCCCGGCAACTCCGCGTCCGGCACGCTTGGACTGTCTGCCTCCTTGCAGAGCGGCGATCGGTTGAAGGTGTTCCTCGCATGGACCCTGGGCGCCGTCGTTGGCTCGGGGACCTGGGCGTGGGAGATCGCGGAAGGGGCGGCCCCGGCTCCGAAGCCCACGGACGCGCCCGCCCCCACGTCCGCAGCAGCCTCTGCGACGCCGACGACCGTCTCCGAAAGCACCGGCAGCGACTACGTCATCGGACTTGTCGGCGTCGCAGTGGGGCTCGTGTTGCTGGCCCTGCTCGGTTGGGGATTGTGGAGTCTGGTATCCGGGCCGTGATAGCGGCCTCTCAGTTGCCGGGCGCGTGCGCCTCGTGAGGCGTCCACTGCGAGGACGGCGAGTTCTCTCCCCAACGGGATGGCAAGGTCGGGATTAGGGATCACGCACGGCGGCCTGCCCTGCATCTGCGTTGGCGGGAGGTCGTGGGCCAGGCTACCCTTCGCAACACGCTGGCCACCCGCTGGCGGCTGCCAGACCTACGACCTACTCAACGTCCCGCGAGAAGCTAGACTGGGTTCAGGAGAACGACGAGCAGCTGAGGCCATTCAGCGCGTCAGCTGTGAACGCAGACGTGCTGTTTGTCCTCTGACGCGCCGAAGCAGCCGTGCAGCATCTCATACGATGATCGCCGCGGCGGGAAGCGAACAGACAGGGGACCAATGCCGGAACGAACCACCTGTGGACCATCGAGCCCCTGGCAACGCCCGTTCGTCACGATCTGGGTCGGCCAGCAGGTATCTCAGATCGGGAGCCAGGTCGCGCAGTTCGCAATCGTATGGTGGCTAACGGTCACGACCGGCTCGGCAACGGTACTTGCTGGGGCAACTCTCGTCGCCTTGGTGCCTCAGATTGCGCTCGGCCCGATCGCCGGAGTGTTCGTTGACCGCTGGGATCGCCGGCGCGTGATGATCGTGGCCGATCTCTTCATCGCACTCGTGTCCCTGGCGCTCGCGCTTCTCTTCATCTTCGGGCGGGTCCAGGTGTGGCAGGTCTACCTCGCATTGTTCGCTCGGGCCGTCGGCGGCGCTTTCCATTGGCCTGCGATGACGGCATCGACTTCGCTACTCGTCCCGAATGAGCAGTTGGCGCGCATTGCGGGATTGAACCAGATCATGAATGGTGGCCTGAGCATCGCGTGTCCGGCGATCGGGGCGCTCCTGATCTCCTTCCTTCCTCTCTCCGGGGTCATGTTCGTCGACGTGGCGACAGCGATCATGGGCATCGGGCCCCTCTTCTTCATCCCCATACCGCGACCTCCCCGCGCCACGAACCGTGGCAGCGCATCCGTTTGGAGTGATCTCACGGAGGGACTACGCTACGTTCGAGCGTGGCCTGCGCTTGTGCTGATGATTGCCATGGCGATCCTGGTCAAAGTGGCGCTCACCCCAGCCTTCTCGCTCCTTCCGCTCCTCGTCAGGGACTACTTCCATGGTGGTCCCTCTCAACTCGGTGCTTTCGAGGCTCTCTTCGGAGTTGGCGCCGTTGCAGGAGGTCTCCTTCTCGGGGTGTGGGGCGGCTTCAGGCGCAAGATCAGAACCATCCAGCTCGGGATTCTCATCCTCGGCGTAGGGATTACCGCGCTCGCCTTTGTGCCCGGGCACCTCTTTCTCGTCGGACTGGCATGCCTTTTCACCATAGGGTTCGCCATCCCGTTGGTCGACGGACCCTTCCTCGCGATCCTGCAAACGACGGTTCCCCCGGACATGCAGGGGAGGGTCTTTGGGGTCACATTCAGTCTCCTCTCCCTCTCTTCGCCACTCGGCCTCCTCCTCGCGGGCCCACTGAGTGACCGTCTGGGGCTCCCGATCTGGTATGCCGCTGCAGGCGTGCTCGCGCTCTTGCTCGGAAGTGTTGGTTTCCTCATTCCCGCACTTCTCCGGATCGAAGCAGGTAGCGACGCAGCTATCGGGAAGATCCGGAGTTGATCGCTGCGATTGAGGCTCGGCCAGTCCTGAGTTTCAGGCTAGAACGGTCTCGGCGGCAACTGCCGAAGATGGGCTAGTTCGAACCCGCGCGGGCGGATAGCCTCGGTAATGGCGATGCGCAGAGACTTTCCGCCGTGGCTCCCCGTAGTGGACAAGCTTCGAACTCTAGACGAGCTCGACCACGAGACGGCGGAGCTTCTGACGCTGTAGGCGTGGAGTGGAGGACGATCAGAGGACACTGCCGTCTCAGCTGATGGAGGAGATCGAGCCGCACGATCGAGGTCAAAAGGTCGAGGTCGACGTGGCCGGACTCAAGTAATCCACCCTCCGGAGAACCCGGGGCGGTTCACCTCATGGACTTGCGCGCAGTACACGCGCAGAGATAGCAGATGGGCAGGCGCAGCGTGATCCTGAGCCCGAGGGACGACCGCCGACCTTGCCGCCCACACGGTCGACGTTATACTTTGGTTAGTACGTCGTTGCTACGGAGGCGATGGCCATGATCAAGAGACTCACCGCGATCGGCAACAGCCTCGGGCTGATCATCGACCGCCCCATCTTGGAGCTGCTCGAGATCGACAAGGAGACCCCGCTCGAGGTGCGAACCGACGGCGAGATGCTCATCATCCGACCGCAGCGTAGGAACCGATCGGCGCGGCTCAAGGCGGCGGCCAAGCGCATGATGGACGCCCATGACGAGACCATGGGGAAGCTCGCCAAGTGAGCGACGAGGCGCCCGACTTCCTCGACCTCGAGGATGTCCTCGAGCTGCACGCACTCCAGCTCGCCCGTTACGGCGGAGCGGCCGGCGTTCGCGATCGCGGCCTGCTCGAGTCGGCCGTCGCGCAGCCACAGACGACCTTCGATGGGGCGTTTGTCCACGACGGGCTGTTCGCCATGGGCGCTGCGTACCTCTTCCACATCGTGCAGAACCACCCCTTCGTTGACGGCAACAAGCGCACCGGACTTCTCGCCGCGCTGGTGTTCCTGGAGCTGAACGGCATCTCGATCGCCCACGGCTCGCCGGCCCTCTACGACTTGACTCTCGAGGTCGCTGAGGGACGCGTCACCAAGGTCGGGGCCACCGAGGCGCTACGGCGCATCGCCCAGAGCCACTGAAGTTGCGGGGCTCACAGCGACGCGCACGCCAGAATCCGCGAGCGCGATGCACGGAGCAGCTGACCCTGAGTCGGAGTGACGGCCCTGCTACGGAGTCGCGACTCCCAAGGCGCAGCTGGCATGCACGGCCTCACGCAGGACGGTGTCGCAAACCTCGGGGCGCAGAGCGCGCGCCGTCACGAGATCCACAGATCGCCCCAGCAAGTGCTCAAGGTAGCCCTTCACTTCGAGGAACCCGAAGAGTCCCACCGGACGCGCGAAGTCGACGAGGAGATCGACGTCGCTGTCCGTCCGGTCCTCGCCCCGAGCCGTCGAGCCGAAGAGACCAAGGGATCCGACGCCAAGCCGGGCCAGCTCCGCCCGGTGCCCTGCAAGCTTCGTCAACACCGCCTCGCACTCGTTCATGGCGAGTCTTGTGGTCCTCTACTCCTTGGCCGTCAAGCCAGGCACTCCATTGCCGGGGAGGATAGCAGGAAGGGCGCAGCTTGGCTGGCAGAGAATCGGAAGCATGTTTCGTCGGAGCAACTGCGAGAGCCCGATAAGCTATATGGGTGTTGGCAACGTAGATGGGAATGGTGCTGGCTCCCCGTAGTGGACAAGCTTCGAACTTCCACCGAACTGGACCCCGAGACCATGGAGGTCCTGACACTCTAGGCTGGGAGTGAAGGAAAGCCCTAGACCTGAAGTGCTCGTCTTGCGGGGTCCGTCCGCGCTGAACCCTGAGGGCTGGATCGACCACCCAACTGCGGCCGGCGAGTGCTGCGGATCGAGGAGATTCCGGCGCCCCGGTGCGACGGCAGACGCAGAGTTCGCGGAAGAAGAGGAGATGTCGATGGCTCAGTTGCTCGAAGAGACCGTGGGAACACCCAATCCTTCGGTCACGCTGACGATCAGGTCGGAAGTGCTTGGCGAGGAGCGCCGCATCTACGTGCAGCTTCCCGTCGGCTACGACCGATCGGAACAGGTCTACCCCGTGCTCTTGGTTCTGGACGGGGAGTGGTTGTTCGAGCTCGCGCGATCGCACGTCCAGTTCTACTCGGAGTTCGCCGCGATGGGCGTCGAGATTCCGAAGATGATCGTTGTCGGGATCGAGAACCTCGATCGAGACCGCGACTACGTTCCTACACCGGATCCGGGCACTGAAGTCCAATTCCGGACGGCCGGGGAAGCCGGACGATTCCTCGAGTTCCTGCGCAACGAGCTCTTCCCGTTCCTCGAGACGAACTACCGCGCCGCGGCGAACCGAACAGCGGTGGGCTGGTCGTTCAGCGGCTTGTGCGCACTCTACGCAGCTGTCGCAATGCCCGAGCTCTTCCAGGCATACCTCTGCATGGGCCCATCGGTCTGGTGGGACGATGGCCTCGTTGTGAAGCAGTTCGAGAAGACCGCCTTCGATCGCCCCACACGGATGGTCATCACGCTCGGCTCGGATGAAGAGGGTGGTCCGGTCTACGTTTCGACCAAGCGCCTGCTGGCCAACCTGGAGGCCAACCCTATCGAAGGACTCGCTGTCACGCACTTCGAGTTCGACGGCGTGGGCCATGGCGGTGGAGTTCCGCTCGCCTTCAGTCGGGGACTGCGCGCCCTCTTCCCGGGGTATCGCATGCAGGTTGGCGATGACACGACGCTCGAGAGGGTCGAGGCGTACTACAGCACTCTCTCAGACGCATGGGGATTCGATGTCCGGCCGACGCCCTGGGTTCTGCAGACGCTGGCGGCGAAGCTCTGGGACGCGGGGCACAAAGGCGACGCCATCGAGGCCCTGGAT
>Ga0247841_10008287_pt1 | contig 15046 bp, 16 predicted proteins | sample LaCruzMarch2015__2_FD_192410 | JGI IMG/M metagenome (GOLD analysis project Ga0247841, IMG submission 192410) | Freshwater microbial communities from meromictic Lake La Cruz, Castile-La Mancha, Spain - LaCruzMarch2015_18m | ecosystem: Environmental > Aquatic > Freshwater > Lake | place: Spain...
ATGTTTTTTTTTCAAAAAAATAAAAAGAGATATATATAATAATTAATGTTTGATTATAATATTAATCATTATGAAAAAAATGAATTAGAAGATTTTTTTGAGTTAAAAGAAAATGGATATGACACAAAATTAATAGAAACTAAGAAAAATAGAATAAAAAATGGAATAGTTGAAGATATAAGTATAAATGAAAAAACAAAACAAGAAATTTATATTTTCTTAGATAAAGCAAAAGATAAATTAATAAATTATATATTACCTTCATCTTTAACTAAAACTGCGAAGCATAACAAATTAGGAAACACATTAGAAAACACATTAGGAAACACAATTCAAGATTTATTTAAAGTATATTCAAATCAAGATGTTGAATTAAAACAAAATGATGTAATTGATGCTGGAAGTACTTTTTTAATAGAAAAAAAACCAGAACCATATACTCTTTCAAAACCAAGTGAATATTATAGAGGAGCAATTAATCCATTAGAAATTAGAACATTTGTTCAAAATATAACAATAGATACAAGATTTAGAGAAAATTATTATTTATCTCAAAGCACAAACTTTTTAATAGATTTACCAATAAAGTTTCCAAATGTAATGACTATGCAATTAACATCAATAGAGTTTCCAGCAACATTTTATAATCAAACAATTACAGATGATAATAATTTTTTTTCAATTATTATTAATGATGTAATAAAAGTATTAACTATTCCTTCAGGAAATTATACAAGTCAAGATGCTTTACTTTATTTAAATGCTTTTGTTTTAAGTTTAGAACCACCATTTAGTTATTTAGTATTTAATTTATCTTTAACAGAAACAGGAACATCAAGTGGTTCTGGAAAAATGATAATATCATTAAATTCAACATTAGTTACAGAACCATTTAATTTTAGACTTGATTTTCAAGCAGATATAAACGGAAATCCTGACTATTCAACACCATTACCATTAAAGTTAGGTTGGATTTTTGGATTTCGTGAAGGAATATATGAAAATAATAGTTGTTATGTATCAGAAGGAATAATAAATTTTATAGGTAGAAGATATGTTTTTTTATCAGTAGATGAATTTTGTAACAATAAAGCAGATACATATTTTTCAGCATTTAATAAATCTTTATTAAATAAAAATATTTTGGGTAGAATTTCTTGTGAAGGAGGAAATTTTAGTTATCAAACTAATATTTCAACTAGATTAAATGCTAATAGAAGAAATTATTTTGGAGCAGTAAATATTTCAAAATTGAAAATACAATTATTAGACGAATATGGTAAAGTAATTAATTTAAATAATATGGATTATTCATTCTCATTAGATTTATATTCAGCATATAACAATATTTAATAAATGGAAGATTAAACAATCAAACACAACTTTCAGTTAAAGATGTTTCAGGATATTTTGTATAACTTGTATTTTTTTTATTGAATACATTATATTTTAAATAATTATTTACAGAACAATCATTAACTCCAAAAAGTAATCCTTTGGGATCAATATTATACAAATACCAAAAAGGATAATTACTAACACTATTAAAATATCCTATCAATGGAAGTGTAGTTGTTGGAGAAGTAGGAAGCACATTACTATTAATATATTTTGTATATATAATAGAAGACGATAAAGTAGGGACACATTTTAAGTCCATTTTAGTAATAAGATTAATTTGAAGATTTCCTTTGTTAAAAGGTAAAATACTATTAGGTTGTAATAATTTACAACCATTTTTTAAAAGATTAGAATCTTGATAAGATAAATAATTATTATTTTTATGATTCCCTATTTTTTTTGTAAGTGCATTATTAAATAATACTTTTGATTTTTTATTTAATAAATAGTTACTTGAATTTGTTGGTTCAATTAAAGAACCAAAACAATATTTATTAATATTTAATGTTTCTGACATATATTATAGAATATTATTTTATTTTAACTTATTTATATTATTTTACTTTGTTTGTATATAACAATGATACAAGAAACAAAAGAAATTAATAATATTGGTTCAATAATAAAAAAAGTAAATCAAAAAGAAGACGATAACATATATATCGATATTGATAAAATAAAAAATAATATTAGTAATAAAATAGGATTAAATCAAATAGGATTATTAACGAATGAAGATAGTGAAGAAAAAAATACTAATCATACTAATGATACTAATGATACGAATGATACAAAAGAAAGTTATGAAACAGAAAATAACATAATGATTTCAAATAGAATACAAAAAAATGATAGCTATGATAATTTTAATATAAATTCAAAAAACACAAATTCAAAAAAATTAATGGAGCAATATTTAGCAGGAAGTAATGAAAACAATAAATTAGAATATAAAAAATATAAAAAACTAACATTTTTCGACGTAAAAAATATAGTTGATACAACATATACAAGTGTAAATCATAAATATTCAGCATCATTAGATATTTTAGCGTCTTATTTAAAAGGACAAAAAATTATTTATATGGAGTCAAAAGATTATTGTGAAAAAAGATTAAATATGTTAATGATACCTGCAATTGTATTATCAACATCAGTTTCAATAATAACAACAATTTTAGAACAAAAAAGAAATCCAAATTATTATATAGTCGTTATAGTTATTAATGGTATAATATCATTATTATTAGCATTAATAAGTTATTTAAAATATGATGCTGCTTCAGAAGCACATAAAACATCAGCAATACAATATGATAAATTACAAAGTTCAATTGAATTTACATCAGGTTCAATATTATTATTTTGTGATGATATAAATAATGAAAATATATATGACACAAATATTGAAAATATAAAAAATAAAAAAGAAATTATTGAAAATAATATGTTAGAAAAATTATCTGAAATAGAAAAAAAAATAGCTGAAATAAAAAATACAAATCAATTTATTATACCAAATCAAATAAGAACAATATATCCAGTTATATATAATACCAATATTTTTTCTGTAATTAAAAAAATAGAAGATTATAGATATAAAATATTAACTTTTTTAAAAAATGTAAAAAATGATATAAGGTTTTTAAATGCAAATAATAACAAAAAAATAATACAAAAAAATGTATATATTCAAATTAATAAATTATTTAATTTAAAAAAAAAAATAATTAATGAATTATTACTTTTACAATCTGCTTTTTCAATTATAGACCAAATGTTCGAACAAGAAATTAAAAATGCTGAAATTAGAAAAAATAGTTGTTTATCCTTTTTATTTTTTAATAATCATTATATTTTATCTTTCTTTAATAATGAAGAAGATAAATATGTAAAAGTAACTAACATAAATCCTTTTATTGAAAAAATAATGAACCCATACAAATTTTATGAAAATGATATTAATATTATTGATAATACTTATATTTAATTATATATTACGAATAAATATAAGTATTATTATTATTATTATTATTATTATGTTTAATATTACAAATAATGATAAATTAATTCACGAAGAAAAACACGAAGAAAAACACGAAGAAAAACACGAAGAAAAACACGAAGAAAAACATAAAGTCAGTATATTTCTTAGTTCAATTGAAAATAATACAAATGGATTAAATAATAATATCAATAATCTTAATATATTAAAAAAATATACTTATGAAGAAATTGAAAAAATAACTATTGATTTAATCAAACAAATAAAATTCTTAGAAAAAAATAACTTAACTTTTATTAAATTAGATTTAGATGACATTTTAATTATAAATGATGAAATATGTGTAATTTCAAATATTGAAAATTGTATAAAAATAAACACTGAAAAATATGTCAAAAAAGAAAATAAAAAAGAAAATAAAAAAGAAAATAATATTATAAAAACAATAAAAATTGATTATCCAGTAACTAAAAATATGTTTATATCTCCTGAACTTGATAAAATAACAGAACTACCATCATATATATCTTATAAAAATATATATTATAATATTGGAGCAATAATAATATTTATTTATCTAAGAAAAAATATAAAACTAATACAAAAAAATGAAAAAAATGAAAATCATATTGAAGAACTTGCTTGTATTTATAATACAAAATTATATTGGTTTATAATAAATAGTTGTTTTATAGATAATATCAATGAAAGAATATTAAATTATTAATTTAAAACATAAAGATTATTTTATCTTTATTTTTAATGAAGTATAATATTTTTTTTTTATTCTATTTTATAAATGTTGAATCTTTTAATAAAAATAGAATATTTAAAAATAATAAAAATAAATGTGTAATAAGATATGACTATGATTATGATTATGATGAAAACTTTATGGATGGTGAAGATGCTCCTGATTTTATTAAGAAAAAAATAAAAAATATTGAGAATAATATTGAGAATAATATTAAGAATAAAAAAAATGAAAACAATAAAAAAAATGAATAAAAAAAAGAAAATGAACATAAAAAAAAAATACAAAAAAAAAAAAATTATAATAGTTATTATAAGAAAAATAAAGATTTGGTTAAAAAAAATTATTATGAAGAAGAAAAAATTAAAAAAGAAACAATTAAGCGGTTTGAAAGATATAATCTTATGAATAAAAAAATAGACAAGCATAATAATCACGAATATACAGAAGATACAGAATATACAGAATATACACAATATGATGAAACGGAAGAAAAAGAAGAAAAAGAAGAAAAAGAAGAAAAAGAAGAAAAAGAAGAAAAAGAAGAAACAGAAGAAACAGAAGAAACAGAAGAAAAAGAAGAAAAAAATGATAATTATAATTTTTTTTTACCAAAACAAAAAAAGAAAATGTTAAAGTCATTAAATTTCGAAGTAGTAAAAAATTATGATTTTTCTTTTAAAAATATTGGTGGATATGATGAAGTAAAAAATGAATTGATGCAAATAGTTGATATTATGATAAATCATAAAAAATATAGTCAATATAATGTAAGAACACCAAAAGGTCTAATTTTAGAAGGACCACCAGGAAATGGAAAAACATTAATAACTCGTGGATTTTCGGGTGAAACAAATATTCCATTTATTTCAGTTAGTGGTTCTGAGTTTCAAGATAAATATGTTGGAGTTGGTGCTTCAAAAATAAGAGAACTATTTGCTTTGGCTAATAAAAACACTCCTTGTATTATTTTTATAGATGAAATTGATGCTTTGGGAAGAAAACGTTCAACTGATGGGGAATTATCTTCTGCTGAAAAAGATAGCACATTAAATGAACTTTTAATCGCATTGGATGGATTTAAAAGAAATAAAGGAATATTTTTAATTGGTGCAACAAACCGAATAGATTTATTAGACCCAGCATTAATACGACCTGGAAGAATTGATAAAAAAATATATATGGGATTACCTGATATTAAAACAAGAAAAGAAATAATAAAAATACATATTAATGGAAAACCTTATGTAAATATTTCTCAAGATGATATAATAAGTATTACAGAAGGATTATCAGGTGCTGAAATAGAAAATTTATTAAATGAAGCAATGTTAAATGCTCTTAGATATAATAAAACAAAAATGACAGGTGATGATATTGATCTAATGTATGACAGAATGGTTGCAGGATGGCAGTCAATACAACATGAATTAAGCGATAATATAGTAGAACAAATATGTGTACATGAAATGGGACATGTATTGGTGGGTTTATTTAGTTTAAAACATCCAAAAATAAAAAAGGTAGTATTAAATTTAAACTCACCCAATTCTCCTGGTTATACGATTTTTGAAAAATCTATATCAACTATTTATAAAAATGAAGAATTATTCGAACACTTAATGATTTTATTGGGAGGAAGAATAGCAGAAGAAATAATTTATAATGTATCAGTAACAACAGGAGCATCAAATGATTTTTACGAAACTTTTAAATTATCTGAAAAAATGATTACTCAATATGGTTTTGGAAACAAAGTAATTTATTCATTAAACTCAGATAAAACAAAAGAAATAATAGATAATGAAATTATGAATTTAATTGATATGGCCTATAAAAAATCAAAAGAAATATTGTTAAAAAATAAAAATAATCTTATGTTATTATCATTAGAATTGAAAAAATGTAAAAAAATGACTTATGATGAAATTGTTTTATTTCTTTCGAATGTTTCTTAATAACGACAAATAAATAAAAATATATTATTTTTTTCATTAAGAATTTCTTTTTTTAATATGTTTTGTTCTTCGATTATTTCTGTTTTTGTTTCTGTTTTTGTTTCTGTTTTTGTTTCTGTTTTTGTTTCTGTTTTTGTTTCTGTTTTTGTTTCTGTTTCTGTTATAAAATATTTTGTATTATCATAGTTATATAAAGATTCGTCTTCTAACAAAGCACAACTATTAAATTGTGTTATATTGTTATAAAATAAAATGCGTTGGAATTGTGTTTCACCATTCCAAAAATATTCATCAAAAATTCCATTAATATTATCATTCATTTTACAATACTTTAAAGCCAAATCATGTATTGGTTCAAATAAATTTCTTTTTATAATAAAAAATAGATTTTTTCTAATAGTTAAAATATATTTTCCATATTTTATATAATTTTGTAATTGCATTACATTATTTATTTTTTCTAATTCATTATTATTTAAATAACAAGTTGTATCGTTAAGATTTGCATTAACTCTATTTTCATCTATTAAAGAAATCATAAAATATTTTAAACATTTAATTGACATTATATCGTTTTCAAAAATTAAATAACGAATATTAACTAATCTTTTTAAAATATCTTCATTAGATAAATCTAAGAAAGAAAAATCAATTTTTTTAGTAATAATAACATCACTTCTTATACGAATAATATAATCGTAACTAAAATTATGTATATTTTCATATTTTTTCATTTCTAAATAAGATAAATAATATTGGTAAGTTTCAGCAATTGTTCCTGAATTTTTTAAATAATCTTTTAACTCTTCAGGAAAATAATAAATTTGTTTTTCATATAAAAAATAGGATTCATCTATTAATTTATCTCTTATAGAAGTATATTCTTCATCCTCGTTATTTCTAAACCATTTTAAAGATTTTAAATGAATATTTAAATTTTTTTTTAATACTGATTCATTATATTTTTCAGTATAAGGGTGAGTTTGTAATGTTGCAAAAACATGCACATTTTCATTTATTAAAACATTAGTTTTAAAATACTCAAAACATTTATTAATACTTCTCATTTCTCCAGTATAAAAAATAGCAACTTTAACTTGAGACATGTTTTAAATAATATTAATTGTTTAATATTATTTTTTGATATTTATATTATTTTTTATTTCTTTTTGTGTATTTTCTTTTTGGTGGTTTTTTATCTTCTAAATTACCAACATCAATATCAAGATAAGAGTTATCAAGATAAGAGTCATCAGTATCAGATTCTGAAACACTATCTTCATCATCTTCACTATTTTCATTCTCATCACTTTCATCACTTTCATCGTCTTTTACATTTTTCATTGCTTTTTTATTTTTTAATGTCTTGTTATTATGTTTATTATTTTGATTTAAATATAAATATCCTCCACCACTTATTAATGCTAAAAAAACAACAACTACTAATGTTATATCACTATTATTCATCCGTATATTTATAAATTGTATTGTTATATTTATAAATATACATAAACGAATAAAAAATATTCCTAAAATATATGGAAAAAAAAGAAAAAGAAAAAGAAAAAATAATTGGTGGAGGTATTATTTTTACGGGATTATCTAAGAAAAATAATAATTTATATTTTTTATTAGGTCGTGAAAATAAATATTGTGTAAATGGTTCAGGAAAATATTGCGACTTTGGTGGAGGGAATGATGGAGAAAATATTATTGAAAATGTTTCAAGAGAAGCAAGTGAAGAAACAATTGGATTTTTTGGAAATAAATATGATATAAAAAAAATGTTTGATAAATATGGATACTACTTTATTGATAATATAATTAATAATAAAGTTTATAGAATATATTTTTTACCTATTGATTATGATAATAATGTTTGTTATTATTTTAATAATAATCAAAAAATACTTCAACATTATTTACCCAAACATATTTTAAAAACAAGTAAAATATTTGAAAAGGATAAAATAGAATGGTTTTCTATACAAGATTTGAAAAATCGTAAAAATGAACTTCGTAAGTTTTTTAAATATTCAGCATTAAAAATAATTCAAAAAGAAAAAGAAATTAAAAGTTTTATTAATTCTTCAAACAAAACTTTAAACAAAACTTTAAACAAAACTTTAAAATTGAGAAACATTAAAAAAAAAAATAATAAAACATTAAAAATTATGATTTAATACTTTGTTGTTTTGAAATAAATATTTGAATACAATTCCATATATGAGCACTTTCTTGAATAGAAAAAATTCCTCTTTTTTGTGCTAATGTAATATAATGAATTAAAACATTTAGTGCCGTATTTTGGTCTTTAATTTCAATATTTGTTATTTCAACTGGTTTAATTGATGATAAATGTTCTTCTTGTTCTGTTGAAAATGGACTTTTTACTTCATTATCAGTACTCATAATTATAATATAAATATTTATATTTTTTTAAGTAATAATCAAACTAATAATTAAACTAATAAATAAAATAATAAATAAACTAATAATTAAACTAATAATTAAACTAATAAATAAAATAATAATTAAACTAATAAATAAAAATAAATAAAATAAATTAAAGTTATTAAAGAATATAATAACAAAATGATTAAAGCAACAACTATTTTTCATAAAGAAAATATTGAAATAGATAAAAATATTGATTTTGATAAAATATATAACTCTTCTTTTTTTGGTATATTAAATATTGATATTGAAGAAAATAATATTATACATAATTCTCATATACACATTTCAATTGATAATTCAGGTTCTATGGATTTAACAGATGATAATGATAAAGAAAAAAATTTATTCGATAAAAATAAAACTAAGTTATTCATTTTAATAACAACATTAAAAAAATTAATTAAGGTTATTGTTGATAATAATTTTCCATTATCAATATCTATTGATACTTTTAATGATAGAATATGTGAAATTATTGATTATATAGAACCAAATACACATAATATTGATTTTATTAATAATATTTTAGATAATGTTATAGCTGAAGGCTCAACAAATATTGAACTACCTATTATTAATAGTAAAAAAAAATTAAATTATATTAAAAATATTTATTTAAAAAAAAATAAAAATGTTGAACTATTCTTTATATTATTGACGGATGGTGAAACAAATAAAGGTGAAACAGATATATCAATATTAAAAACTTATCTTTCAGGTTTTACAAATATTTTCATAGGTTATGGAATTAATCACGATTTTTATATGTTAAAAAAATTGTCTCAACAAAATGGTGAATATAGATTTATTGAAAAAATAAATAATGTTAGTTTTGTTTGTAGCGAAATATTATCTAATATTGTTTATAAAAAAATCAAAAATATAACATTAAAAATTATTAATGGAAAAATATATAACTATGAAAAAAATAAATGGAGCAATAAATTATATATTCATTATATTTCTTCTTGCTTTAAAAAAGTATTCCATATACAAACATACAATATATCTAAAATTAAAATAGTATTAAATGGAATAATTGTAAATACAAATAAAAAAACTTGTAAAATTATAAAACCTAACATATTCAATAACAAAATAAAAGATGATTTAACTATTTATATTTTTAGACAAAAAGTTCAAACTTTAATTTTTAATACTATTACTCATTATGATAATATAAATGAATTAGTTCAATTTTTAAAATATATGAAAAATTATATGGAAAATAATAACTTAAATAATAACTATTTAATGATGACTTTATGTGATGATTTAAATGTTATTATAATAAACTTTAATGATAAAAAATATAATAAAATATTTTCTTTATCGAGACATTCTTCACAAGGAAATCAATATATTTATAATAATAACTCTATTGAAAATTGTTTTATTAATCATTTAATTAATTTTGATAACAATCATACAAATATATTTTTACATGATAATAATAATAATAATAATAATTATAATAATAATTATAATAATAACTATAATAATAATAATAATAGTGTTAATGATTTTGATATGCCTTTATTGACAAGAGAAATAACTAATTCATGGAAATATTCATCTCTTGATTTTTGTGACAAAAAATAAAATAATACAAAGTAATAATACAAAGTAATAATACAAAGTAATAATACAAAGTTAATAAAGATATAAAGACAAGATTATAATAATAAAATATAATAGTATCATGGATAATAGTGAAATAATTAATCTTCTTATGAAATGTTATGATAAAATAATGTTATTAAATATTTACATTGATAGTGAAGACAAAGAATTAAAAGAAAATTATATTAAAACAATTGAAAAACATAACAAAAACATTTTAAAAAATAATTTTATTGATGCTGGATTTGACTTATATTGTCCTGAAAATATTCAATATGATAAAGAAAATAAAGAAAATAATATTAAAGTTGATTTAAAAGTTAAATGTTCGGCAGAAATAATTACAGATTCATGGAAAAAATATAATACTGGTTATTATTTATATTCAAGATCAAGTATTTATAAAACTCCTTTTCGTCTTGCTAATAGTGTTGGTATTATTGATTCTGGTTATAGAAATAATATTATGGCTGTTTTTGATAAAATTGGTGATGAACCATATACTATCGAAAAATATACAAGATTAGTTCAAATTTGTAGTCCTTCTCTTTGTCCTATTTATATTTTTTTAGTTGAAAAGGAAGAATTTTTAAGTGAAACTACAGAACGAGGATTAAATGGTTTTGGTTCTTCAGGAATAGGAATTGAATATTTAAAGTTAGATGATGTTAGTTCTATTAGTTATATTGATGATGTAGAAATTACCAATGTTGAAAATATATTGAACGAATATCAAAATGAAGAGGAAATTAATAATTTTTATGATTGTTCTTATTCTTATTTACAAAAAATTAATAAATTAGATTTTGAAGAAGAAATTCAACATCAAGAAATTGAAGAACTTGAAGAACTTGAAGAACTTTAATATCTTGAAAAATGTAAAGAATGTATAGAATTTTATGAAGATGAACAAGTGTAATGAATAAATATATAATATTCTCTTAAAAATAAATATTATATATAGATAAAATATATGATAAAATTAAAAAAACAAACCTTATTTTCTTCTTTTAATTCTAAGAAAATAATTAAGAAATTATCTAATAATATTTATTTTAAACGATTATTTTCTGTTTTACAAAAAAATTATATTATCATATTATTTTTATTTATTTTTTTATGGTTTATATTATTTTTTATACCTAATTTATTAGCATTATTTTTTACAAGTTATTTAGGTTTTATAATACTTATATTAATTATTTTAATTACTTATAGATACTATCCATTCATTTCTTTATTAATAAGTATTATTTTTATTATTCTTTATAGATTTTATCATATAATATTTAGTACCCATACATCTAAAAATAATCTTAATAAAATAATTACTAAATAATGACCAAATAATGACTAAATAATATATAATAATAAAATAATTATATATTATAAATGATAAAAGGTTTAAATAATAAAAAAATATTATTATTTATATTATTTATATTATTAACAATAATAACATGTTTATGCTTCGCTTTTTTTTTTATAAATAAAAAAAAAGAAGGGTTTATTTGGTCTAATGAAACAACATGTAATTATAAAACTTATATTAAAACCCATAACCCTTCATATCGTTTTAATATAAATAAAATACAACAACAAGCAACACAAAAAGAAATAGAACATTTATTAAAATATAATGAATATCCTTGGAGTGAAAAAACAAAAAAAATTTTCTTAGATTATGTTTCTCATAATGATATGATTAAAACAGAACCTTATTTTTCTTTGAAAGAACACCAATACATTTATCCCGAAAGAGTTATATTAAAAAATTTAGGTTTTAATAGTAAAGAAGGAAAATTTATATTAAATGGAAGTATTTTACCTTCAACAGAAAAATCATCATCAATATTGTCTTTTAATAATTATATTCCTCTTTTTTTAAATGATTTTGAAAAACCACAAAATATTGCTATTTGTAAAATTGGAAAAAATGGAAAATCTTATATGGAACAACAAAGAATGAATGATGAGTGTGGATTAAATACAAAAAAAAAAATTAAAAATGAAGATATTGAAAAAACAATACCAGGTTTTAAGTTTGTTAATGGAGTATGTAATCCTTGTTCTGTTTTAGATGATAATTCAAATTATAATTGCCCTTTTACTTTAAATAAAGATGGTGATAATTCTATTAGTCCCGTTTGGAAAATACTTTGGAATATTTAATATTTTTTATATTTATTTTTTTACTTTAAATTTTTCTTGTTTTCTTTATTTTCTTTATTTTCTTTGTTTTTTTCATTTTCTTTGTTTTTTTCGTTTTTTTCATTTTCTTTGTTTTTTTCATTTTCTTTTTATTACCTGCAATCTGTAATTTATCGATTTTTAATTGATAAATATCAGTTGTATAATCTTTTTTTTTTCCTTTTTGAAGTGCTTTTTGAATTGCTCTTTTTTTTCTTACATCCATTATTATTTTATTTAACACAGAAAAATCATATTTTACAATTTGGAAATATATATCCATACTATTAACATCATTTACATTCAAATCATTATCAGTTTGAAATTGTAAAACTTCATTTATATTATTTTCATTATTTCCATTATAAACATTATTTAATTGTTTTAATTTTTCTAATTCATTTATATAATTTGGTAACTCATTCATATAATTTGGTAGTTCAATTGTATTGTATAAATCTCCATATTTATTTTGTATAAATTCCTTAAAAATAAAAAATTCATCATCATTAATCCATATTCCACTATTATTTTTTATACTTAATTTTATACTAACTATTACTTGCCAAATATTTGAAAAATATAGTTCCATTATCTTTTGTATTTTTATAAATAATTGATTGTAATATTTGTCTTTTGTTTCATCATCATTATTTATATCGATGTCATTAAATAAATAATTTACAAAATTTTGTAATAAATCAAAAATTTCTTTTGGTATTATGATATTTTGAGTTGTTGGATATTTATATTTTTTTAATACTTTTGAAACATCAGACATTTTTATAATATGTCCTACTCCAACAAGTTCATCACGAGCTGAGTTATATTTATTTAAATTTTCAGAGTTAACCAAACCTAAAGTAGGTAAAAAAGTATTAGTCATAAAATCAAAACCTTTATTACTTCTTCCTGAAGTTAAATAAAAAAGCGATTTATCTTTTATCCATTCAATATTATTTAATGGAATGATTAACAAAAGTCTATATGAATCACCTCCTTCATGATATATTATTGAGGGTTTATTTTGAATTATTTTAATTGAGGATTCATCTATTTGGAATTCATCCATTTGGATTTCATCTATTGGGGGTTCATCTATTTGGACTTCATCCATTTGGACTTCATCCATTTGGATTTCATCTATTGGGGGTTCAGTATTAAAAATTTCTCTTTCAGGTATTTCTGTTTCAAGTATGGGTTCAGTTTGGATAAAATTAATTTTTGTTTGAGGTTTAACTTCAATAAGTTTGGACTGAAATTTTCTTGAGGGTTTACTTTTAATAGTTTGTTTTGATATATTTTTTTCAGTTGTTTTTTTTAATGAACTTGTTATTTTTTTTGTTTTACCCATTTTATTATATTATAACATAAAAATAATATATATTATAAAAATACATATTATTTTCTTCGAGTTATGTGTATTTATATTTTCATTAAAATCAATTTTTTATTATAATAATTTACACAATAAAAAACACAATAAAAATGATAACTGATGTTTTCTTTTTTCATAGTGTAAAAATTATCAGTATTTATTATTTCACGCAGTTCTTTCGTCAAATTCCATAATAGCATTATATTTCATAAAAAATAAAGGCATTAAAATAATAAAATTTGAAAGTAAAATAAAACAAAGCAGAAATGAGTGAATAAAGCAGAAATGAGTGAATAAAGCAGAAATGAGTGAATAAAGCAGAAATGAGTGAATAAAGCAAAAATGAGTGAATAAAGCAAAAATGAGTGATAAAATATATTTTGATACTTTATTTTTTTAACATTAAAAATGCACGATATTTTTTAAATAACAAGTGTTTTTAAATTGTTTAATCTCCCCTAACATTAATATTAAAAAAAATGTTATTAAAATTACAAAATATTAAGCATAAATAAAGCATAAATGAGTTAACAAAGCATAAATGAGTGAATAAAGCATAAATGAGTTTGTTTTGTCTGTGTTTTCATATACAAGTTTAAATAATTCTTAGTTCAGTCAATAGTTCATCATTATCATTTAATTTTTTTTCTTGTGTTTCAATAATTTTGGTTTCAATTGATTTAACATCCAAATCAATTTCTCCTTTGTCTTTGTCTTTATCTTTGTCTTTGTTATTGTCATTCCTGTCTTTATTTTTATTATTATTATTGAAGTCATTCATAATAAATTTATAAACAAAAACTTGTTTTTTCTGTCCAATACGATGACATCTGGCTATGGCTTGAAGTTCAACAAAAGGATTCCAGTGAATGCTTGTAAAATAAATCTCGTTAAATTGTTGTAAATTAAGACCATCACTACCAGATAATATTTGAATAATCAAAATATCACATTCTTGAGTTAATACATCTTTTCTATGTCTTCCATCATAAATTAATATTTTTTTATCCTTGTGTATTTTTGTGAGTTCATCATTTATGAAGTCAATTTCTTTTGAAAAATAACAAAATATTAATTTTTTATTTCCATTATTAATATTTTTACTGACTAAATCAATAATATGAGTAATTTTTGTGGAACACTTGACACCATCATCGTATTCTTTTTTGATGATAATATCATCACTTACTTCAGCATTATTATTATTATCATTATCATTGTGTATTTTTTTGCATTTTTCGAGATGTAAATCTAACAGTTTTGGTAAAATACAAACT
>Ga0247841_10008289_pt1 | contig 15041 bp, 8 predicted proteins | sample LaCruzMarch2015__2_FD_192410 | JGI IMG/M metagenome (GOLD analysis project Ga0247841, IMG submission 192410) | Freshwater microbial communities from meromictic Lake La Cruz, Castile-La Mancha, Spain - LaCruzMarch2015_18m | ecosystem: Environmental > Aquatic > Freshwater > Lake | place: Spain...
CTCTCCCATCGAGCTGCAGGTCAACGGCGCCGATAATATGATCTATATGAATTCCGTCTCCACCGGGATGGGAACAATGACCCTGACCGTGTTTTTCGAGATTGGGACCAACCCTGACATGGCCCAGGTGGACGTCCAGAACCGGGTAAACATCGCCCTGCCCCAGTTGCCCCAATCGGTCCAGCAACAAGGTCTTCAGGTACAAAAAAAATCGAGTTCCTTTCTTATGGTCATCGGTCTCTATTCTCCCGACGGCCGCTATGACCAGAACTATGTGGCCAATTACGCCAACCTCTACGTCCTCGACGCCCTGAAACGTATCGAAGGGGCTAACCAGACGGCGATTCTGGGAACTCCGGACTACGCCATGCGGATCTGGCTGAAGCCGGACCGGATGGCCCAGCTCGGCATTACGGCCTCCGATGTCTCCAACGCCATTCAAAATCAGAACCAGCAATTCGCCGTCGGCAAGATTGGCCAGTCCCCGACGGACGGCCGGGTGGAGCAGACCTTTTCCGTGACCACCAAGGGGCGCCTTACGACCCCCCAGGAATTCGAAAACATCATCCTTCGGGCAACCAAAGACGGCTCGGCCATCGTCCGCCTGAGAGACGTCGGGCGGGCGCAGTTGGGAGCCAAGGACTACTCCGTGCGCACGAAAATGAACGGCAAGACGGCGACGCTGCTGGCGGTATATCAGCAGCCGGGGGCCAACGCCGTCCAGGTCTCGGACCAGGTGAAACAAGCCCTGGAACAGTTGAAAAAGAATTTCCCTGACGGGATCGATTACAAGATCGCCCTGGATTCCACCAATTTTGTCCGGGCGTCGATCAAGGACGTTATTATTACTTTCTTCGAGGCCTGCCTCCTCGTTATTCTCGTTGTATATATTTTTCTCCAGAGCGCCCGGGCTACCATCATCCCCATCCTTGCTGTTCCCATCTCCATTATCGGCACCGCTATCGGGATGATCCTCTTCAACTTCTCCATCAACATGCTGACGTTATTCGGGATGGTGCTCGCCATCGGGATTGTCGTGGACGACGCCATCGTCGTCATTGAGAACGTGGAGCGGAACATGGAGGAGTTTCATCTGTCTCCCAAAGAGGCAGCGAAAAAGGCCATGGACGAGGTTACGGGACCGGTTATCGCCATCATGCTTGTCTTGTGCGCCGTTTTCGTACCCGTCGCCTTTCTGGGCGGCATGACGGGGCAGCTCTACAAACAGTTTGCCGTGACCATCGCCATTTCCGTCGTTTTCTCCGGGATCGTTGCCCTGACCCTCTCCCCGGCCCTGGCGGCCCTCCTCCTACAGCACAAGACTGGGGAAAAGAAAGGCTTTTTTAAATGGTTTGAGGCCTTTTTCCTGAAAGTGACCCACGGCTACACCGGCGGCGTTGCAAAAATGTTGAAGCATACAAAGATCGCCATGATCGTCTTTGCCATCATGCTCTCTCTCGTGGGATTTATGTTTTATATTACCCCCACGAGTTTTGTCCCCTCGGAGGATCAAGGCTATCTTTTCGGGGTGAGTTTCCTCCCCGATACGGCGTCTCTTGACCGGACGGAGGATGTGGGGGGAAGGGCGGCGAAGTTTTTCATGAACCACCCGGCCGTCCAGGATGTCAGTGAGTTTGCCGGCTACAGTCTCGTGGACAGCGCCTTGAAAGCGAATGCCGGCGTCATCTTTGTCTCCCTGAAGGATTACGAAAAAAGAAACAAGGATGAGCTCAAGGCCCCGGCGATCATTGCTGCGGCCTTCAAGAATTTCTCCCAGATCAAGGAGGGGGTGGTCATGCCTACGAACCCTCCTTCCATTCCGGGCCTGGGCAACATGGGGGGGTTTCAGTTCTGGATCTTGAACCGGGGTGAGGGAGACGCCGCGAAACTCCAGGAAGTAACAAACAAGTTTATCGACCATTGCCACAAGCAACCGGAATTGCACGGCGTCAACTCGACCCTTAACGCCTACTCCCAGCAGTTGCGGGTGGATGTGGACCGGGAGAAGTCCGAAACCCTGGGGGTGCCGGTCCAGAATGTCTACGATACCCTCCAGATCCTCTTCGGTTCTTCTTATGTGAGTCAGTTCAACAAGTTCAGCCGTCTCTGGCAGGTCATCGTCCAGGCGGAACCCCAGTATCGCTCCCGTCCTAAGGATTTGACCCAGGTTTATGTCCGTTCCTCTGACGGCCGGATGGTGCCCCTCCAATCGGTCATTACCACGAAATATGAATCCGGTCCGGATATCGTCAACCGTTTCAATAACTTCCCGGCGGCCAACATCATCGGCGGCCCCGCCCCCGGTTACAGCTCCGGTCAGGCTATTGACGCCATGGAGAAGGCGGCCAAAGAGGTACTGCCCGACGATTTCAGCTATGCCTGGAGCGGCGAGGCCTTCTATCAGAAAAAGGCGGGGGGAACTTCCGGCTTGGTGTTCGTCTTTGGCCTGGTCATGGTGTTCCTGATCCTGGCGGCCCAGTACGAGAAGTGGTCTCTGCCCTTTGGCGTCCTCATGGCGGTTCCCTTCGCCCTCTTCGGGGCGGTGCTGTCCATCCTGATGCGGGGGATCGAGAACGATATCTATTTCCAGATCGGCCTGTTGACCCTTATTGCCCTCGCAGCCAAGAATGGCATTCTGATTACGGAATTTGCCGTCATGAAGCGAGCGGAAGGGTTGTCCATCTACGACGCGGCCCTCGAAGCGGCCAGACTCCGCCTCCGGCCCATTGTGATGACCTCCATCGCCTTTATCCTGGGCTGCGTGCCCTTGGCTATTGCCTCGGGCGCCTCGGCCAACAGCCGTCATTCCATCGGCACCGGCGTTATTGGCGGTATGCTGGGGGCGACGGCTATTGCCATCTTCTTTATTCCCATGTTCTTCCAGTTCTTTGAATCCCTGAGCGCCCGGTCCGATAAGAAAAAGGGAGCCGGGCAGCCGAGCGTAGCGGCGGGTGAAGAACCGGGGCATGAAATTGCGCCGGGAAAGGAGGGCAACTGAATTGAAGATTTTAGCCTTGAAAACACAACCACGAATCGCAAATCGCAAAACACAAATCATAAGGTTTAAAAGTCTTTTTGTCTTTTGTGCCGTTGCCCTGATCCTGGGAGGCTGCATGCTCGGCAAAGATTACAAGCGTCCGACCGTAGATACTCCCCAGAACTGGCGCTTCGAGGAGAAGGATGCCAAGGCGCTGGCCAACACGGCATGGTGGGGGCAATTCCAGGACCCGGCCCTTAATGACCTGATCCAGACAGCCCTGAAGGAAAACAAGGACATCCGCATTGCAACGGCCCGGGTGGAAGAGTACATGGGAAAGCTGGGCGTTACAAGGTCTGATCTCTTTCCCCAGGTAGGATTGGGGCCAGTAAATGCAGGGCGGCAGCGCCTGACGGAAGTTGGCCCCACAGGTTGGCAGACCGGTTTGCCGTCCACTTCCTACACCTATCAGGCCAGTCTCAATGCCAACTGGGAACTCGACATCTGGGGCAAGCTGAGACGTGCGACGGAAGGGGCCCGCGCCGATCTGCTGAGCACCGACGAGGCGCGCCGGGCCGTGATCATGACCCTGGTGGCTTCTGTTGCCAACGGCTACATCAACCTCCTCAATTATGACCAGCAACTGGTGATTTCCCGGGAGACCCTCAAAAGCCGGGGGGACTCCCTGCAAATCTTCGAGAAGCGCTACCAGGGCGGCGTAATTTCGGAACTGGAACTGAACCAGTCCCGATCGGAATATGAAGAAGCCCGGGCGGTCATCCCTCAGTTGGAAAAGAATATCGCCCAGCAGGAAAACGCCCTCAATCTGCTCCTCGGGCGCAATCCCGGTCCCATAACTCGAGGCAGGACCCTTGACGAGTTGGTCCTGCCGACGGTGCCGGAGGGGCTTCCTTCGGATCTCCTTGATCGCCGCCCCGATATCCGTCAGGCGGAGCAGGATCTGGTTGCCGCCAACGCCCGGATCGCTGTGGCGAAAGCCCTCTACTTTCCCTCCATTTCACTGACGGGTCTCTTCGGTTTCGCGAGCGCCGATTTGAGCGATCTTCTTACGGGTCCTGCCAAGACATGGAACTATGCCGCCTCTCTTACCGCTCCCATCTTTACGGCCGGCAAGATCAAAGGCCAGGTGAAGCAGGCGGAGGCCATCCAACAGCAGGCCCTAGTAAAATATCTGCAAACGGTGCAGACCGCGTTTCGGGAAGTGGACGACTCCCTGGTGGATCAGCGGAAAACACGGGAACGCCTTGCCGTCCAGGGTGATCAGGTGAAAGCCCTCAAGAACACGAGGCGCCTGGCCGGTCTCAGGTACGATAACGGTTACAGCAGCTACTTGGAGGTGCTGGACGCGGAGCGCAGCCTTTTCAACGGCCAGCTCTCCCAGGTCCAGACCAAAGGAGGCCTGTTCCAATCCCTGGTAAATGTCTACAAGACCATGGGGGGAGGCTGGATCACCGAGGCGGACAAGATGGCCAGCGGTTATGCCACGACCAAAGAAACCAGCTCATCCCCACCCCCGCTTCCCCTTGAAGGGGAGGGCGAATTGAGACACTAACCAACCCTTTCTTTAAGTAGTAGGAGGGGGGGCATCAGGAAATTGGGGACGGTTCTATTATTCCTGATGAAACGTTCATGACGGAGTTCCGTCACAAAGGGGGATGAAAATGCCAGACCCATCCCCACCCCCGTATCAAGTACGGGGCAGGCTCTAACCCTCCCCTTGAAGGGGAGGGGAAATATGTACTTAATGATTTCAAAGAGATGTTAAGGCATTTTCAGGTGAAAGTAGAAACGTCCCTGAATTTACCCCGCTCCCCTTGCCAGGGGAGCGAGAACAAACAAGGAGAAGATATCTATGGCTGTCAACGACCTTAAGGCATTCTTCCGGAGCAATCCTTTAATGGCCCTGTTTTCCGACGAGGAACTTGATGAGTGCGTTAAAACGTCGGAAGTTGTTGAATTATCAGCAGGAATAGACATAGCGAAAAGAGGGGAAACTCACAATTCCTCTTGGATTATCTATGAAGGTGAGGTAGCCGTATCCATTCCCGCCGAAGGTACTAATGAAGAAGTGCTGACCCATTTGGAGAAGGGGCGAATCTTTGGCGATCTATCCGTTTTTACGGGGAACCTGGTGGCTTTCGATTATAAGACGACCAAGCCCAGCACCTTGATCCGCATTCCCCGGCCGGTCTTTATGGGGGCAATCAAGAAAAACCCAGAGGCTACATTGCTATTCACCAAGAATCTGACGGAAATTGTCTTTACTATGGGTCTTTATCAGAAGGAGCAGGAGGTTCGCAAGGCGGCTCAACTGGCCAGTCCGGACCCCTATGATCTCTATTTCACCTCTGCCTCGGAACCGATGAAGATCTCTGTCATCAACTGCGGCAGCTCCTCCCTGAAATACACCATCTTTGATACGAAACAGCGAGATCCGCTCATCGAGGGGACCATCGAACGGATCGGCTCTGCCGACGCCCATCACAAGATTGTCACTCCCAAATCAAAAAAGTCGGTTTCCCTGGGGGCGGTGCCCAACATGGAGAAGGCCTTCGAATTTATGGTTGCCGCCGTTGCCGACCCGGAGGTCGGCGCGGTCCGAGACGTCCGGGAATTCAAGGCTGTCGGCCACCGGGTTGCCCACGGCGGGGGACTCTTCAATGGACCGGTCATCATCGATGACCAGGTATTGGAACAGATCAGGTCCGTATCCGATCTGGCTCCCCTTCACAACCCTTACAATATCGAGGGGATAGAGTTGTTCAGGAAACTTCTCCCCGGGGCGAAGCAGGTAGCTGTCTTCGACAACACCTTCCATCAGACCATCCCGGCGGCAGCGGCGACTTACGCGTTGCCCCGGCAGCTCTGTGTAGAGGAACGAATCCGCCGGTATGGATTCCATGGGACCAATCACGAATACGTCGCCCTGAATGCCGCCACTTTTCTTAAAAAACCCTTGAGTGAGCTTAAGATGATCACCTGCCATCTGGGCAGCGGCGCCTCGGTCTGCGCTATCGATCATGGCCGGAGTATCGATACCAGCATGGGGATGACGCCTCTCGAGGGCCTGGTCATGGGGACGCGCCCGGGGGATGTTGATCCGGGGGTCATCTTCCATCTTCTCCGGAAGGGCAGAAGCGCCGTTGATCTGGAAAACATCTTCAACAAGGAAAGCGGCTTGAAGGGAATCAGCGGTCTCACTAACGATATGCGGGAACTCCTCGAAGCGGCGGAAAAAGGGGACGCTTACGCCCTGGATGCAATCAGCGTCTTCTGCTACCGGATCAAGAAATATATCGGCGCCTACACTGTCGCCTTGGGCGGTCTTGATGTTGTTGTTTTTACCGGCGGCATCGGGGAGAACTCCCCGGAGATCCGGGCCAGGATCTTCCAGGGATTCGAGGCCTTCGGCATGACCATCGATCACCGGATCAATCGCGATGCCCGGCCGGAGCGGGGACAGGTCGTCGATGTCGCAGAGCCCAATGCCAAGGTCCGGGTGCTGGTGATTCCCGCCGATGAGGAACGGATGATTGCCCGGAACACCCTCCATACTGTTGGCCTGGTCCGCTCCAAGGAGGACTTGCAGATCTTCAAGACCACCCCCGTTCCCCTGAGCATCTCGGCCCACCATATCCACCTGACTCAGGATAATTTCGAACTTCTTTTCGGCGCCGGAAAAACGATGACGCCAAAATCGCCCCTAAGCCAGCCGGGACAGTTTGCCGCCGAGGAGACGGTTAATCTTATTGGACCCAAAGGAAATCTGGAGAAGGTCCGGATCCTTGGTCCGGCGAGGAAATACAGCCAATTGGAAATTTCCCGAACGGAACAGTTCAAACTCGGCATCGACCCGCCGATCCGTGATTCCGGAGATATCGAAGGAACACCGGGCATTACTGTTGTAGGGCCCCAGGGACAGGTCTATCTGGAGAAGGGGGTAATCTGCGCCAAGCGCCACATCCATATGTCCACTGATGACGCCCTCAAGTTCGGTCTCCGGGACAAGGATGTCGTGCGGGTCCGGAAGGAAGGAGGACGTGGGCTAATTTTCGGCGACGTCCTGATCCGGGTGGACCAGAACTTCCGCCTGGACATGCACCTCGATACAGATGAAGGCAACGCCGCTGAAATCAAGACCGGCGATGTGGGATATGTCGAGTCTATCGAGCATCGACAGTTTGTTTAATCAGAAATTGCTTGTTCAGGCCATGTTTTGGCCTGCTTAGAGAGTTGTCAAAGGAGGGGGATTCATCATGGCCAAGACATCATCAACGGAAAAAGGCAAGGCATCCAGAATTAAGGCGGCCGTTTCGTCCGTTCTCGAACCGGAAATAAAAAAGAAGGCAGTGACCAAGTCTTCTGAGACCGTAAAGGTCGTAAAACCGGTAAAACAAGAAAAACCCGCGGTTTCCAAACAGGCCGAGGCCGCTGTTAAAGGGTCATCCGTAAAGAAATCGCCTCCCCAGCCGGTAAAGCAGGAGGCGCCGGAAAAAGTTGCAACGGCTGCCAAAGCCGGGGCGGACAAAAATGAGGATGGGGCGAAAAAACCCCTCGCCGGTTTCGATCCGGCGTCCTTATTCAAAGGATGGGAGAACATATGGAAGGACAACGTCCTTTTAAAAGACCTCTGGAAATCGGGCATGGTCATGTTTCAGAGCGCCGCGAAAACACCGGGGAAGCCTGCATCATGGGAAAAATTACCTACCGGGTTTGATCCATCCGCCTTATTCAAGTGTTTTGGAGAAGCAGGCAAGGGCAACGCCGCTGCCAAAGACCTCTGGGAATATGGGGTGGATATGATCCAGCGGCAAATCCTTTTCTGGGATGTGATGCGTCAGCGGGGAGACAACTTTCTTCAGCATATCAAGGCAGGAGAGCCGCCGGTTTTACAGTTTGAGTATGAAACGATCATTGACGGCCGTACCCTGGAGCATCCTGTCAATTACGCCCTCCTCAGGATTATACCCGGAGCAGGTGTGAACATTGATCCCAAGAAGCGGCCCTTCGTCATCGTTGATCCCCGGGCCGGACACGGGCCGGGGATTGGCGGTTCCAAGAGTGAATCCCAGGTGGGCGTAGCCTTGCAGGGCGGACACCCAGTATATTTTGTCATGTTCTTCCCCAAACCGGAACCGGGGCAAACTTTGCTCGATGTTGGTCATGCAGAGGCCCTTTTCCTCCAGGAAGTCATACGTCGCCATCCCGAGGCCGAGAAACCATGTGTCATGGGAAACTGCCAGGCTGGGTGGGCCGTCGCTGCACTCGCCGCCGTTGAACCGGACCTCATGGGAACCATTATCCTGAACGGCGCCCCCATGTCCTATTGGGCGGGATACAAGAACAAAAACCCCATGCGTTATTCCGGGGGCCTCCTGGGCGGCAAGTGGCTCACTACGATGACCTGCGATCTGGGTAACGGCAGGTTCGACGGTTCCTATCTTGTCCAGAATTTCGAGAACCTCAATCCGGCCAATACCCTCTTTGCCAAGGAGTATAACCTGTATTCAAAAATCGATACGGAGGCGGAGCGCTATCTCCATTTCGAGGAGTGGTGGAGCGGCTTCTTCCTGATGAATGCCGAGGAGATCGATTCCATCGTATCCAACCTCTTTATCGGGAACAAACTGGCCAAGGGCGGTGTGATTACGCCCGACGGCCGGCGTGTCAACCTCAAGAACATCAAGTGTCCCATCGTCATTTTTGCCTCTTTTGGCGATAACATTACTCCCCCTCAGCAGGCCCTCAACTGGATTGTCGATGTTTACGGCTCTGATGAGGCGATCTTGAAAAACGATCAGGTAATCGTCTATACCCTCCACCCCGACGTGGGGCATCTGGGAATATTTGTGGGCGCCTCCATCGCCAGGAAACAACATACCGAGTTTGTCACGACCCTGGACATGATTGATGGCCTGCCGCCGGGGCTGTATGAACTCATCATCGAAAAAAAGAATTTCTACACCGAACACGCCGAGCTGATCGCGGGCGACTATGTTTCCCGCTTCGAGATGCGAAAGATATCCGATATCATGGCTTTAAACGACAGTCATCGCGATGATGATTACTTTGCCTCCGTGGCGGAGGTTTCCGATTTTAATGACGAATTGTACCGGACTTTTCTTCAGCCCTGGGTCAGGATGATGACGACGGAACAGAGCGCGGAGATGCTTCGCTGGTTAAATAAGAGTCGCAGGAAATATTACCTCTTTTCCGAACAGGTGAATCCCTTTATGGCCAACTTCAAGGTCTGGGCGGACTGGGTCCGGAAGAACCGCAAACCCGTGGCGGACGGCAACTACTTCCTGGCCATGGAGAGAGACATGGCCCAGACCATCGAGGATCGCCTCAATGGTTATCGTGATGTACGGGACGACATTTACCGTAATATGTTCAAGGCCATGTACGGACCGTTGGGATTGGCGCCTTTCTTCCCGGGCAAGAAAGCCCAGATAATGGAAGAGGAAAACCAGGAGCAAGAGGCGGCGATCCATGCGGAAATTGAGCGTCTGAAAAATGAAATGGATAAAGGGGGCTTCGATGAGGCCCTGATCCGCCTGATCATGGCCAGTATGATCCATATCGGGGCCATCGATTATCGTTCCAGTCTGATCATCAAGCAGATAGAGAAGCGTCATCTGGAAAAAGAGATAAAACCGGAGATAGCCAGGAGGATGATCTGGGAGCAATATTTTATGCTCATCATTGACGAGAACCGGGCGATTGCGTCTCTGGCCAAGCTTCTGCCGACCCGTGAGGAACGTGAAACGGCTGTAAAGCTGACTATGGAGATCATGATGATCAGCGACGCCCAGATTACTCCTGATAGTCGTCTTGCCGCCAAGGTGGCCAAGGCCCTTGGTCTTGATATCAAGAAATCATTTGACATTTCTTGAAACGCCTCATGCTCACATGAGCCAGGAAAAGATTCGATTCAATCGCCCAGGCGCCGGGGAACTCCTCATTGTCCTCCAGGGGAAATGGCAGCCAGGAGAGAAACTGCCCCCTGTCGCTGATGTTTATCGTCAGATTGAACAGGCCCCGGCGGCGAAAAGCGTTGTTTTTGAGTCCTCCGGACTGATTGGCTGGAGCAGTGTCCTGATCACCTTCCTAATCAATATTATTGAATATTGCCGGCAGCAGGACATCTCAGTGGACAGGGGTGGGCTTCCCCCGGGAGTTCAGGGGCTTCTGAATCTGGCTTATGCAGTCCCGGAGCGGGCCGGGGCCAGGAGGGAGAAGGTCCGGACGCCAATCCTGGAGCAGGTGGGGGTTGAAGTTTACGCTTTCTGGCAGGGTACACAGGAAGCCTTCGCCTTTATCGGCGAGGCGACGGTGGCCTTCGGAAGGTTGCTCAGGGGCCAGGCCCGCTTCCGCCGCCGCGACCTGTTCGTAGCTATCCAGGAATGCGGGATTCAGGCCCTCCCCATCGTCTCGCTGATCAGTCTGCTGGTCGGTCTCATCCTCGCTTTTGTCGGCGCTATCCAGTTGAGCATGTTCGGCGCCCAGATCTACATCGCCAATCTGGTCGGCATCGGCGTCTTTCGGCAGATGGGGGCGATCATGACCGGGGTGATCATGGCCGGCCGGACGGGAGCAGCCTTTGCTGCCCAGCTTGGGACCATGCAGACCAATGAAGAGATCGACGCCCTCAAAACCCTGGGTATTCCACCGATGGAATTTCTCGTCCTGCCGAGAATGATCGCCCTCGCTGTGATGATGCCGCTTTTGTGCCTCTACGCCGATTTCATGGGCGTTATCGGTGGTTTTCTCGTCGGGGTGACAATCCTGGACATCAATTTCATGGCCTATTACAATCAGACAACGGATGCGATCAGATTCAACGACATGTGGGTCGGTTTGTTCATGAGTGCTGTGTTTGGCATTCTTATCGCGGTTACGGGATGCCTCCGGGGACTTCAGTGCGAACGAAGCGCTTCGGCGGTCGGGAAGGCGACAACTTCCGCGGTGGTGACAGGGATCGTGAGCATTGTGATTGCCACGGCGATTATAACGGTTATCTGCAATATCCTGGGAATCTAAAATGAAACACGCCCATATTGTGGTTGAGGATCTGACGATGGCCTATGGGGATTTTGTCCTCCAGAAGGATCTGACTTTCACTATCTACAATGGGGATGTCTTCATCATCATGGGGGGAAGCGGCTGCGGAAAGAGCACCCTTCTCAAGCATCTCATCGGACTCAATAATCCGGCCAAGGGGGCGATACTATTCAATGGCGTTGATTACTGGCAGGCGGAACCGCACGAGCGGGAGGAGATAACCAGGGGCTTCGGCGTTCTCTATCAGAGCGGCGCCCTGTGGAGTTCCATGACCCTGGCGGAAAATATCGCTTTGCCCCTGGAGGAATATACCGATCTTTCGCCCCAGGATATCGGCGAGATTGCCTCCCTGAAACTGGCCCTGGTGGGGCTGAAGGGTTTCGAAGACTATTATCCCGCCGAGATAAGCGGCGGCATGATGAAGAGGGCGGGACTGGCCCGGGCCATGGCCCTGGATCCGGAGATCCTTTTTTTCGATGAGCCGTCGGCAGGGTTGGACCCGATAAGTTCCCGCCTCCTCGATGACCTGATCATCCAGCTCCGGGACAGCCTGGGGACAACCATTGTGGTGGTCACCCATGAACTGGCCAGCATTTACTCGATCGGAAACAATTCCGTATTTCTTGACGCGACGGCAAAAACCATGATTGCCTCCGGTGATCCGAAGCTGTTGCTGAAGGAGTGTTCCAACCCCGTTGTGCACAGCTTCTTGACGCGGGGAGGGGAGTTTACCGAAAAGACCTTTGAACCGGATGGGTGTTGATTAAGAGAGTAAAACAAAGACCATAGACAGGGGAGCAACCCATGAGCAAACAGGCCAGCATGAAAATGATCGGCGTCTTTGTCGTCGGGGCGGTAGTCTTGCTGACGGCGGCCATTGTCATTTTTTCCTCCGGGCGATTCTTTGAAAAGCGGAACTTCTATGCCCTCTACTTCGACGAATCCATCCGGGGCTTGAACGTGGGGGCGCCCGTGTATTTCAAAGGCGTGAAGGTCGGCGCCGTTAGCGATATCAGGCTCTTTTACTCTCCCGAGAAGGAACTGCTCAATAGCGCTGTCATTATTGAACTCGACCAAGACCCTGTCGTCGACCTGCGCACCCGGGAAAAGGTGGACACAGAAGCGGGGGCCGTTTCCCACCTTGTTAAAACGCAAGGGTTGAAGGCCCAGTTGGACATCCAAAGTCTGGTGACCGGCCTGTTGGTTGTCACCCTGAATTTTTACCCTGAAAAACCCGTGGTAATGCACAAATACTTCAAAGAGTACGACGAAATACCAACAATCCCAACACAATACGAGGAATTGGCCAAGGCCCTGCAAGAGCTGCCTATCAAGGATATACTCAAGAAGCTTGATTTGACCATCAACGGCATTGAAGCAATAATCAATTCACCCGACACCCGGGAAGGCGTCAAGTCCCTTGCCAAGGCTGCTAAGGAGGCCGAGGTGCTGATCAAAAAGATAAACGAACAGATCGGCCCGGCCGTTACGGATCTGCGGGCGACCTCCGGGGCAGCCCGGGGCGCCTTCCGCCAGGCGGAAAAGACCCTGGCCATGAATGAAGGGGTTCCCGGTCAGGTGGCGGCAAAGGCAAAGGACACCCTCGATCAGGCGAAGGGAACACTGAAAAAGATGGATGGCAGTATTGCCGCTTTAAAGCGTTTTACCGAGGAGAATACGGAGGTTTCCTTCCAGTTGGAAGACACCCTCCGGGAACTTTCAAATATTGCCCGGTCTATGCGGGCGCTTACAGATTATCTGGAGCGACATCCCGAGGCGCTCCTCAAGGGAAAAAAGGGGCCTTAAGGAGGAAAAAGCATGAAAAATCGGTTTAAGTTGTTAATAAGGTTGATAATATTGGCGGTTATCCTGTCTGGATGCGCGACATCGCAATCGGCAAGGTTCTACACCCTGAATGGGATCAGCAAACCGGATAGTGCTTCCCTGGCGGCGACAGGAAAGGAAGAAATAATCGGGGTGGGGCCGGTTTCGATTCCTGATTGCCTGGATCGCCCCCAGATAGTAACCCTTTCCGGGGAAAATGAGGTCAGAATAGCGGAATTTGACCGCTGGTCCGGTTCCTTTAAGGATGAAATTGTCCGGGTGATGGTGGAGAACCTGTCGGTGCTGCTGCCAATGCAGCGAGTAGTCTCCTATGCCTGGGGTCGCAGGATAAGCCTCAACCAACAGATCACGATCGATATCCTCCGTCTGGACGGGGTATTAGGGAAAAAGGTGATTCTGAAGGCAAACTGGGCGATCCTGGAGGAAAACGGTACGAAAGCCGTCTTGGTTAGACGATCGGATATCTCCGAACCTGTCAACGGCGGCGACTATGACAGTTTTGTCGCGGCCCAGAGCCGGGCCCTGGGTGCGCTCAGCCGGGAGATCGCTGCTGCAGTTCATTCCCAGCGACAGAAGTAGTCCGTCGGAGCTTGCAGGCGATTCATAACAGGATAAAAACAAAGCCGCCTCTCCTGGCAGCAATTTCACCTGGAGAGGCGGCTTCTAAATATGGATCACTGGATCAGTGATGCAGCATTACTTGTTCAGCGACGGAACAAACTGATCCCGGCGGTTCTTGGCCCAGGCTGCCTCGTTGTGTGCCGGATCCAGGGGGCGTTCGAAGCCGTAGCTGATAGTCTTCAGCCGTTTTTCATCAACACCGAGCCCGATGAGGTATTTCTTGGCTTCCATGGCCCGTCTTTCCCCAAGGGCCAAGTTGTATTCCTGAGAGCCTCTTTCGTCACAATTACCTTCGATGGTCAAGTTGTAATCCTTATTTTTTGCCAGCCAGTCGGCATGACCCTTAAGGATCTCTCTGTCCGGGGTCCTGATTGCTGATTTGTCAAAATCAAAGTGGATATTTGCCAGTTCCAGAGCCACTGCGGGAGCCGCTGCTTCAGCTTTTGCCTCCTGCACCTGCTCTACGACCGGCGCGGCTGCTGCCGGGGCCGGGGGGGGCGCCGCTGCGAGGAATATCTTTTCCACCCATGCATCCATGGCCGCCTGAGTGGCTAAATCATCGGCGTTGATAGCCGCGCCGCATTTGGCTTCCTTCGCGATCAGGTCGGTCAGTTCTTTCGCCCGTGGGTACTTGCCTATCTGGACGGTGTAGATGCAGACCTTATCGCCATATTTTTCCTTTATCCTGACTACGGCGGGGACGACTTTGGAGATCTGAAGATCGTCAACTCCAGGTATATGCTCGAAATCACTGACAATAATAACTGCTGAATTTCCCGTCTTTCCCTGGAGGTCGATGCTGGCCCCGTCAATAGCCTTTTCCATCGGGGTCGGACCGCTGCCCCATTGCAGGGTTTCCATGCCGTTGATAAAACCTTGCTTGGTAAAGGGGGTCATTCCGTAGAGAAGGGTAGTCTTGTCGTTGAAGAAGTCCCGCAGTCCCGCTGTCAGCTTGATGTCCGGAATCGTCGTGATCATTCTTTTGGTCACGTCATTGGCCAGATCCAGCTCTGTTGATTTGCCATAGGGGTCGTCCATGGAGGAAGACTTATCAAAGAGGACGACAAAGTTTTCTGTTTTCTGAATTAATTTACCTGATTTCAATTGTCCGTCGAGGCTGTCAGGCGAAAAAGCCGCCTTTTGTGTTGCGCAACCGGCAAACAACAAACATAAAAAAACCACTAATAGAACTCGTAACCCACTACTCTTCATGAACGTGTCCTCCTTTATAGGTATAAAATTTTAAACTTCCTCAATTATTCCTCTCCATTCCTGTCCATCAGGCCGCATCCATCCTACCAGAGTTTAATACCAGTAAATTTTTCAACCTTCAAGGAAAAAATTATTTTTTTTTCAGGCAGGGAAGGCAATTCTTTGAGGAAAGAAAATAGGTGAAAAGTTGGTGAATTATTTCATTTTATGTGTCATATCACCACAAACGATTACAGGGAGATTTTAAGCAATGGAAGCATACCGGCAAAAATTAAGGACCGCAGACGAAGCTATTGCCATG
>Ga0247841_10008291_pt1 | contig 15035 bp, 16 predicted proteins | sample LaCruzMarch2015__2_FD_192410 | JGI IMG/M metagenome (GOLD analysis project Ga0247841, IMG submission 192410) | Freshwater microbial communities from meromictic Lake La Cruz, Castile-La Mancha, Spain - LaCruzMarch2015_18m | ecosystem: Environmental > Aquatic > Freshwater > Lake | place: Spain...
GAAGTTGCGGCATTCGCGTCATATCCCGAAGTTGCGGAATTCGCGTAATCTCCCGAAGTTGCGGAATTCGCGCCATATCCCGAAGTTGCGGAATGCGCGTAATCTCCCGAAGTTGCGGAATTCGCGTCATCTCCCGAAGTTGCGGAATTCGCGCCATCTCCCGAAGTTGCGGAATGCGCGTAATCTCCCGAAGTTGCGGAATTCGTGTCATCTCCCGAAGTTGCGGAATTCGCGCCATATCCCGAAGTTGCGGAATGCGCGTAATCTCCCGAAGTTGCGGAATTCGCGCGATCTCCCGAAGTTGCGGAATGCGCGCGATCTCCCGAAGTTGCGGAATTCGCGCCATATCCCGAAGTTGCGGAATGCGCGCGATCTCCCGAAGTTGCGGAATGCGCGTAATCTCCCGAAGTTGCGTGTGAACTGGTCAATATTTTTTTACATTTTTTTTGTATCCATTCTAAACTTAACTTGCAAACTAAAGGAATGTTAAAGTTGATTTTTATATAGTTCCCTTTTTTTTCTAACAATGGAATAACGGTAAAAAGTTCAGGACTAAAAAATTCCTTTCCTTCTGTATCCAGAAGCTTTTGATTTTTAGGCACGTATTTTTCATTAAAAAATTCTGTGTCTTTATACAATTCTTTTTTGAATTTTTCGAGATTGACGTATCCAAGATGTCCCATTTCGCTGTCTCCTACAGTCATTTTTATGTGTTCCAAAAACTTGACAACATAACCGATATATTTCGGGTGAATATCACCATTACCTTTTCCTTTTACTTGCTGATTTTTTTCTATCGTGCAATGAGGCATATTCTCTTTATCCCGCAGAGAAAAAATCTCAACATCTTTTCCGAAATATGAAGCAACGCAATGCGACATCAAAAAACCTTCACGTTTGTAAGCGTTTTCGCCAATAAGTTTTACAATTTTGAAACCATCTTTGAAATCTAAAACAACTTCAGTATCCTTTTCGGTTTCTTTTATATTGTTACCTTTTTTGATTTGAGTTTTCAGCCATTTTTCGGCATTTGATTTTGCTTCGGTATAAACCATATTTTCAATTCGTGCCGGAGCAGAATCGGAAACCAGATAATCTAGAATATGCTCTACTTCTTCGGTAGATGGTTTTTCCTTTTCCAAATACTTGGCAAGCCGAATATCTATCCATGATAGAACAATATCAGATGCTCCAATATGTTTAGCGTACTCTTTATAATTTTCCATTTGATTTTTTTATTCTTCGTGAATTGCTTGTAATAATTTCTGCAAAACTTCTGACGGTGTCATTTTTCTTTCCGATGCTATTTTAATTATAGTATCTAGTTCGACTTTAACCGAGCGATACTTTTCCGCATCCAATAAATTCTTCTTACGATTCCTAACACTTACTTTAGCGGCTTTCACCGCTACTTCTCTTAGGGTTAATGTTTTCATATAATAGATTATACCGCTAACGTGTTGACAGGCAAGTGGATAACCCTGTGGATATGTGGATAATTCATATTCAAACACACTTTCTAAATTCCGCAAGAAGGTCTGCGTTGCTATAATTGAGGTAAATGGATGTTGTATTGATATTGCTATGGCCTAAAATTTTCTGGAGTGTATCAATTCTCCCTCCTTTTTTTAAGAATTTCGTGGCGAAATAATGGCGGAGCATGTGAGGATGAATTGATGGAGTGTTGGTAGGAAGAAGTTGACTTGATCGTCTGCGCAATAATGCTTGAATCCATACAGAAGAGAAAGGGAAAAGTAGTTCGGTATTTTTTCTCTCTTCGTATTCACGAATCCACGATACGATTTTTTGCGTGCAAAAAACTAAACGTGTTTTGTTTCCTTTCCCGATGATAGTAAATTGCTCTTGCACTTCGCCACGTTTAATTTTTAGCGCTTCCGAAATACGCAATCCGGATGAAGCAAGAAAATTGACAAGCAAGTCTTCCATTTCATTTTCAGTTTTGGATAAAAACAAAGTCATTATTTCTTCCGTTGGCAATTCAAATTGATGATTACTGTTTTTGTTTTTTAGAAGTTCGGGAATTTCCGGTATTTTCTCTTTTTTGTTTTGCTTTTGCAACCAGAGGAAGAATTTGCGGATTGGAATTAAGCGAAGATTTTTAGTTTTTTTATTTGTCGGTTCAGTTAAAAGTTTCTCGCGATATTCCTTTATTTTTTCCAAATTGCCGGCTGAAAATTCCAAAAATAAACGCAAAGAGGCGCTGTATGATTTTAATGTGTGTGAAGAAACATCCTCATCCGTTTTCAAAAAAATGAGGAATTGGTCTATTTTATTTTTCATTGAGAATTTCAAGCATTTTTTCTACTGCTTGCGCGTTAGTTATAGTTTTATCGTTCGCGACAATCTCAATTCTGCGATATTTTTCCACCAATTTTATATTTTCTTTATTTCTCATTTGAGTTTTCTTTCCGCCACGGCTTGCGATTTCTTTCATCGTTAATTCTATTTTTGTCATATATTTATTTCTCAAAAATTACTACGGTTGTAATCATCCCAAGAATTGAAGAGACAATGAAGACAAAAAACCAACTGAAAACTACGATGGGAATTATCAAAGTTAATAGCCATAGTGATATGGTGGTAACGACCGCCCAAAACGAAGAGAAAAAAATAAGGAATAATCCTAATACTGCTGGATTCATATGAGTTAATGATTAGCTATTAACGCGTTACATTTTCGGCCCCACAAATACCCCAGTCGCAACCAGAATACCGCAGGACCGAAAACCACGCGGGAAGTGTTTTTTGTAACCTCCATAATTTGCCGGATAACCGGAGCTATCCGGCACACAGATGAAAGTTACAAACTCAAAACGAGTTCGTGAAAAGCGACAAAGAACAGAATGAGTTTCAGACTTCCGTACAAGACGGCTCCGAACCCGATCCAAGCATAGCCTATGGTGAGGGGGCTAGCGAGATATTTTTTTTCAGTCATATACTTCAAATTAGCTAATAATGTACAGCCGTTGCGGGCTGAAAATTTATCGCAAAAAGAAAATCTGGGATGGTAGTGGGTCAATGTTTTTATGCCACTTATGCGCGCGCTTCCCACCGCTCCGGTTTTTCGTATTACGATAAATTTTCAGCCCGCAAACCTATGCTGTTTTTTAAGCTAATTTTGTGTTGTTAATATAAGCTATTGGATAATTTATGATTTCTATTTCTTCAGTTTCAACTTCTCCAGATAAAACTTTTTCTACTGCATCACTTTCATTTTTTGCTTTTACATAAGCGACTTTTGAAACTTCAAAAACTACTTTATAATTTTTCATTTTTTTTAAGCTAATTAATACAAACGATTTTTGGTAAGTTAAATCCCATTTTCTCCGCTACATAATCCGTTACATTATCTTGGCCGGCTTGCGTAGGGAGGGGTTAGCGTTTTGAATAATTTACGATGGATAGTGTCGCGTCTTTCTCAATGTTGCCATCTATGCGGACGACATATTGCGCTCCTTCAAAAATTCCTATTTTGTGTCCATCATTGCACTTAATAAAAGTATCCATAAGATACTCGGCTCCGCTGTCTGTTTTACGGTAGTAAAGTTTGATTTCGCTAAATGCTTTTTTCATTTTCTCGCCGGTCTCGCTCCGGCTTCCCTCTGCTCTCCCCCCAATGTATAGGAGAGAGGGCGGAAGGTACATTGTTACTACTTTTGTTAAAAATCTACAAACTACTCCGCGTTATAGGCTGAATCGGCCGAGAAGCAATCCATACATAGCTTAGATTCCCCGCAATCTCCTTCCTCTGTGCAATCTATGGGTCTGTCGGCCTCGTGATTGCAATTTGTGCATTTCATATTTTTTTCTTAATTTATAATTTTTAGGATTCGTCCGGGGACTGGCCGAACTCAATCTCATCTCTATCTATAGTATAGCGCCAACCACTCAAGCGGTCAACACGTTAGCAAGCATTTTATATCATCAACCTGTGGATAGCGGAAATAAGGCTTAAAATAAGGGGATTATTAGTATTGATAAATAAGATAGACTGTGTTGTAATATATAATAGATAAATATAAGCGTACAATCCGGAGAATTTGACAAACTCTTCAGAAAAACTAAAATAGGGGAGAGGCAACTTTCCGAAGAATCGGAATTGACTGCAAAGCAGTCCGATGTCGGAGCGTAGCGAAGACGATAAGTTTTAATTTTATTTTATGTCAGAATTAGAAAATGAAAACAACAAAATAGTTATACCGTCAATAGAGGTGTTTCCGGATCAAATACAGACAAAAACAATAGAAATAAAACCACAAATTGAAGTAAATAAAATAGGAAGACCGCTAGAATATAAACCAATTTATGTTAAAAAAGCCTTTGAATATTTGCAAAATTGTAAAGACGAATGGGAACAAATTGTTAAAAATGAAAGCGAAAAAGGAACGCAATTTGAAATTAAAAACAAAGTTAAGTTACCGTCATTAGCCGGATTATCAATTTTTTTAGGAGTTACGAAAGATGCAATGTTACGTTGGGAAAAAATTTTCCCTAAATTTGGCTATGCTCTTAAAGCTATTTTAGCAGAACAAGAACAGAGATTGATAAATAATGGATTGGGTGGACAATATGATTCAAGATTAGCGGGAATGATATTAGCGGCAAATCACGGAATTCGCCCACCAATTGTACCTGTTACTGATATAAGAGAAGTTGGCCCGGTTAATATAGTACAGATTATGAATTTTACACAACAAAACATAACTACTGTCAAAAAAAGTGAAGAATTACCTAAAACAGAAGAAAAATGACAAAAAAATAGACAAGGAGTAAAAAAGAGAAAAAGAACAAAACGGCTTTGTTAAGCCCTTTTATCGTTAGAATACTTTATGGATTGATATTTGGGGATTATTACAATGTATAATATACATTATACATTGTCTAACTATACCTAATACTTACCTATGCTTACCTATAGCTTATAAGTGGGATTAAGATATTATTCAATAATAATTTATTTTGTCAAGTCAAATAAAAAAATAAATACTAATACCTCCCCCCCCCACCACAACACCCCACCCCTAGTGATTGTAGCTATACCCCCCTATCTCCATCCTACCCATCCACTCGCTCCAAATATTTTATACCCCCACCCCCTTATTTTTTTTAACGTCCCCTACCCCTATTTTTTATTTTTTTCTCTCACATACACGAGATACTTGACACTTTATAATTTTATAGTATTATAAAACTTATGGAATTAAAACTTTGTGATTTTTGTTTTAAAAAAAAGAAATACAATCTCAAAGATATTTGTGATTTGTGCTTTGATAATTTTTCAAAAGAAAATCATGGACAATATCGCTGTCTCCGTTGCAATTATCGCTGGACAAGTTTTCTTCTTCCGCCTAATTTTCCTATAAAATGTTCAAAATGCCGATCCCCTCTTTGGAATATTCCGAGAGAATGCACGCATTGTAAAATTCATTGTCCGGCTTATCATTTTAAAGCAAATTACTCAAAAAAATTAAAAGTAGTTTAAAACTTGCGTCAAAATTGCGTTTTAAGATGGGTGTGGGGCTTAGATGTACCAATCATCGTTTTTGGCATAAACTTTTAACCTAGCCCCATAGGATTTTGAAATTAGCCTATCCTTACCAAGATTCAGGAATTGATAAACTGCTCGCAAGTTTTTCCAATCCTTTAATTTTTTGTTGCTCAAATCTGTTTTTGCTGGATTTCCATTTCCAGTATTGCTTTAGATCTTCCTGTAACTGCTCCCATAAAATCGGTTTGCTGTCGCAGTTTTCTTTCAGTTTTCCATTTGGAAAATATGTTGCCGGCTTGAAATCATTAATTATAATGGAATTATCCTTATTCAAAGCATTTTTATCTTTCAACCAAGCTCTTTCGTCAAAAATCATAACTTTCATTTTTGATATAAATCCAATTTCTTTTTGGACCATAAAACCTTGGATTTCCTTATCCATTTCAAGCAATTGTAATTCAGTTAGCCTGTTTATTTTCGGTATTCGGTATTGTCGGAAATTATCAAATTCGTCTTGATGTTTAGCCATAATTTATTTATTTTGTAAGTTGTTTATAAATGGTTTCTATCGTCCAATCCACCGTATCCCCATTCTTCCCTGCCCTGTATTCGTTATCGCTCTTTATTTTTTTTATCGCTTGGAAAATTTGTTGATTGGTATAAGCTCCGGAAAGTGTTTGTGCTACCCTTGCGTATCTGGATATTACAGCTGATAGCGCTTTACCATTCTCAATCTTCAATTTCTTTTCCCGTATGAAAGTTGAAATTATATCCAAGTACCCATTTTCCTTTTTTTCCATTTCTAGAAGTTTCTCTTCAAGATTCCAGATTTCGGTGGTCGGCGCGTCTTCGCGCAATCTTTCTTTTATTTCTTTCTTTCTTTCTTTTGTATGTGCAAAACTTTCCACTTTTTTTACTGAGTTTTGCACCACCATTTTACGCAGTTTTGCACCACCCCCCCCCTCATTACGCAGTTTTGCACTACTAACTTTGGCTAATTCTCTATTCTTTTTTACTTGATATGCGGAGTTTTGCACTACCCAAGTGTCTATATATTTGTTAAATCTTATAAGATTACATTGTTGCTTTTCCCTAGATATTATAAGGATTTTTTTAGCTTCTAAATTTTGGAGAAGATAAATTATATTTCTTTTGGAAATTCCAGTTTTTTCTTGAAGTTGTGATAATGATATTGAATCCTCGCTTTTCTGAAATCCATACGTTTTTCTGATCACGGCAAAAACTATTCTAAGTTCGGAACCGGAAATAGGTGTAGATACTAGAGCATCTAAAACAGGATTCACTATCCGTGTAAAATTACCATTTTCTACTTGAAGAGTGTCTTTATCCATTTCTTTTTTTAATGTTGCAAGATTTACAAAGAATTTGAAGATTAGATTTTTGGGTTGTTCCTCCTTTTGAGAAAGGTATTTTGTGATCTACTTCCAATAATTTATCAGACTGACATTCGGAACATTTATATTCGGCTTCTTTAAGAAGTTCATTTCGTAATTCTTCCGAAATGGGAGCGCGTTTAACAATGATTTTTTCTCCTTTTTTCAAAGAGTGGGAAACATATTTAATAAATAATTTTTCTACACACTGATAACATAAATTAAAATCCTTTTCAGCCCAAAGTAATGTAGGCATACCTTCTTCTTCACACATATCACATTGATAGGCCCATCCTCCTATTATTTCGTATTTTTTAGTCATAATTTATTTTACAAGCAAAATAGCCGGAAGGACTGCACGGAAGATAAGTTCCGTTGGAAGGTTGCCCTGTCCAAATCCTGCCGGCTATTTTGCCGATAAATTATTAAATTGTTTTTCTTATCTTTTTGCATACAAATATCATATCAAACTTCCCTATTTACATCCTGTGTATAAGATGTGAATAAACTGCCTGTGGTGCCCGCAAGACGCTTTTCGGCAATGGTGATGTAATCTTGATTAGAATGATTTTATTTATCGGTAGTTCCATTTTATTTTCATTCCATTTCCCTCTTCATCACGATCGCGCAATGCTGACATAATTTTCGGTTCCAGTAACATTCATTTCCGCAAAGACTACAAAAACCTGTTATTTTAATTTTTGATTTTGGTGATTTTTTCGGTGGCGGTTTCAGAGTTCCGGAACATTCTGGACAGGGATGTTTTGCGTTATACGCGTGACTATGTTTTTGGCATCTAAAAATTTCAATCATAAATTTATTCGTCCATTCTACACAAGCATTTTTTGTAGCCAATAACATCCCATTCAAAATGTTCTCCGTCCCCCATTATTTCGATCTCGCCGCTGCCATCGCATTCTCCGTAAGGACATACAATTTTTTCTTCTTCTGGTTCCATTTTATTTTTTTTGTGTTTATTTAATTCGCAACAATTCTTTGGCAGGACCCTCCTGTTCGTTTTGGAGTATGGAAATTCAGTCTAAAAATTTCCGCGAACGGGCTTGCCTTGCCGGGATGGAAAAATCAAAGGAACCGGCGCAGGGGTCTATGGGGTCCTCCCAAAAAATTCTTGCTAAAAAAAGTTTAGCACGGATATTTGAATTTATTGAAATGGGAAAAGTGGATATTAAGTGGATAACTCTGAGACCTCAATTACTGTTTTTTCTTGTCCTTTAAGAATGTCCTTTATGATAAAATTACTTTTCATTTATCGCTAAAAGACAATCTTTACAATGATGAATGTCTTTTAGAAAATGTTCTTGGTCTTTATTTTTTCCACAAAATGAACATATTTTTTGCGCCGTTTCAATTTCTTGTCCGATACCAATAAAAATTTCTGGTTTATATTTTACAATTTGCCAATCTAATCGGCGAATGCTGAACCACCTATCATCAATACCAAGTCCTTGTTTAACTCCATCACAAATTATATCTACAAAATTTACCGCATCTCCTCTGTGATTAGGTTTTTGAATAAAAATATCTAGCCAAATTTTTCCTTCAACAAACTCCTTTTTTTTGGAAGAATAAAAAACAATTTCACTAATTGAATTTTGTATTTCTCTACTTTCTTTTGTACGAAAAACTCTTTGAAAACGATTTATTCCAATAGAGTGATTTTTTGATGCCGCCCAAGTAAAAGGTATAGAAAATTTGAGATATTTTTTTATATCTATTTTTTCAGATGGATTCCATAAAAGGGATTCTTTTAATTCGTTGTTTTGCTGAACTCCTTTTTGTTGAACAGCGAAAGATCTGGTTTTTCTGTATAATTTCTTTTTTTCTTTTCCACCAAATGCGTATTTCTTATATGAATAAATTCTCATTCTTTCTCTATGGATTTCTTTTCTACATAAAGGACAATATTTTCCAGTTTTTCCAAACCTAGTATATTCTTTAAGACATTTTTCACATTTATTTTTCATTCTATAATTATAAAGGACAATGTTTTATATGTAAAGGACATAAGTAATCTATAAAGGGCATTAACCGATATTTGGGGAGTGAGTATGATAAATTCTTTGACCATAGAAAATATGATACACTATTTCTCAATGGCGCAGAAAAAAACAGTCATCAATATCCCGTTCAATTACGTGCCCCGGCCTTATCAGTATCCTGTCTGGGAAGCCTTTGAAAAAGGCCGGATGCAGATGAATGTTGATGATACTTCCGTGGAAGGTTTCAAAAGATATTTTCTACTTCTTCATCACCGGCGCTCCGGCAAGGATAAAACTTGTTTGAATATAATGATAAAAGAAATGGCCCGCAAAGTCGGAGTTTATTATTATGTCTTTCCGGAATTTGCTCAAGGCAAAAGAGCTATTTGGGAAGGTATTGGAAAAGATGGTTTCAAATATATCAATCATTTTCCCGAAGGATATATGGATGGCAAACCGAACGAAACGGAACTGAAAATAAAGTTTAAAAACGGTTCCATTTTTCAGATTGTCGGCGTTTCGGAAATTGACCGCATTATGGGAACTAATCCTGTAGGTATTGTGTTGTCGGAATATGCTCTTCAAAAACCGAGTGGTTGGGAATTTTTGAGTCCGATTATTCTGGAAAATAAAGGGTGGGTAATTTTCAACTCAACTCCTAGAGGAAAGAATCATTTGTATAAGATGTGGAATATCGCCATACAACATCCGGAAACTTGGTTTACCCAAAAATGCACTATTGAAGATACCGGAGTGCTGACAAAAGAGGATATGGAAACTGAGCGTTCAATGGGACGAAGCGAGGAATTTATACGTCAGGAATATTTTGTTGATTTCACCGCGGCTATTGAAGGCGCCTATTATGCAGATGTGTATTATAAAGCGGAAAAAGATGGAAGATTTTGCGACATTCCTTATGATCCGAAATATCCGGTATATACTGTCTGGGACTTGGGTGCCGGAGATGCTATGGCCATCGGTTTTTTTCAGGTGGTGGACGGATGGCTTAATATGATTGATTATGTGGAAGGTGGTGGTAAAGGTTTCCCTTATTTTGCCAAAGTGCTGAAAGAAAAAGAATATATTTACGGAAAACATTTTGCTCCTCACGACATTAAACATACCGAAATAGGTACCGGCAAAACTCGTTTGGAATCGGCGCGAGAATGGGGTCTTCGTTTTGAAGACATACCGAATATCGGAGTGCAAAATGGTATTGACGCCGCGCGAATGCTTTTCTCAAAACTTAAAGTGGATAAGACAAAATGCGCGTGGTGGCTAGAACTGATACCGCAATACACAAAAGAATATGATGATGACAATAAGATTTTTCACGACAGACCGTTGCACAATTTCGCCTCGCATGGAGCAGACGTTTTACGGTACACCGCAATCGTCTTTGATAAAATGAATATGCAGATTAAAAAAAATGTAGTTTTTCGTCCTGTGTGGACAGGTTTCAATAGACGATAAGTTGTTTTATTTTTTGTTTGTTATATAATTTATTAAATAATAATTTTTTATTCTATGGATAAAAGTACATCACCTCTTGTCGGCGCGGAAGCTCGCAGAAAAATTTTAAGCGGAGTTAGGAAAGTTTTGGAAGTAATCGCTCCCACTTTGGGACCGGCCGGAATGTCGGTCTTATTGCCTAGGACTTGGAACCGAGGACCGAGAAATGCCGATGACGGATATATGGCATCACAGAATGTCATACTGGAAGATGAACACGAAAGATTAGCGGCTGATACTTTCAAGGAAAGTATTAAACTAACCAATCAAATTGCCGGAGATGGAACTACTGGTACCGGAGTTCTTGCTGGTCATATCATCAATAAAATTTTCTCTTTTTTGCCTACGCACGGAGTTCCGATTGTCGCTCCGCCCGGACAAAAAATGCCAAGTAGAAAATCAGTCAGACAAATTAGGAAAGAATTGTTGGAGGCAAAAGATCAGGTAATAGTGGCGATAAAAGAACAGGCGAAACCAATTAAAACTCTCGCGGATTTGGAGCGCGTGGCTCTCGTGTCTATCGGAAAGGAAGACGAAACTGTCGCGAAAACAGTCGCAAAAACCGTATGGGAAGTGGCAAGAGATGTCAATGGTAATTATGTCAATAATCATATTGATGTGGTGGAAGGTTATAAAGGTGAATTGGAAGTGGAAATTGTGCGTGGAATGAGATTTCCCGCAAAAGTGGCGCATCGTGCTTTCATCACTAATCCGGAACGGTTTGAGATGATCGCGGAAGATACTGCCGTTTTTATCACCAATCATAAATTGGATAATCCGATTTTAGTGCAAAAACTTCTTGAAAATTGTAAGGTAGCTAAAATCGCTTTCTTCGCTTCTGATTTCTCACCCATCGTTATTAAATATCTGATTGATGTTACGAAAGGTGGATTATTTTGTTATCCGATTAAATGCGCCGCGCTTCGGACAGAACAAATGATTGACCTTGCCGTATATACGGGATCAAACGTATGTGATAAAGATACCGGAGCAAAGATAGAAACGACAAGTTATAGTGATCTTGGTTTTGCTTCAAAAATTGTGGTGCGCGATACGGAAAACAAGGATGAGGCAGTTCTTTTGGGAGGTAAAGGGGAAAAAATAAAAAGAGGAGAAAAAAATTTGATAACCGAACGGCAGGAAGTGCTGAAAAAACAGCTTTTGGAAGCTAAAAATGATTTGTCTAAAATTGTTTTGGAACGCCGGATTGCCAATCTATCATCGGCTGTCGGAGTAATTCGGGTTGGTGCTTCTTCTACCAGCGAATCGCTTTATCTTAAACTTAAAATTGAAGATGGTGTTTTTTCTTGCAAGGGCGCTTTGGAAGAAGGTTATGTGCAAGGTGGAGGATTGTGCTTAAAAAAGATTGCTGAAAAATTACCTGAAAATATATTGACTGAATCTCTAAAGGCGCCGTATGAACAAATACAGAAAAATGCCGGAGGTTTTCTTGAAATTGAAAAAGACGTGATTGATCCGACAAAAGTGGTACGGCTTATCGTGGAACACGGAGTGTCGGTAGCCGCCACACTACTTACTACTCACGCAGTAGTGCCTGAAATAAGAGAAAAAAGTCCTGCGGAAGGGTATGAAGCCATCGCTCGTGCTATAATGGTATATACGAAATTGCAAGCTCGGGTGCAAGGTCTCCTGAAAGAAAACGAGGATTTTATGGAGGAGAATAGAAATAACGAGTGGGAAAAAAGTATCTTGCAGGACAAAGACTAATTTATAAGCTAATTAAAATATCATGGCAGAATCAAGCAGAGCCGCGAAAAATCTAGCGTTGAAACTGGCGAAGCGACATTCAAAAAAAGCGGGCGGGATGAAAAAGGGGGAAAGAGGAGAAAAGGAGGAAATGAAGGAAGATAAAAAAATGTGCTAATTTTATGCCTATTGCTTTTGAAAAATGTGTAAAAAAAGGGGGGAAGTGTTAGAACCAAACAAATTGGGAAAAATATGTACATGCACGTTTGTTTTTTAAAAGGAAAATCATTCGCGGGTGAAGTTAAGCGGAAGAAAAATAAAAAGAAATGATTGGAGATATTCAAAAAGACCAAGTAGCGTCAGCATATCAACCATCCGTGGAAGTGGGACTTTTTACGGCTAAAGTAAAAAAAGATTACAATCTTGGTTGGGAAATTTTGAATCGTTCTTGGACTGAATTGAATGACAAATCTGTCATAGAAGATACTAATAGAGGACAAAGAACTTTCAATGCTTTCGTGGATGAAACGGTTTCAAATCAAGCGGATGCTTGGAAATGGAGAGGGACAAGAAGTAAAGCGCGTAACAAGGCGCTTGTGGTTCATGCTCACATGACTTCGGGTTATATTTTTCCTTCTTTTCTGGCTCAAAATAATGCGGATGAAGAAGACCGTGATTTTTCCGAAGCGATGAATGATAGCGTGGAATGGCTTGGTAATAATTCAAATTACAAACAGTCGTTTCTGTTGGCTTCAATGGGAATGTTGGTCAATCCGGTAACTTATATGGGAGCGGAATGGTATGACGTAATGCAGACCATAAAAGAAAAAACCGCGGAAGGTTATACCAAAAAAGAAATACAGGACGAAATCCTTTCAGGATTTTCGGCACCGATTTACAGTTCAAGTCAAATCTTGATTTCCAATCCGCACGAACAAAATATCCAAAAACACAGAGTAATTTTCAAACGGAGATATATTGAATATGCCGAAGCGGAAGCGAAATATGGTCAACACGAAAATTGGGAATATGTTAAACCCGGTGTTAAGAGTGTCTATAACTCCGATGATGGATTATTTTATGATGTTAAAGATGACGAACATCCGTTTTTAGTGGCGGAAGAAACGCCACTTTACCGAAGAGATGATACGGAAGTTTGCTTCCTCGGTGGTGTCTATATGGGCAATCCCAATGTAGATGACAACCCGATAAGACACCGTGATAATCGCGGAGCGCCTAAATACAATGTTGTGCCATTCGGTTATCAGCGAATAAACGAACATTTCTTTTATTACAAGTCGTTGATGAACTCAATGTGGTGGGATAATCAGCTTGCCGATGCTCAATATGAATTGGCAATGAATACGGCTTTTCTGGTGTCAAATATGCCAACTGCCGTAATGGGACCGGATAAACTTGATTCTGATATTATATTCCCTTCATCAGTAGTCAATCTGGACAAAGATACCAGAATCTCATCGCTTCTTCCCAATCTTAATCCCGGAGCGTTGTGGGATGCTTTTCGCCATACGGAAGATTCTATGGAGGAAGCATCGGTTTCGGATCAGGCAGGTGGACAGTTGCCACCGGGAAGTACAAAAGCAACCGCTTCCGTGATTGCTCAAAGACAAGCCGAAGTGATGTTAAAAGCGGTAGGCAAACCGTTATCTGAATCAATCGCGCAATTTGGAGATTTGATGAAAGATGTTGTTATCAATCATTTGTCCATTGCTGACATCGGAGAAATCGTAGGAGATAACGTGGAACTGAAATACCGCACTTTGGTTTTGAAAAATAAGATGATAAACGGCCGGCAGAAAGATAAAATCATCAAATTTGACGGAAATTTGATAGATAAGAAATTAACGAAGAAAGAGAAAGATGAAGCCGATGTCGCTCTTTATGAAGAAACTGAAAAAAAGGGCGAAGGTAAAACATCTCTTATGCTTATCAATCCTGTCCTGTTTTCCAAAGCGAAATATCTTATACGCGTGGAACCGGAAATTTTGTTCCCGAAAAATAAAGAATATCAACAGGCTATTGGCACCCAAGTTTTCGCGCAACAGTCAAAAAATCCTTATGTATCTTTGGAAGCGCTAACAAGAAAAGTGCTTTATTCTTTCTATGGAAGTGAGACCGAAGATTTGATGGTAAAACCGGATACAATGCAACAAGTTCTTGGGAAAGAGGGAGCGCCACAAACTGTCGCCGGACAGCAAGCCGCGAATTCGGTAACCGGCTCGGCATTTTCAGGAACGGGATTAGTATAGTATAATAGGTCGTAATTATTAACACATTAAATTAGATTAAATTTTATGAATGAGACCACACAAATAGAAACTAAGGCGGGTTTGTTCACTCTTCACAATAGAGAAAAACTATCAAGAATTATTGACGGTCAAACCGATTCGGAAGGAAAAATTAAAGAGGGTTTGGGAGAAGAAGCGCTGAAAGAACAACCGGATTTGGTGATTGCTCTTTATGATAAACTCGGTGGCTATATTACAGGAAAACAAGGATCAAAAATCAAAATGGGTTCGTTTTATGATTTCAAGAAACGAACACCTCGCGAAACTCCCCAGATTGTCTATGTTTACAGAATCAATGGTCAGAAAGTGGAGATGGCAGAAGGAGCGGAAAAGCCTTTGGAAGTTCAGGCGGCTGAATTGGCCAAAGCGGTAGAAGAGAAAAAACGCGCCGGTCGTCCAAGAAAAATAACGATGGAAGAGTAATTTATGCGTGTATGGCTTATAAAAAAACTTGGAGGATTTACTGATATTCACGATCTGTTAGAATCAATATCGGATGAAAAAGAAAAAGATAGAATATTAACGAAAGCCATTGAAAAATTATTTAATTCCGTAAGCGTTTATGATATTGTGCGGAATGAGAATGGAGTTTGGATGTTCGGGG
>Ga0247841_10008292_pt1 | contig 15035 bp, 10 predicted proteins | sample LaCruzMarch2015__2_FD_192410 | JGI IMG/M metagenome (GOLD analysis project Ga0247841, IMG submission 192410) | Freshwater microbial communities from meromictic Lake La Cruz, Castile-La Mancha, Spain - LaCruzMarch2015_18m | ecosystem: Environmental > Aquatic > Freshwater > Lake | place: Spain...
GTGTAGTCTGAACTGGAAATATAGGTAATAATAACTGCATATTGCAAAATTACCGCTTTTCCTCTTTGCGGCATAATTGCTGAATATCTTATTTTTATTTGAAGAGGTCAGGAGTTCTGAGTTTAAAGCAGAAGGCATTGTTATCAACGCACCTGCTGGCCTGGAGGAAGAATTTGTAACGCTTGGTTTTGCGACTTCATTCGACAAGCGCACAAAAAGTAAAAACACCTTGGTGTTTGTGAACAATAGCAGGGAGTTTGTTGCCTTCCTGATGAATGGATTCGTCAATACCGTGCCGGACAGCATATTGTGGTTTGCCTATCCTAAAGTCAGTTCAGGTATCAAGACCGATATTAACAGGGACAATCTGAAGGTAACTGCCGAAACATTTGGAATAACGACCGTTGCAGCCATTTCGATTGATAATACCTGGAGTGCTTTGCGTTTCAGGCCGATTGACAGGGTCGGGAAATAGCTTTATTTCGACGCACGTCTTATTTTCTGTTGCGTAAGATCATAACCTTTACAACCCCAACTGGTACGTGAGCACTTTCAAGTTTATTTCTGCCACCTTTGCTGCATATTGCAGGTTCACCAGCATAAAAGCAGCATTTTCATAGCTGGTCTGGGCAGCTTTCACATCGAGGATGGTGGCCTGGCTTACCTGGAAATTCTGCATCACCACATCTACCAACTGGCTGGCCATTTCAAGGTTTTTTTGCTGCGATTTTATCTGTTGCAGGTTGGTTGAATAAGCTAAATAAGTGTTGTTTGCCTGTGTGTGAAGGGCAATCAGCAGGCTTTCCTTTTCAAGGATAGAATTGTTGATATGGATCTGAGCAACCTCTTTTTGTGTTTTATATATGTTGCCGTTGAAAATCGGAACCTGCATGGTGATGCCTGCCGATGGACCGAAATTCTGATTCAGTGTGGTTGAGCCTTTGCTGCTGGTGTTGTGCATGAAATCGTACCCGGTTAACAGGTGTACTGCAGGGTAACGCGAGGCGGAAACCTCTTTCATGCTTTGTTGTTCGATTTTCACCTGCTGGCTTGCGGAAAGATATTGTGGGTTTCGGTTCAGGTAACTGATAATTTCATTCAACTGAAGGGTAGAATCCACTTCGATATTGGGGGTGATGGAAAACGAAGTCCTGATTGTTGAATTCATTAGTAAGATCAGGTCGGCTTTTGCCTGTTCGATCACCAATTTCTGCGACTGCAGGCTTTGTTCGGCAGTGTTCACATCGGTTTGCGACTGTAGCATGAGCACCGCGTTTGCCATCCCTACTTTGTTCTTTTCGCTAATGATTTCAAGCTTTTTCAGGGATACATCCAGCGAGTTTTGGAGAATTTTCAGGTAACTCTCCTGCCGGATGATGTCGTAATAAACCACCATAACATCGGCAATGGTAGATTGTATTTGCTGGTTGAGCAATATCTCGCCCTGGCTCTGCAACAGGTTCAACCGCTCCTTGGTAGCAATCACCTTGAACCCGTTGAAAAGTACCATGCTTGCCGAAACACCTGCATTTATAGAGTTTTCTGCATTCTTCGAAAGGTTAGTCTCCGTTCCGTTGCTGAATTTCAGGTTCGAATTGCTTAGCGAAACATTTTCGGCAGCGGTAGCACCCACGATTGGCAACCCACCTGCTACTCCATAGGAATTGTTGGTTTTGGCAATCTCGGCAGAGTTTTTGGCAATCCTGATATCGAAATTGTTACGGAGCGCCGTATCTATAGCCTGTTGAAGAGTAAGCTGCTGTGCAACAATCATCTGCGGAAGCAACAACACCAATGAAGGAAATATTTTCAGGAATTTATGCCACATAGCCATCGTCATTTCTAATTTGCATCATTAATCTCTTCTTCATGCACCTCTCGTTTACCGGAAATGTAGGTATAAACTGCAGGAATCACAAACAAGGTAAGCACCAGCGAAAACATCAATCCACCAACCACCACGATTCCCAGCGGTATCCTGCTCGAAGCGGCTGAACCAAGGCTTAACGCGATAGGCAAAGCGCCTAAGGAAGTGGCCAGACTGGTCATCAAAATTGGCCGTAAACGTTGGGTAGCCGCTTCCACCACGGCTGTCCGGATGGATAATCCCTGCTCCCGCTTTTTGTTGGCAAATTCAACTATCAAAATACCGTTTTTCGTTACCAGCCCGATCAGCATAATCATCCCGATTTCGGAGAAAATGTTCAGGGTATGCCCGAAAATCCAAAGGCTCAGCACTGCACCGGCGATAGCCAGGGGAACGGTAAGCATGATGGTGAGAGGATCTCTGAAACTTTCGAACTGAGCAGCCAGCACGAGGTAAATTAACACTAACGCAAGGATAAAGGCAAAAGCCGTATTCGAGGAACTCTCGGAATAATCGCGCGATGGCCCGCTGAGCGAAGTCTGGAAACTTTCGTCCAACAGCTTGTCGGCAATCGCCTGCATGGCATCCACCCCATCGCCGATGGTTTTGCCTTCGGCAAGTGATGCTGAAATAGTGGCAGCTTTGTATCTGTTAAAATGGTAAAGCGAAGGTGGGTTGGCATTGGGAACTATACTTATCACCGAAGCAAGGGAGATATTTTCACTTTTATTGTTGCGGACAAACAAATTCGAAATATCTACTGGTTGCTGCCGGTTGTTCAGGGCAACCTGGCTGATGACCTGATATTGCCTCCCGTTCATGATAAAATAAGCAAGCCGTCGGCCACTATACGCATTCTGCAGCACATTGGCTATGTCGGAAACCGTGAGGCCAAATTCGCGGGCTTTCAGCCGGTCAATGATGATATCGGCTTCCGGCTTGTTGAATTTGAGGTTTACATCCACATTCTGAAAAGTCTTGTCGTTACGGGCTTCATCCAGAAACTGGGGTATAATGGTCCTGAGCTTCTCAAAATCAAGGTTTTGTATCACAAATTGAACCGGTAACGACCCCCTTGACCCCAGTCCAACGGAGATGGTTTGTTCTTCGATGGGGAAGATGCGCACATTGTTGAACCGTACCAATTTTTTAGATAAATCCCTGGCGATTTCGCTTTGTGTCCTATTTCTTGATCTGGAAGGAACAAGCCCGATGCGTCCCATTGCACTATTCACTCCTGAACTTCCAAACCCAGGCACCGAAATAAACGAAAACTCACTTTCCGGGATGGAATCAATCAGAAAATTCCCGATTTTATCACCTGTTTCAATCATATCCGGATAGCTTGCCCCTTCGGGACCGGTAATCTGAACGCGGATATTCCCCTTGTCTTCGATGGGTGCAATTTCCCGCTGAAGGTTTTTCCCGACAAAATACACGATAAGCAAACAAGCGACTACGATAACCCAGGCAATCCAACGGCGCATCACAAAATTCATAACCAGTCGTTTGTACCCTTTTTCCATCCCTGCAAAGAAAGGTTCGGTTTTGTTATAAAAACTTCCATGCCGGGCACTTTTCCGGTTCAGGTAAATGTTCAGTACGGGCGTTATGGTCAGCGATACAAAAGCCGAAACCAACACCGCACAGGCAAGCACCACTCCAAATTCGCGGAACAAACTTCCCACGAACCCTTCGAGGAACAATACGGGAAGAAACACGATTGCCAGCGTGACCGAAGTGGAAATTACCACGAAGAAAATCTCCTTGCTCCCGTCAATGGCTGCTTTTCGGATAGGAATACCTTTTTCGATTTTTCGGAAAATGTTTTCAGTAACCACGATACCATCGTCAACCACTAGGCCTGTCGCCAGGATAATCGCCAGTAAGGTCAATATATTTACCGAAAATCCGGCAAAATACATGATGAAAAAGGTGAAAATCAGCGAAATGGGGATGTCAATCAGCGGTCGGATGGCGATGAGCCAGTTCCTGAAAAAGAAAAAGATTACCAATATAACCAGCAGGATGGCGATCATCAGGGTTTCGCCAACTTCCTTCAGCGATCTCCGCACATTCAGGGTATTGTCAATCAAAATGGTAAAAGTCAGGTCTCCTTTCTGTGATTTTTTGATTTCTTCGAGGCGCTTGTTAAACTCGTCAGAAATATTCACATAGTTGGCACCCGGTTGCGGGGTGATGGCAATGCCTACCGCGCTGGTTCCGTTGAGTTTCCAACTTTGTTCGTAGCGTTCGGGGCCTAATTCAACGGTTGCCACATCGCTAAGCCTCACGATGCCGTCTTCTTCGCCGCGGATGATCAAATCCCTGAATTCCTGTTCGGTAGTAAGGTTTCCCAACGCCCTGATAGTCATTTCGGTTTTGTTACCGTAAATTTTGCCGGAAGGCACCTCGATGTTTTCTTTATCCAAAACGGTTGAAATATCGTTAAAGGCGATGTTATGGGCGTTCATTTTGTCGGTATCAATCCATAGGCGCATGGCAGGGCGCTTTTGTCCGATGATGTTGACGGCGCTCACTTCAGGGATGGTCTGGAATTTGTTCTGGAGCACATTTTCAGCATAATCGCTCAGTTCAAGCAGCCCCTTGGACGGACTTTGCACCGCCATCATAATGATGAAATCGCTGTTGGCATCCGATTTGGTAACCACCGGTGGCGCATCAATGTCCATCGGAAGGTTACGGACAGCCTGGCTTACTTTGTCGCGAACATCGTTGGCGGCAGCCTCCAGGTCGGCATTGATATTAAACTCTACATTGATATTGCTTCTGCCTACCGAACTGGTGGAGGAAATAGTGCGGATACCCGGTATTCCGTTGATTGATTTTTCGAGCGGTTCAGTGATCTGGCTTTCGATAATGTCGGCATTAGCCCCTGTATAGGAGGTGCTAACGGTGATCATGGGAGGGTCAATTGCCGGAAACTCCCTGACTCCCAGAAATGTATAACCAATCACACCGAACAGGATGAGGAACAGGTTCATCACTGTGGCAAGGATAGGTCTTTTTATTGATAGTTCGGATATGTTCATGTTGTTTAGCAACTAGCCACTTGCCACTTGTGACGAAAGGTTTGGGAAAGGCTTGTTAAATTTTTTTTCAGTAATCTATAATCAGTAGTCAGTGGTCAGTAATCAGTGGTCAGTGGTCCGTTATCAGTGATCCGTTTATATACTATTACTCTGTAAAACTTTGTTTGTTAGCAAAACTCTAAATTAAAATCAGCGAAAATCCGTTCTTTCCGCGTTATCCGCGTGCCATTTTGTTTGCAGCTTTAGCTGCGTTATGTTTTCCATTGGCTGAAACCTTCAATTGATATTTCTTTCTTCTATCTTCAACCATCAACCCTCCAACCACAAGTGGCCAGTCGCCAGTGCTTAGTCGCTACTTCACCACCTTCCTCACTTTAACCACGCCGTTGGGCCTAACGAACAACACCCCGCTTACCACAATGCTATCACCAATATCTATCCCTTTGGTAATTTCCACTACATCAGCAGTCCTGATTCCTGTTTCTACCGGTTGGAAAACAGCTTTGCCATTTTTTATCACAACCACCTGGTTCGAAAGGGCATCCGGAATGATTACATTGGTCGGAACCACGATTCCATTTCCCTTTGCATCGAGCAGCACTTTTACAAAAGCGCCCGGGCTGAGGCTGCCTGAACTTATTTTGGCCCTGACCTTTACATTCCTTGTTGAAATGTTTATCTGCGGCTCAATGGCACTGATTGTTGCTGGGAAGAGTTCTTCAGAGGAGTTGGTTTGCACGCTTACCGTTTTGCCAACTTTCACAAGGTTCTCGTAGGTTTCGGGTACCGAAAAATCAATCTTGATTTTATCCGTTTGCTGCAGGGTGCCGATCACGGTGGCAGGAGTTACATACGCTCCTTCGCTCACTAACCGAAGCCCCAGGGTGCCGGGAAATTGTGCTTTGATCACCGTCTTGTCAATCTGAGCATTCAGTACATTGATATTTGCCTGAAAAAGGTTAACCTGGCTCAGGGCGGCATCGTAACTGGCCTGATCCACTCCATTCATGGCAAGAAGTTTTTTCAGTCGCTGCTCTGTTTTTTCTGCCAGTTCCAACTGGACTTTCTGTTGTTGCAATTGAGCCTGTAAGTCGGCATCGTTTATCTTGGCCAGCATTGTTCCTGATGAAACCCTTGTTCCATCGGGAATGTTCAGGTAGGTCAGCCGCCCGCTGATTTCGGGATGCAACTCGATCATTTCTTCCGAAAGCACGGTTCCGTTAACTTCTATTTTGGATGGGAAATCCTTGTTCCCTGCGATGATCACATCCACCACTACCGGAGGTTTTTCTTTTGTTTCGGCAATTTTATTTCCTTTCTTACAGGAATAAACAAGGGTCAACAGGATCAAAATGCCAATCAATTTATAATATTTCATCATCAGGTTCTTTTCAATATGGAATTTTATCAACGGTTTCCAACCACTTGTCGAAAATGAGGTTAGCCTCTTTCTGCATAAGCTGGGTAGGTTTCAAAGCGCGTTTATCAGCCGTCAGTCCCAGTTCGGAATAAAACAATTCATCATCGAATCCTGCCCTGGCGGCATCCTGGCGGTCAGATGCAAAATATAGTTTTTCAATCCTGGCCCACATGATGGCACCTAAGCACATAGGACAAGGCTCGCAACTGGCGAAGATTTCGCAGCCACTCAGGTCGAAAGTGCCAAGTATTTTGCAGGCTTCACGGATGGCAACCACCTCGGCATGAGCAGTAGGGTCATTGGTAGAAGTAACACGGTTAGCAGCCGCAGCAAGTATTTTCCCATCTTTTACCACCACCGCCCCGAATGGCCCTCCTTTCCCTGAAATGATATTTTCTCCGGCTTTTTTGATAGCCTCCAGCATATATTTGTTCGTATTTTCGGCTGACATCTTTTGGGGTCAATTAATTATATTTTGTAGGTTATTGATCTGGATTCAGAAGTTCCGGGATCCGGATATGCTTAATGAGTTTCCTGTCTCCTGAATTCACATTTTCCAAAATCCCCTTATCCTCAAATTCTCAAATTAACTCATCTGTTCATCCAGATGCCTTCAACATCTTTGATCACCAGCGCTTTTTTCAGGATCTGAAGGTACTGTCCCCGAGGGATCATTTCGCCTCCAAGGCTTTCGAGGTGATTGGTGTAAACCTGTGCGTCAATGATTTCGAATTTCCATTCTTTGAGCTTTTCTACAAGATGATAAAATGCAACTTTTGAGGCATTGGCAACATGGTGAAACATGGATTCGCCAAAGAATGCTTTGCCGAGCGACACTCCATAGAGGCCACCCACCAATTCTCCATCCGCCCAGGCTTCGGCCGAATGGGCAAAACCGGCTTCGTGCAGCCTGATATAAGCGTTTTTCATGTCGCGCGTTATCCAAGTGCCTTCTTCATCACGCCGTGGTGTTTCGGAACAAAAGGTAATCACCTTTTCAAACGCATTATCAATGGTAATTCTAAACTGCTGCTTTTTGATGCTTTGTTTCAGGCTGTGCGAAATAATCATTTTTTTAGGAAACAGCACCATGCGTGGGTCGGGCGACCACCATAAAATCGGCATCCCGTCTTCATACCAGGGGAAAATACCTTTGGAATAGGCAAGTTTGAGCCTTTCGATTTTTAAATCGCCGCCTATCGCGAGCAGCCCTGATTCGTCAGCTTCGTCGGGGTCGGGAAATACCAGGCTTCGTCGGGAAATTTCAACAGGCATGTATGTAATTTATCGTTGCAAATATAACTTACTTTGCGGGTTTTCTGATGTAAATTTTAATGCGTGGGAGTTTTCGAACGGTACGATAACTTCTCCTTTTTACAGTTTATAGATTGTATAATGTACATTGCTGAATATCAGATGGTAGTTCAGGTCTATGCCTGTGCCGAAGCATTGTTTCAAGATGATGACATACTTGCACCCTTTGATTTTAATGGAATTGATGAATCCCGTATCACTAACCTGCTGGTTCGAAGCTATCCATCCTTTTCGGTGTGCAAAGTACATAGCTGTAGGATTGTTCCCGCTGTTTATGAAGATTAAATCATCTCTATTGGTAAATTTATCCAGGTCACTTTCTAACGAAGCTATGGCAATTTCCCTGTCTTTCAGGAAAAAATCCTGTTTCTGGTCTAAGATACCTTCGATAATAATCGCCGCCAAAACAATGAAAATAATCCTGCGATGGATCATTTGAGAAATCCCGTAACCGCAAAACAAAGCCATGACAGGAACAAAAGGAATAATATAATATGAATGTTGCGAAAAGGTAAAACCTGCTTTCAACATGATAATTAAAAAGGAAAACGAGCATAACAGGAAGATTGCCAGTAACATCCTGTTTTTTTTATAGAAGCCCATCCATAGCCCGAAAAGGAAAACGCCAAACCCGACGAATTTTAGCGCATCGAAGTAAAATTTTTCAAAAGTGATACTGATATTTTGTGAAATTTCGACTACGCCCTGAGCAATGGACTTTCCCATAAAGAAGTGCCAGAAGCCATATTTTTCGACTAAGTGAGGAACCCAGTATAAATACCATAAACCTATGGGAACGAACAGAAGGATGTTCGTTACTAAAAATAGAAGTTTGGAATTCCGGTCGATCTTTTTATTGCTGAAAAATGGAAGGAATAACACCAATAAATAAGCAGATGGGAGTTTGAACAAAATGCCTGACAGCATGAAAAGAACGTATAAAAACAGATTGCGTGTTTTTCTGCTGCCAGTATCCAGAAATGCAGTTCCATAATATAACCCTGTCAAAACCAGCGACATGGAAAATGTATCAGGCATTATTTTTCGGGAATAGGCAAACCAGATGGAAGATAAAAGCACCAGGGAGGAATAAAATGCCACATCCTTGCCGAAATACTTCCTTACAATTTTGAAGAAATAGAAAACCCCTATACTGGAAACGACCAGGTTAATCAACCTTCCATACCAATGCCCATACCCAAAAACCAAGGAAAAAAGGTAAACCAGGTAGTTCAGGAAAGGGAATTCCATACCGGTTATCCCGGTTTTGTCACCGGCAAAATCAACACGCGGGTAAAGGATATTTGAATCTGTTTCGTAAAAATTGCGGGCAACCATCGTAACTGTTGACTGCCGCCAGTTGTGGGCGACTTCTAACGGCGGGTTGGTAATGCCATATAACCGGATGGCAAAAAACAAGATTATCCAAAAGCGGATATCTGTAAGGTAATTTGCTGAAATTGAGGTTATTTTTTCCATATGGGCTTGCACTCTGGTCTGGGGACAACGTCTTATTTGGCGATAATCTCGTCCACAAAAAGCCAGGCAGGTTCGCCCTTGCCGGGATGCCAGGCCGGGAGCCTGCCATAATTGATGGCCACCACTTTCAGGTACCTGCCTTTGCATTCATGGTTAAATTTCACGTTAATCACCTGTTCTGAATCGGCTTCAGGTTTCCCGAAAGATTTGGTGAAAATTGAATTGAAAATCTTCCCGTCAGGAGAAATAAAAAATTCTACCTTTTGTGGCCTGAAAATCCATGATCTGGTGGTTTCGTTGAAATTGATGCCGAACTCGCTCAGGTCTTTTTCTGAACCAAGATCTACAATAGCTTCAAGGTTGGTGCCATTGAACCCGCTCCAGCGGCCATCGGCAAAATCAATGCTGCCCGTTGCCCTGTCAACCAGACCCAACGGACCGCCACCGCTGTATTTTTCATCGGGGGCATTTACCAACCCGATACCGAAGTTTGCTTTTAAATAGTTGGCTTTTATAGGAAATCCCATGGTTCCATCACTTCTCACGGCCACCGACCTGAGTTCGGTTGATTGGGTGAAGGTCAGCGGTTTAGTATAAACCTGCGAATTCCGGCCAGGTATGCTTCCATCGGTGGTGTATAAAATCCGTGCATCGGGTTCGTTGCAGGTAAGGATAACTTCAGCTTTTTCCGGGAAAGAGGCCGAGGAAGGATTAGCCGATACCGTTGGCAACTGCCGGTACAGGCCAAATTCGGCTATGGCAGGCCGAAACCTCCATTCATCAATGGTAAGGCGTACTTTATGGGTTGTAACGGTCGGGAAGCGGAGCAGGCGTTTATAACCTACTGTTGTTCCATCTGTTACCTTTTTCCATGTATTTTCAATGAAGGCTTCCAGTGTAAAACGTTCAATCCGCTGTCCGATGGCAATGTTCTCCTGCAAGCTGAGTACATTGAAAGTGGTGGTGTCTTTTAACTCAAATTCAAACCTGTAGGGGCCTTGTGTATGCAATTGCCAGGATGTGGAATCGTTGTTGTCGGTAAGTTTATTGATGTCCAATGTTTCATGGCAATGTATCAGTTTCGCCCCTTTGGCCAGGTTGGTATTGAAAATGGAATTCAGCGCGTTTTTCCATACAATAAGGGCATTAATATCCGCTTCATTGATCAGACCGGAATTGTCAGGCGGTATATTCAGCAGCAGCAGGGAGTTGCGGCCTACTGAACTGAAATAAATATCGAGCAGTTTTTCGGGAGATTTCACCCTGCTGTTTTCGCTTTCATGCCAGAACCATCCCGGCCTGATGGAAACATCCACTTCCGAAGGATACCAGATCAAAGCTTCGGCGTCCTTGATCTTTTTGCGGCTTCCTAAATCAGCTTCCATCATGTCGCCTGGCGGTAAAAACCCTTCATCGGAAGCTGTTTGTTGCGAGTTCCCGGCAATCTTTTCCTGATCAACCGCGTTATAAGGCACGACACTCCATTCGGTTTCGCGCCCATACCCGCTTTCGGTGCCAACCCACCGTACATCAGGACCCATCACGGCAATCACGGCATTTGGTTGCAGTTTCCTTATCAGTAAATAGAAAGCTTCCCAATCATAAACCTGTTTTTTCCCATTAGGGCCTTCACCACATGCCCCATCGAACCAAACTTCGTCAACCGTGCCATAGTTGGTGAGCAGTTCTGTTAACTGATTCATAAAGAATTTGTTGTATTCAGGTGAGTTGCCATATGTCGGCTCATGCCTGTCCCAGGGCGAAAGGTAAATACCGAACTTCAGGTTGTATTTTTTACATGAAGTGGCTACTTCCTTCACCAGGTCTCCTTTGCCTTGCCGCCAGGGAGATGCTGCAATGGTATGGTTGGTATATTTGCTGGGCCACATGCACAACCCGTCGTGGTGCTTGCAGGTCATGATAAGCATATTGAGGCCGGCCTCGCTGAGGGTTTTCGCCCATTGGTCGGTGTTCAGGCGGGTAGGGTTGAAACGCGCCGGGTCTTCAGTGCCATGACCCCATTCCTGGTTGTAGAAAGTATTCGTCCCGAAGTGTACGAAAGCTGTGGTTTCGAGGCGCTGCCAACCGAGTTGCCGTTGGGAGGGCGTAACCCCGGCTGCCGCTTTGACGATTTCCTGTTCTGTTGATCCAGGCTTAAGGGTTACAAAATTGTTGCCGGTATAAGTTTGCTGGGCACTGAGTTGGGAAGACAGAATAATAATCAACAGAGCAATTGAGGAAATTGTTGATTGTTTGTATCGGTTTTTAAAGTTAAACATTTTATGTGGAAAGATTTGTTTCAGGGTAATTTGTTTTAAACAGACTACTTTTTCATCCTATAACCCTGCAATGACATATTAAACTGTTTCATTGTCAGGTTGCAGTCCTGCATTGACCACTTTCACCGCTTCATTGCCAGGTGGTACTATTAATAACCTTTGGCTGTTAATCTATGACCAACTGCAACTCTGCAATGCTGTTTTTTGTCTTGAGCGGAAAACTCAGGATAATCATTGTTATTTATTTGGGGACAAGTTTCCAACTAAATAATTTCAGACCCATTTTCTTCATGCGAATGCTGTTTTTTATAAAACACCTGCCCAACCCTGTTGATATGTTCTTCCAAATCAGGCGATTTTAGTTTATCAAAAATCGAAATGTCGAAAAGATAAGGGGTGTCGAGGTCGTCTATATCCAAAAAAATTTTGGAGCGGATAGAATCATTCAAATCCTTTCCTTTCAATGAAATATCAATGTCGGAACCGTTGCGGTAATTGCCTTTGGCACGTGAGCCGTAGATAATTACCTCCTCCACTTCGGGATATTTCATGAATACGGAATTGATTTTATCAATCATTTCCAGGGCCAGGCCGAATTTCATATAAGGGATTTCATTTTGTCGTAAAAACTGACCAACTCCCTGAAATAGATGTTCACTATGTTCAGGTATTCGACCTGAAGGATATTTTCGTGATAAGTATGCACTGTTTGGTTTCGGCTTTCGATCATATCCATCCATACCTGGCCATCGTTGATCAAACCCTTGTTAAAAGCTTCGCGCGTGGCACTTCTTGAACCAACAATTCCCTGAAACCCTTCATACTCCAGGAAATCTTTCATCACCTTCCATGCCAGCTCATGTGTGAATTCCCAACGCTGGATAATGCCTTCTTTGATCAAATCTAATGGCTCAATATTGGTTTCTATCGCCTGGGTAAGTTGCCCCAGTGCCTTTTCGTAATTGGCGAACCGCTGTTGCCATCGGATATCCTGCTGCATAGTGGGATATGTTAGCGTTTTTAGACTATAAGTGTTATATGTAATATAAGGACTTTAAAAAAAGTTACCTGTTTGATTTGTTAATCAGTTAGAAACAACCCGGAAGATTGCATCTAATTTTTCAATAATTTCCAAATCAACTTCATCAGGTTTTAATAAAAGGATTAGTTCATGGAAGTTGGATTTCCTCATAATTATTGGTTGGCCTACCCTTGCCGAGAATTCCTTGAAGATATTTTCTGCCCAATCGCTCAACTTCTCATCATTCCACCATTTGTCGAGCCTGTTTCTCAAATACTGTGGTGCCGTAAAATCATTGATGACTTGTTGCATGGTATCAGGATAATTGCCTGTGAAGAGCGTGTCAGCTTGTAATGTTGCCCATCGTACAAGAATTTCGGGAGTACAAAAATAGTTTTCAAGTTCCCGTTTTTTCCACTCCATTACAGGAATCGGATCATCAGAGTTTGGATTCCTGCCAATCCTATCGAAAATGCATAAGCCTATAAGCTGTGGTTCAATCAGTTTGATAGCCTGAAACCTGTTAAAAGCCTCAGCAGGTATATTGCCTTCAACAGGATCAACATTGGCTACTTCTATAAGCCCTTTAACCGGGTGGTTCAAGACAAGTGCAAATGCTTCCAGATTTGAAATATCAGTTGTACCTTCAAGATACAGGCAATGTTTTTTCAGTTTCGCCAGGTAATACTTGTCCCAACCGAAGTCAGTAAGTGATTTCCTGAAATCTTTGATTACCCGGGGATCATTCAACTTAAAAGTAGTGTTTTGGAGTAATGCAATGATATCGTCTTCCCTGGAAGCAGCTTCCCTGAGAACGATTTCCGAGTGTGAGGCTATGATCAATTGGGAGTTTAATTTACGGGTAACCTCCGTGATCAGGTTGTAAATTTCCTTTTGCCGCAGTACTTCAAGGTGGGCATCAGGCACGTCCATAAGGATTATCCTTCCAGGGTTTGAGTAAAGGAAACACAATAACAACAATGTTTGCTGAAAGCCTCTTCCCCCGTTTGACAGATCATAAACAATTCCGTTTTCATTATATGACATTTCCAATAGGCCATTATCAGGGTAGAATCGTGGTTCCTGGATGGTTATCCCAAATTTAGCTTTTATTATCGAAACAATATCGTTCCACCTGTCTTTTATTTTCTTTTCAGGAGCGGCATCGGAAGCCCTTTCAGGATGAAGGAGTTTGTAAGAAATGTTTCGGATAACATCGGCTGTTTTCCCTTCGCCTATTTTCCGGTCGATGGATCCTGGTGTCAATAAGTCTTCCGATGAAGCCAGGCCTGACATCGGTTGCAGGTATGCCACTTTGGTCTTGTAGGCATGTTCCGAAACTTCATAACGGTTTTCCGAATCTTCTGTTATCCGTAATGGGCGGCAATAAAACGATTCTTCATTTGCGTAATAAAACTCAAAAGCACCGATCCATTTTTCGCCCTGCTCTATTCCTTCGACCTTTATATCAAGAAAAATATAATCGGTAATGGGTTTCCCTTCTGCTCTGACTACTCTGTGCGTGTTCAGGTTATGCCAAAGTAACTTTGCTGATGGCACTGGTAATGAAATCAAATCTTTTCTGTTGATTGAAACGCCCTGTCTTTTCCCATTATTCTTTCCGCCTTTTGTTGCCTTTTGGGCAGCCCATTTTTTCAAGCCAGCTTCCCATAATGTTATTGCTTGTAATATTGACGTTTTTCCGCTATTGTTTGGCCCTATCAGTACCAATGGGGCATTGACATCAAAACAGATCTTTTCAATTTTTTTAAAATTGTTTATTGAGATTTTTGTAATCATATCTTATTTGATTATTCGCTTTGCAAATATATACTAAAGTATTGATAATCAAAACTCAGTTTTCCTCCATTGCCCTCGCAATCACTCCGCATGCCTCCTCAATATCCTTTTCGCTGATCGTCAGTGGTGGTGCAATCCGTATTGATGAATCGTTGAACAGGAACCAGTCGAGGATAACGCCGTTTTGGATACAGCGATCAATTACCTTTTTTACCGTGGAAAAATCATCCATCTGAAGGGCGAGCATCAATCCTGCTGAACGTATTTGCCTGATAACCTTGCTTTTGCCAAGCAATTGAAGAAAGAGCCTGCTTTTAGCTTCTATACTTTCGACTAATTTTTCATCCCTGATTACTTTCAGGTTGGCGAGTGCCGCCGCGCAGCTTACCGGGTGGCCGCCAAAAGTGGTGATATGCCCCAGGGATGGATTGAAGGAAAGCGTTTGCATGATTTCGCATGATGAAATAAAGGCTCCGATCGGCATCCCACCTCCCAACGCTTTGGCTAACAATAATATATCAGGCACAACCTTATATTTTTCAAATGCAAACATGCTTCCGGTACGCCCTATCCCGGTTTGGATTTCATCGAATATCAGCAAGGCACCGGTTTCATCGCAACGGTCGCGCAAACCGGTTAGAAATTCTTGCGTTGCGGCAACTATTCCTGCTTCGCCTTGCACAGGTTCCACGATCACGCAGGCGGTTTCGTTGGTAATAGATTTAAACCCTTCTGTCGAGTTGAACTCAAGGTGCACGACTTCAGGCAGCAATGGATAAAAAGGCTTCATGAAAGTTTCGTT
>Ga0247841_10008294_pt1 | contig 15031 bp, 10 predicted proteins | sample LaCruzMarch2015__2_FD_192410 | JGI IMG/M metagenome (GOLD analysis project Ga0247841, IMG submission 192410) | Freshwater microbial communities from meromictic Lake La Cruz, Castile-La Mancha, Spain - LaCruzMarch2015_18m | ecosystem: Environmental > Aquatic > Freshwater > Lake | place: Spain...
AATCTTGTGATGGAATACAACCACGAGCGCGCCGTCGCCGATGGTGTCAACGTCGGCTACGAGGTCTATCGCATCAAGACTCAGGTCACCGAACAGGGTGGCAAAGTCGAGAAAGGCTTCTATGTGGACCGGCGCAGCAAGGAGACGCGCGCTGTCCGCTGGGAGCGCCTCGACGAGGATCTCACCTACGCCGCCACTGACCTCGACCGCTCCGTGGTCGTCAAGTCTCAGATCCGCACCGTGCTCCAGGCGTTCAAGGACGCACTGTTCACCGAGCTGTTCCCCAGCCGCACCCTGGTTCCCAAGACCCTCATCTTCTGCAAGGACGACTCGCACGCCGAGGATGTTGTCCATCTTGTCCGCGAAGTGTTTGGCAAGGGCAACGACTTTGCCAAGAAGATCACCTACAAGACCTACAATCCCGAGACCAAACGGTACGAGAAATCCGAAACGCTCATTCAGGAGTTCCGCACATCGCCCCAGCTCCGTATCGCCGTCACCGTGGACATGATCGCCACTGGAACTGACATCAAACCGCTCGAATGCCTTCTGTTCCTGCGCGACACACGCAGCCGCACCTACTTCGAGCAGATGAAGGGCCGCGGCACCCGTGTTCTCTCACCCACCGATTTGCAGGCCGTGAGCGGGGCGGACGCCCGCGCAAAGACGCACTTCGTCATCGTGGATGCCGTGGGCGTGTGTGAAAGCGACAAGACCGACTCCCGCCCGCTTGAACGCCAGCGCACCGTGCCCTTCGACAAACTGCTGCTCGGCGTGGCCCTCGGCAAACGCGACGAAGACACCCTCACCACGCTCGCCGGCCGCCTTGCCAGATTGGATAGGGAACTCTCACGCGAAGGCGCGAACGCGCTGAAGGAATTGGCCGGAGGAAAATCACTCGGTGAACTGTCACGCGACCTGCTGAATGCCTGCGATCCGGACAAAGTGGATGCGGCGTCTCGCCGCATATTCCTCACCAAGCTGGCCGAAAACAACGCGGACGATCCCTATGGGCCTCCTTCGATCAGCTACTTTAATCCCGAAGAACCAGTTTTATTTCTCTCCGGCAGTCTGCCTCACTGGCGCCAAGATGGAACAACATATTTCGTCACTTTCCGTCTTGCCGATTCGCTGCCGCAGGAAAAGCTGGATCTGTGGCGGGCTGATATGGCAACTTGGCTTGAAACGCACCCGGAACCACACGACGAAACCACGCGGCAGGAGTTCTACACTCGGTTTCCTGCCCGCCTCCAACGATGGCTCGATGCGGGTTACGGTTCTTGTGTCTTGGACATTGATGTGGTTCGTGAACTAATGGAAAATGCGCTCCGGCATTTTGATGGCGACCGGTATTCCCTCGATGAATTTGTCGTAGCAAAAAATCATGTGCATGTGCTGGTCACTCCGTTGGCCGAGAATCGGCTCAGTGATATTCTGCACTCATGGAAAAGTTTCACGGCCCATGAAATCCTCAAAGTAGAAGCGGCGTCTCGCCGCTTGGCTGAGCAGAACCAGAGGCGGGACGCCTCTGCTACTTTCAAAGTAGAAGCGGCGTCTCGCCGCTTGGCTGAGCAGAACCAGAGGCGGGACGCCTCTGCTACTTTGGCTGTCTGGCAGAAGGAATCGTTCGATCACATTGTTCGCTCCCCGGCCAGTCTGGAGAAGTTTCGCGAATATATCCGCGCACATAAAGTGGGCGAGGCGTCCCGCCTCGTTGTCAGCGACGATCTGCGGCGGGACGCCGCAGCCACGTTGGCTAATACTGCCTGTGCCCCCTTCGATCTGCCCGCCCTGCGCGACGCCCTCACCAAAGCCAAGCAGGACGCCGAGCAGACGATTGATACCGTCACTGTCGATACCGTCCTGACCAAGGGATTCGACGCCGCCGCAAAGGAAAAGGCAGAGAACGTCCTGAAATCATTCCGCACCTACATCGAACAGCACAAAGCCGAAATCACCGCGTTGCAAATCCTCTACAGCCGCCCGTACAAACAGCGCCTTACGGAAGCAATGATCAAAGAGTTAGAGCAGAAGCTACGGGAGTCTTTTGGCCCCATTCCCGTCGAAACTCTTTGGCGCGCATGCGAGCTTGTAGCGTCAGAGAAGCAACAGAGTGGAAGCGGCGTCCCGCCGCTTTCCCCATCTTCTTCTGCCCAACGGCGAGACGCCGTTGCCACTTTTGCCGATCTCGTCTCCCTTGTCCGTTTTGCGCTGGAACAACAGCCCGTACTCAAACCATTTGCGGAAACGGTTAATGAGCGGTTCGATGCATGGCTCGTCAGCAAGCAAAGTAGCAGCGGCGTCCCGCCGCTGTCTGCAAGTAGTTCTAACAAGCGGCGAGACGCCGCTTCTACTTTTTCACCCGAGCAACTTGCCTGGCTCAATCTGATCCGCAACCACATCGCCACCAGTCTGAGCATCGAGCCGGACGATTTGGAGCTCTCGCCGTTCAATCAACGCGGTGGTTTGGGTAAAGCGCATCAGCTCTTCGGTGAGTACCTGCCAAGATTGCTTGAAGAACTCAACGAGAAGCTGGTTGCATGAGGGGGCCAGGATGCTGGATACTGGATGCTGGATGCAAGAGTGGCAGCGGCGTCTCGCCGCTGGATTTGAGAGTTTCACCAAGAAGGTTTACCACGCGTAGCGCGTGGCACGAATGAAGAGAAGAAGCATGGCAAGAGAGACATCTTGCCAGCAGCAGTAAAGGAATGAGTAAGCCGGGGATATGGGATGCCTAAAGCCTAAGGCCAGCATCACACGGCATGGAGCCGAGTTGCGTCCCCAGCACAGCAATGGTACGAAATATGGCACACAAAGTCAAGAGTGATAGAAGTTCCAATGTGGGAGACCGTCTCCGACGGGCGAATCCCATTTGCTCGTTGCCCCGTGTGGGAAGGTTTTGCCGACCTCACCAAGGCCCCAAAGCGGTGCCACTTGCTTTTATTAACATAATATGTTATACTTAATTAGCGCGATGAAATGACGGTGACATTTCGCAACAGGCGGCTTCAGAAGGAATGCAGTTCCGAGAAAGAGGCACTTAAAGCACATGGATCACAGCGCGGACGCAAATTGATGCAGCGTATCACGGAACTTTCAGCAGCAAGGAATCTTGCGGATATGGGGAAACTGCCTGCGGCCCGATGTCATGAACTCACTGCTGACAGGAAAGGCCAGATTTCTGTTGACTTGCAGCATCCGTACCGTCTCTTGTTCATCCCGGCAAACGTCCCGTTGCCGCGTAAGCCAGATGGCGGGCTGGACTGGTCCGCTGTAACCGAGATCGAGATTATCGAGATTACCGATACCCATTGAGGTAACCATATGAAAGCGAAACGAACATTGCCGTTTGAACCCGACTACGCTGTGCCACCCGGCGAAACCCTGCGTGAAACCATGGAGTCGCTGGGCATGACTCAGGCTGATCTGGCCATGCGCACAGAGTTGACAGCGGTAACGCTCAACCGTATCTTCAAAGGCGAGCAGCCAATTTCCTATGAGACGGCAAACCGGCTCGAAAAGGTGACCGGCGTTCCTGCAGAATTCTGGAACGCGCTTGAAGCCAAGTACCGAGAACAATTGACAAAACTTGCCGACCGAAACCGGCTCAAACGCGATCTGTCCTGGCTCAAACAGATTCCCACGGGCGAGTTGGTAAAACGCGAGGCCATTGAGGCTGACACCGACAAGCCTGCCATGCTGCAGAACGTCCTCAAGTTCTACGGCGTAACCAGCGTGAGTGCGTGGACGGAAGTTTGGGAACGGCCCGCTGTCGCCGCACGGCGATCCCCTTGCTTCAAGTCCCAGCCTGGCCCGGCGTCCGCATGGATCCGCATGGGCGAGCTGCAGGCGCAAAAACGGCAATGCCAACCTTACAATCGGGCATCCTTCCTGAAGTCACTCAATGACATCCGCGTGTTGACCTTTCGCGCCCCCGACGACTTCATGCACGAGCTTATTGAGAAATGTGCGCAATGCGGGGTTGCCTTGTCTCTGGTGCCGGAGTTCAAGAAGGCACCGTGGAATGGCGCCACAGAATGGCTCACGCCCGACAAAGCCATGATTCTCCTCAGCCTGCGCGGTAAGAGCGAAGACAAGTTCTGGTTCTCGTTCTTCCATGAGGCAGGCCATGTCCTCCATGATTCCAAAAAAGACCTGCTTATCAACGACGGCAGCAAGGGCGACCCACGCGAACAGCGGGCAGATGACTTCGCCAGTGAGACTCTTATTCCCAGCTCCTTTCACAAACGCATCATGCAGGCGGACAGCACCGACGTCATCCGGCGGCTTTCCGAAGAGATCGGTGTTAGCACAGGCATTGTAGCAGGTCGCTACGAGCATCTCACAGGAAAATGGGCCATGTTCAAGAATCTGATCCGCCGCTTGGAATGGTCTGAAGCCCGCAAGGCATGAAACAACGGAAGAAACAAAGGACAGCGCGGGCGCGGGCAAGCCTGCCCGCCGCCACCGACCTGTTTTCCCTGCCTGCGGGTCACACATCAGCAGCAGTTTCGCCACGAAGACACGAAGACACGAAGAAATCGCAGAATATTATTGTTGATTCAGAAGTTCCGACACTTTCCCAAACAGCAAAAAAGTGCGGGCCATTCGCTTGCTCTGGATCAGGCACTCCAGAAAATGGTATGAGTGGGCTGCCAAACTTCTGGAAGCTGAGCACGATTGGCGATGTTTGCGAAACTGTGAAGGGTAAGAAACCCAAGAACAGCGGCGAGCGTTCAGGCGAACGGACAATTCCTTACATCAATATTAAGGCGTTCGAGTCAGGACTCGCAGAACAGTTTGCTGAACCAGGCGAATACCCAGTCTGCGATGAGGAGGATGTGCTGATTGTATGGGATGGCGCACGTTCGGGCCTGATAGGCCGCGGAGTACGGGGCTATATTGGTTCGACCTTGGCTCGCATCATGTGTAAGTCGCTAAGCAACAGCTTTCTGTTCTACTTCCTCCAGTCAAAGTACGGCGAGATCAATTCAAGAACCAAGGGTGTGGGGATCCCACACGTTGATCCTCAAGTGTTTTATCAAATACGAGTCCCGATTCCCCCGCTCTCAGAGCAAAGCGACATCGTTGCCGAGATTGAGAAGCAGTTCACGCGGCTCGATGCAGGCATTGCTGCGCTGAAGCGGGTGCAGGCCAATCTGAAACGCTACCGCGCCGCGGTCCTCAAAGCCGCCTGCGAAGGCAAACTGGTGCCAACGGAAGCGGAACTGCACAAGGCACCCAAAGTGGCTGCGGCGTCCCGCCGCAGTTCAGGAGGCAGCCAGAGCCGGGACGGCTCTGCCACTCTGTCTTCTACCTTCGAGACCGGCGAACAACTCCTCGAACGCATTCTTGCCGAGCGCCGTAAGAACGTAGCTGCGGCGTCCCGCCGCAGTGGAACGAACAAGCGGCGTGACGCCGCTTCTACCGAACCCGCCGCGCCAGACACCACCAGCCTCCCGTCGCTGCCGGAAGGATGGACGTGGGCCAGTGCTGAACAAATATGCAATTTCATAACCAAAGGCACAACCCCAAGCGCAAACAAACTTCTCAAGCAAGGAGAGATCCCTTTCATCAAAGTCTATAACCTGACTGACGATGGGCGCTTGGATTTCACAGTAAAGCCAACCTTCATCAGTCGTGCCGTTCATGATGCCGAGTTGGCTCGTTCCAAAGTGTTTCCCAAGGATGTCTTGATGAACATTGTTGGCCCCCCATTGGGAAAAGTATCCATTGTGCCTGAGGATCATGCTGAATGGAATATCAACCAAGCTGTTGCCATCTTCAGACCTCTGGGCAATATTGACTGCCACATACTCGCATATTGCTTGATGAACCAGGGAATACTGCAGTGGGCAATTGCACGATCAAAGACAACAGCAGGCCAGCATAATCTGACACTCGAAATATGCCGAAACCTTCCCCTTCCGCTTCCACCCCTCGCCGAGCAGTCGCGGATCGTGGCGGAAGTGGAGCGGCGGTTGAGCGTGCTTGAAGAGTTGGATGCGGTGGTGAACGCCAATCTCCAGCGCGCCACGCGCTTGCGCCAGTGCATCCTGCAGAAAGCATTCACAGGAGGGTTTTGCTAATGCGAAGCCCGAATATAGCGAGTATGCCATGAACTTTTATGAAACACGCTTTCCACGCAAGTCTCCTCCTGCAGATGCGTCGTATCCATGTGTCGTGCTGGTCAACGACAACTGGGACGACTTTGGGTATTGCACCTTTTGGACAGTCATCATTTACCGCTCGACAACCGAGAAGATATTAGAGAGCAGCGTCAAAATTCTCCAACGCGATACCAACAAACCGACAGAGGCAAAAGCCACTACCGAGATTCCGTCAATCTTTTCGAGCTTGGATGAAAACTATTGCTCACTGGGACAAGAGCTCAAATACTATGAGGATTTAAGATTGGCAGGAGAGGACATTTATATACCCTACTTTAAGGCTTTGAGGGATGCTGCATACAATTCGTCTATTGGGACACAGTTTTTGCACGTCAAAGGATTTCGTCAATCACTTCTGAGGTTTAGCGAAGCGGAAAAGGCTTTCAGAGAAGCCATTTCTCTTTTTACATCGAGCGTTGTTGATAGATCGTTTTGTTTTAGGTTTCGTTGCACAGTTCCCGGAGCAGACAGGCCACACGACGCAGAGTTTGATTTTACTCCGCACCCAACTGGACTGCACCGCACAGCTGTTATTATTGGAAGAAACGGAACAGGAAAGACACAATTCCTTGCGCAATTTGCACGCGCAATGAGTGGCTGGCGCAGTGCGTCAGATCCTGAGCAGGGCTTTCTGCCGCAACGACCTAGTTTCAGCCGGGTAATAGCTGTTTCGTATAGCGTGTTCGATGATTTTGTTCGTCCTACGGAATTAAGTAGGACCTTCAGCTATCGATATTGTGGCATACGCGAACCGAATACCGATACGACCGGAACACAGGAAGTTGACGTTCATACATTAAAGACCGATCTGGGCGCACGTTTTCTTTCGCCAGACAAACTCAAAGAGAAGCTGCAAAACGCACGGCGATTGCTTGGGATTTTGGAGCGGGAAGGCCGGTGGAAAGACATTATAACAATTCTTCTGGAGGGCACAATCGAACTGACGGAGGAATCCTTTGAGGATCTTTCATTCTATGAGCGATTGAGTTCCGGGCAGCGAATCTTGGTGGCCGTTATGACGGAAATCGTCGCTCACATTGCAGAACAATCAATTATACTCTTCGACGAACCGGAGTTGCATCTCCATCCAGAAGTATTTGCAGCATTAGTACGTGCTTTTGATCGCCTTTTGCATGAGTTTGATTCTTACTCAATTATTGCAACCCATTCTGCGCTGCTACTTCAGGAAACACTGGCAAGACAAGTTAGAATATTCCGGCGGCGGGGTATCTCTCCAATTGTTGCGCCCTTAACGGTTGAATCATTCGGCGAAAATCTCGCCATGATAACGAGCCATGTGTTTGCCGTTGATGGAGCACAACACAATTTTAGAGCCCATTTGGACAAGTTGATGGCTGGACGCACGCCAGAGCAAGTGGAAGCTCTTTTCCCCATGGGTTTACCGTTGCAGGCCCAAGCCTACCTCAAATCCATAGAGGCATCGGAAATCTTATGAAAAGCCTTGGTCCACTTCCATTGAATACACTTCTCTATTTCAGTGATATTGCTGCCTCAAAACAGCAGTCGAGACGTCAGCGTCTGCAAACTCTATCGCCTCTTGTGGAAGCGCAATATAACGAATATGTCCAAAACACGGCAAATTTGGCTCCAGTGACGGCTGTCCCTGTCACACCGGAACAAAGAGTCGATTTATTACATTGCTACGATAGCCGAACCGGCGCGCTCAACAGCCTAAAAGCAGACATCCAAACGCATCACAACATCACTTGTCCTCATATTGCGGCTCTTTGCCAGTACTGTGGACTAACATATGCTCCTTCGGAATTTGATCATTACCTTCCCAAAGAACATTTTCCGGAGTTTTCGGTGCTCTCGTTAAATCTCGTCCCATGTTGTGGCCGATGTAACGGTCTTAAAGGCACTCTATGGGTTGACTCAAGTGGAATTCGCGAGATTGTGAGTCTTTATTATGACACTCTCCCTATCCAAAGATTCCTTCATGCAGATATCCAAATAAATGGCGTTTCAAAGGCAATACCGGTGGCGCAATTTCGCTTGAGCAGTGATCCGGCAGACTATGGCGGACTTATGTCGATGGTACACAATCACTACAAGAATCTGGAACTACTTGTTCGTTACCGACAAGCGGCCTCTGCTCGGTTCAGCGACATAAAGATCGAGTTTGGGCCACTCGTTTTATCGAAGGGCGTTCTCGTTGTTGCTCAGATGCTAGAAAGGCAAGCGGCTAACCTGAGTAATAGTCGCTCGCCAAACTATTGGGAGGTTGCACTTCTGTCAAGCATGTCTACCAACTCGGAATACCTGAATTCCTTACCATAGGCGAATAATAATGAGCAAACCCGCCGCCCTTATTCAGAAGCTCTGGAACTACTGCAACATTCTGCGGGATGATGGGCTTCTCGGCGAAAACTGCTGCCTGAACGGAAGGCAAATACATAGCGCTACATGTTTGCTTTTGCAGCGCGAATGGTTATAATGGCGCAAGCAACAGAAGAACCTCAAAAGGAATCATAATTATGCCGGGTGGCTTTACACATATTGCACTGGTCAGACGCTTAGGAATCAATAGGACCTTAATGACGATCGAAGGGATGAAACAAGATACTGCTGACGCATTGCAACTACATGGCAATTATATGGAATTGGGCGCAGTGTCTCCTGATCTGCCTTATCTTGCTGTGTTGTCAGGCCATTCCGAGGAATGGGGAGATGCTTTTCATCATCATAATACGGTCGAGACAGTACGTGTTGGCATTGGGAAGCTTGCGTCGCTGCCGGAAGAAGATGAAGCACGTAATAAAGCAATGGCATGGCTGTTTGGATACGCTTCACATTTGGTTGCGGATATGATTTCCCATCCGGTTGTTGCCAGGAAAGTAGGTGTTTACGAAAAACACAAACGGGAACACCGAGTGTGCGAACTGAACCAAGACACCTATATATTTCAATTGTATTTTCAGGACAGCATCACCAATTGTGACTATCTAAAGCATGGTGTCAAGGCTTGTACTGATGATGGTCGTCCGGGTTTCGTTCTTGCTTCTCACCTCGATTCTTTTTGGCGGTCGATTCTTGCAGACGTATATCCAACTATTAAGAATCCCGATCCAAATATGTGGTATCTGCAGTATACACAACTGATTGATAAAATTGCCGAGGAAGGCCAGTCTTTTGTTTCGGTAATCAGAGATATTGCAGAAGGAGAAGGCTATGTGTATCCAGAGACGGTTGACATGACCTATATAGTGGATCTGCTTTCACCTTACGGGGTCGAAATCCATTTTGACGAGTTGTTTTCACAGTTTGAGAAGGAGACGAAGAAGATTTGGGGACAAATGGCAAGGGCCGTCTATGAGAATGATCTTAGTTTGCTGACGTTGGCCAATGCGGACTTGGATACGGGGATTAGTCTTGTAGACAACACAACGTCTATCTTCTGGAATAAAAAAGAGAAGGTCGCATGAAAACCAACTACATATTTGCTGTCATCGTTGCCGGTTTCTTGACGGGATGTGCTACAACGTCGCAAACGTCTGAAGCAAAGGCGGCCGATGTGCCCAATTTGACAAAAGTGATGCATGTGTATGCACGCAGACAACATTATCCCTGTTTATCGAATTTACCACCAGCCGAAGTCCAGATACTTTACGGACAAGCTATCGCTATGAATCCGGCTTTGGATGAGTTTAATGACGACGTGAAATCCGTTAGATGGTGCAGTGGCGACATCATCTTGTTGTTGTCTGATCCCGAAACTGGAGCTGCGAGATTCGAGGATGCGTCGTGGACGCCAAATTTAGATCGGCGGTGGTACGAGACTAATTGTCCGCCACACACATTCACAATCTCGCACCCTGAAACATGCGGATGCGAGGGAACTTGCACAAAATGAATATGAAAAACAGACAGAGCTATTGATAAAGGGTACAATGAACACGAAGAAAATTCATCAGGAACGAACTAACTACGCTCCGTATGTACCATCACAAGCGGCGGGACGCCTTGTCTGCTCTACTTTTGCGCGTTGTGCGCCTTTTTGCGGCCAACGATTTTTGTTCTCCTTCGCGCCTTCGTGCCACGTTCCATGCGTGGTAAATCTTCGTGGCGAGATTTTTAAATCCAGCGGCGAGACGCCGCTGCCACTTTGCATGCATAATCTGCGGCAATCTGCGTAATCTGTGGATAAACTATGGATTCCACGCTGCCAAATCGCCAGAGCATCCGGATGAAGGCATGGGATTACACCAGGCCGGGGTGGTACTTTGTGACGTTCAACACACAGGGGAGCAAGGCGCTGTTCGGCACTGTCGTCAATGGGCGGATGGTAGTGAATGAGGCGGGGCGGATTGCATCAGCGGAGTGGCAGAAAAGCGGCACGCTACGGCAGAATCTGGCGTTGGATGAGTTTGTGATCATGCCGAATCATGTGCATGGGCTGGTGAGAATTGTGGGTAGAGGGCTTGATGCATCAAGCCCGCACGATGCATCAAGCCCGTCTGCGGCCGCGGCCGACAGGGGGGTGTTTGGGAAGCCGGTGGCGGGGGCGCTGGGGACGTTTGTGGGGGCATATAAGGCGGCGGTGTCACGGGAAATCGGCAGAAGGGGTTTGGTGCACCAAACCCGCACTGGACAGATGCACCAAACCCGCACTGGACAGGTGCACCAAACCCGCACTGGAGCCCGCCCGGGCACGGGCATTTGGCATCGGAATTATTGGGATGTGATTGTGCGCGATGCGAAGGCGTTGGAGAATATCCGGCGGTATATCCGGCATAATCCGCAGAATTATCAGGTGGTGTTGCAAGGAACAGATCCGCGGTATTTGGGGGATCGAGCACTGTTGGAAAAGCCCACAGTGGGCTTTCTGGCTTCGCGCGGAACAGCTACGCAGCATGGCAATTTGCCCCTGAGCAAAGGCGAGGTGATCATCTCGGGCTTTCTTTCGCCGATGGAACTGGCCCTTTTCCGGGCCGGGTTGAAGAACAAAAAGGCCATGATCTGGGTGAAACCGTGGGGCCTGGCGGATAGCAAGGAGTCTCCCAATGTTCGCCAGGCCATTGAAGCGGGCCGCTTGCTGGTCATTTCGCCATTCGATGATACGGCAGACGAGCCAGCGGTCCGACGCGCGGCCTGGTGCAATGAATATGTGCTGGCGCACTGCAACCGCGTGGTGATTGGCCATCTTAATCCCGATGGGATGCTTGCTTGTGTTTTGTCCGAAGCTGATCCCGAACTGGAGATAATGTATTTATGAGCAACCCGCAACAACTCGTCCAGAAACTCTGGAACTACTGCAACATTCTGCGCGACGACGGGCTGTCGTATGGCGACTACGTCGAGCAGCTTACTTTCCTGCTATTCCTGAAGATGGCCGACGAGCAGGCGAAACCGCCGTTCAATAAGAAGTCTTCTGTGCCGTCCGGCATGGACTGGCCCAGTCTGCTGGCAAAGGACGGCGATGAACTCGAGACGCATTACCGCCATATTCTCGAATCGCTCGGCAAGAAGCCCGGCATGCTCGGTGTCATCTTTCGCAAGGCCCAGAACAAAATTCAGGATCCGGCCAAGCTCCGTCGGCTCATCGTGGACCTGATTGATAAGGAAGAGTGGTCAAGCCTCGATGCCGACGTGAAGGGCGATGCGTACGAAGGCCTGTTGCAAAAGAACGCGGAGGACGTCAAAGGCGGTGCCGGTCAGTACTTCACACCGCGGGCGCTGACTTCGGCGATGGTGGATGTGATGGCACCCCGTCCCGGCCAAACGATGTGCGATCCGGCTGGCGGCACGGGCGGCTTTGTGCTGGCCAACCATGACTATCTGGCCAGCCATTATGCGCTGGATCGGGCGCAGAAAAAACTGCTCAGGAGCGGGACTCTGTTTGTAGTGGAATTGGTGGACAGCGTCGCCCGGCTTTGTTGCATGAACTTGCTCCTGCACGGTATCGGGGGCGATGATGCGGATGAAGTGCCCGTGCTGGTACGGGACGCCCTGGCCGGCAAGCATGGGGAATACGACCTGGTGATGACCAATCCGCCGTTCGGCAAGAAGAGCAGCGTCACTATTGTCAACGAGGCGGGCGACACGTCCAAGGAATCGCTGATCATCAACCGTGATGATTTCTGGGCAAGTACGAGCAACAAGCAGCTCAACTTCCTCCAGCACATCTTCACTATTCTCAAGCAACACGGCCGTGCGGCGGTGGTGTTGCCGGACAACGTGCTGTTCGAGGGCGGCGCAGGCGAGACCATTCGGCGCGCATTGCTCAAGCAGGCGGATGTGCATACGCTGTTGCGCCTGCCAACGGGCATCTTCTATGCGCAAGGGGTGAAGGCGAATGTCTTGTTCTTCGACCGCAAGCCGGCGCAGGAGAAGCCATGGACGCAGAAGTTATGGATTTACGACCTGCGCACGAACAAGCATTTCACTCTCAAGGAGAACACACTCAAGCGGAGCGACCTGGATGAGTTTGTTGCATGCTACTTCGGACAGAGTGGCAGCGGCGTCTCGCCGCTGGATTCGAGTGACAAAAAGCGGCGGGACGCCGCTTCTACTTTGAACCGGACAGAGCGCATGGAGAGCGAGCGGTTCATGTCCTTCACCTACGACGAGCTAATGAAGCGGGACAAAGTGAATCTCGACATCTTCTGGCTCAAGGACGAAGCGCTGGAAGAGAGTGCGAATCTACCTGCACCCGAGGTAATAGCCCAAGAAATCACCGCCGATCTCGAAGCCGCACTGGAGCAATTTGCGGAGATTGCCGAAGACTTGAAGAAGTAAAGACGATATTGCGTTAATTATAGAAAAGACAACACTCATTAATAAAATGTATTGTCACGACAATTGCGGTGATTTAAAACGGCAGAAGCTGCGGTTAGCGCGGTAAGCCGCCGCGTCTGCTTTGTAGAGTTGCCGGATCCGGGGCTGTGACAATAGTTCATTCGTATATTCACAACGGATATGATACAATAATACAATAATTGCATACTTATGACGATGAATTTGTACCAACAATATCCCGTACTGGCATCATGCCGCGCCGAGATTGACCGCGCCATGGAGCTGCTGATCGCCGCCTACACGGCCGGTCACAAAGTCCTGACCTGCGGCAATGGCGGCAGCGCCGCGGATGCCGAGCACATCGTCGGCGAGCTGATGAAGGGCTTCTTGCGCAAGCGCCCGCTGGATGCCGCGGCGCGCGCCGCGTTGACGACGGCCGGCGGCGCGGACGGCGCCTATATGGCCGAACATTTGCAAACGCCCTTGCCGGCCGTGTCGCTGGTGGCGTCGGTGGCGCTGGCAACCGCGTTTGCCAATGATGTCGCGCCGGAACTGGTCTTTGCGCAACAGGTCATGGGCCTTGGTCAACCGGGCGATGTGCTGCTGGGTATTTCGACCTCGGGCAATTCCAAGAATGTGCTGTATGCCTTGATCGCGGCCCGGGCACGCGGCATGAAAACACTGGGGCTGGGCGGCGGCACGGGCGGGCGCATGCCGGCCTTGTGCGATGTGTGCATCAACGTGCCGGCACCGCAGACGCACGAAATCCAAGAGTTGCATTTGCCGGTGTACCATTATTTGTGCGCGGAAGTCGAGCGCCATTTTTTCGCCGTCTGAGGTGACATGGGCACGGACACCGTCATTGAGCTGGTGAATCTCAGCAAGCGCTTTCGCGTCTACGATCAGCCCATGGATCGGCTGAAAGAATGGCTGACGCCGCGCGGCATGTCATTCCACTGGGCCTTCTGGGCCTTGCGCAACATCGATCTGGTGGTGCAACGCGGCAGTGCGGTCGGCATTATCGGCGTCAATGGCGCCGGCAAGAGCACCTTATTGAAAATCCTGTGCGGGACGTTGTCGCCAACCTCCGGCACAGTGCGCATCCACGGGCGGATCACCGGCATGCTCGAGCTGGGCGCCGGGTTTCATCCCGAATTCACCGGCCGGCAGAACATTTATCTGAACGCACGCCTGCTGGGCTTGACCGACCGGGAGATCGAGGCGCGCATGCCGCGCATCGTCGAGTTTGCCGAGCTGGGCGATTTTCTCGATCATCCCTTGCGGATTTACTCGACCGGCATGGCGCTGCGGCTGGGCTTTTCGGTGGCCGCCAATGTTGATCCGGACATTTTGATAATTGACGAGGCGCTGGCGGTGGGCGACGCGTATTTCCAGCAAAAATGCATGCGCTACCTGCGCGCCTTCCGCGAGCAGGGCGGCACGTTGCTGTTTGTCAGCCACGATCCCAATGCGGTCAAGATTTTGTGCGATGAAGCGCTGCTGCTGCAAGACGGCGCGGTAGTCGAACGCGGCACGCCGGATACCGTGCTGGACTATTACAATGCGCTGATCGCGCGCCGCTCGACGGATCAAGCCGCGTTTCGCATCGAGCGCCAGGCCGCCCAAACCGCCCAACCGGCAACCCAGCGGGCGGGTACGTTCGATGTCGTCATCACCACGGTTGACTTGCTGCAGGGCGGCCAGTCGTGCCGGGCGATTACCGCCGGCGCGGAAGTGCAGATTCGCGTCGCCGCCGTCGCGCTGGCGGACGTGCCCGAGGCGACCGTCGGCATTTCCATTCGCGACCGGCTCGGGTATGAGATTTTCGGCACCAACACCTATCGGCTGCAGCACGCCGTGCCCGCCTTGCCGGCCGGCACCACGCTGCAGGTCAGCTTCACGCTGCCATGCAGCATCGGGCCGGGCGATTATACGATCACCGCCGCGATCCATTCCGGGATTGACCATCTGGCCGCCTGTTATGACTGGGCCGATCGCTTTTTGGCGTTCAAGGTTTTGCCGGCCAGCGACCATTATCATTGTGGTGTCGCGCGCCTGCCGGTGCGCGTCGCGACCGAATGCGCGCGCGGACATGCCAGTGC
>Ga0247841_10008295_pt1 | contig 15030 bp, 11 predicted proteins | sample LaCruzMarch2015__2_FD_192410 | JGI IMG/M metagenome (GOLD analysis project Ga0247841, IMG submission 192410) | Freshwater microbial communities from meromictic Lake La Cruz, Castile-La Mancha, Spain - LaCruzMarch2015_18m | ecosystem: Environmental > Aquatic > Freshwater > Lake | place: Spain...
TACGGTCTTGGTTTTATATACACGATATATTTAGCCCGATATCTCGGTCCTTCTGAATTTGGAATTCTCTCATTTGCCATGGCATTTGCCACCGTATTTTCTGTTTTTGCTGATATAGGCATCCAGACGATTATTGTCAGAGAAGTCGCACGTGAAAAATCGCTATTGATGAAATATATAGCCAACGTCACGTTGATCAAGATTATCCTTGGTATAGCAACATTCGGATTGATTGCATTAACGATAAATATACTTGGCTATCCACAAAGTACTGTAGCAGTCGTTTATTTAATAGGCATTATGGTGATTCTCAATACATTTAGCCAGATGTATTACTCCGTTTTTCAGGCCTTTGAGATGATGGAATATATGGGTATTGGCCTTATATTGCAGGCATTACTGGTCTTGGTAGGTGTACTGGCGGCTATTAACCTGGGTTATGACATTTTATCGTTTGCTCTAATATATTGCCTCACAAGCTTTCTTGTGCTGTCATATAACCTGTTTGTTTTTAGGTTTCACCCTTTCAAAAAAGTTAATGCCCCATTACACACGTTAGTGGAATTTGACTGGTCATTCTGGAAAGCCACCATTTATCAGGCCATACCTTTTGCATTGAGCACCATCTTTGTCAATATCTATAGCTGGCTGGATACAGTAATACTCTCCTCTATGAAGGGAGGCGAGGTGGTTGGTTATTACAATGCTGCATATCGTATAGTAGCGGTTATATTATTTTTACCCTCCGCTTTTATGGGGGCAATTTTACCTATAATGGCTCGTTTACACGTTACCTCTGGTGACGCATTAAAGCTCTCGTTGGAAAAATCGTGTAAATATTTGTTCATCATGGGTCTACCAATAACTGTCGGGATATTCATACTGGCTCCACACATTATTGATCTTGTTTATGGCCAGCAATATGCGCCGGCAACTACCGCTCTGCAAATACTGGCGCCCTCGATTTGGGTCATATTTATTAATATGGTTTTAAACACTTATTTGAATTCAATAAATAGGCAAAGTATCAGCGCTAAGATATTCTTTGTTTGTGCTGTTATAAGTATTGTTATGAACATAACACTTATTCCGCAAAGCAGTTTTATTGCTACCAGTGGGATCCGCACGGCAATAGAATATACAGGTTGTATTCTAGCGTTTTTCAGCATATTAAAAGAGGGATATAAAGTTTCCAGTAAAAATACTGTCATATTAGTAGTAAAAGTACTAATTGCCAATATTTTAATGGGCTTTTTTGTTGCGTATCTGTCCGATCAGAATTTAGCGCTGGTGATAATATTATCTGCTATATTGTATTTTTCACTAATAGTAATATTGCGAGTATTTGATAATACAGATTTTGAAATGGCTGAGAGGTTAATAGGGAAAACCAAGTTATAGTATACTCACAAAGTATGAATGTAAGATAGTATGAATATATCTGTTAAAGATTTAATGATATTTATTGACCCCCCATACTCAGAGTTTTATCAAAATGAGCTATTTAGCGAAAACTCTAATTTGAACCGAGATCAGCAATCTTCTCCGTTCATCTTTCTCAGGGAAAAACTCAGATCGCGAGGGATATCAGTTAATACTGCCGACTACCTACTTAATAATAAATTGGCTGGAGCAGTGAACATATATAGTTCACTGGGAATAATTGAAAATTACAGGTCATTAATCAGTAGTGGCGGAGTATATATGCAATCATTCTATATACTCGAACCACCCATTATATCTCCACATCTTTACCGTGAAATAGATCATCTAACGAAGTATTTTAAACAAGTATACGTTTTTAATATAGAAGGAACAGGATATGAAAGGTGCTTTGATAGACAACGAAATTTGAGAAAAATGTTCTATCCACAAGCGCGAAGCAATATTATAGAAAATCTCTGGATGAATAAAGATAGAGATTTTATGACTATGATCAATTCGAATAAAACAGCATCTTTAAATCTGCAATTAAAAAGAGGTCAAAAACCTTTGAGTCTAAGAATTATACTCAACAACTATTCAAATGTTAATGAACTCTACTCCGAAAGGATCAGGGCAGCAGTTGAACTAAATAACATGTGTAGCGTTGACCTTTATGGATTTGGATGGGATTCGTCTTTATATCAAACCATACGTAAAATACTTGGTAGCAACGCGTTTCCCCATATGTACTGGAAAAACAGAAAATTGATAAAAGCCATGTATAAAGGTCGTGCTGAATCAAAATATGAAACATTGAGTCGATATAAGTTTGCTATTTCGTTTGAAAATATGGCATTGCCTGGCTACATAACAGAAAAGATATTTGACTGTTTGTTTGCTGGGACCATTCCCATCTATCTGGGTGCTCCAGATATTGAAAAATATGTACCGAAGAACTGCTTTATAGACATGCGTGATTATCGTAACTATAAAGAGTTGTATAGTTACGTATCTAATCTATCAGACAAAGAAATCTTATCCTTTAAAGAAGCTGCGAGAAGTTATTTGTTATCTGAGCAGTATCAGCCTTTTGCCAAGGAGAGATTTGCTCAGCAGTTTGAATCAGACTTGATGGAGACACTCAAGGTAAATAATATTGATCTTGTTGATATGTAGCTGATTTGATTGGTGTACATGGGATACTAAGCACAGGGGTGGTCACATTCAATCTAAAATTTGCTGCTAAGTGGGGTAAGGTCAGTAAGGGCCTAATACTGACATATCATAAAAAGATAGAATGGAAAAAGTTACTGTAAGCATAATCGTCCCCACATTTAATCGTCCTGATTTGATACGAAGGGCCATATTAAGTGTTTTAAATCAAACATATACAAAATTTGAAATAATAGTGGTCATTGATGGTGCTGATGATGATACTTTAGCAGTACTGAAAGATTTTAAAGAAGAACGAGTAAGGCATGTCATCCATGAAAAAAATAGGGGAGTGTCAGCAGCTCGTAATACAGGCATCCTAGCTGCTCGCGGTAAATACATAGCTTTGTTGGATGACGATGATGAGTGGATGCCTAGTAAACTGGAGAAACAGGTAGCAGCAGCGGATAATACCGTGCCGGAAATTGGGGTGATCTATACCGATTATCTGGAATACGATGATGAAAGCCATACCGTCAATTATAAAGAACCTTTAGACGGTAGAAGAGATGCACATGAACAAATATGTCAAGGTGGTTGCATCACACCATCCGTATCATTAATAAAGAAAGAATGCTTAATGAGAGTGGGGTTATTTGATGAGGGATTAAAGCGATGCGAGGACTGGGAATTATGGTTGAGGATTTCTGAATACTATAAATTTATGAAGATTTCCGAACCTCTTGTCGTATATCATATAGTGCAGGGGCGCTTGTCTGATGACGTATCGTTACATTTAAAATTTAAAGAAGCTGTCTCGTTAAAATATTTGATAAACAATAGAAAATCGTTAGCCCATAACGTATTTTATTTAGGGATTAAATGGTATGATTTGGGTGAGCATCGTTTAGGTCAAAAATATATATATGAGTCCATTAGGTTGGACCCTATTAATTTGATGTATGCTGGTGCGGCGGTAGCAACTCTGGGTGGATCCAAAATCTACATGTTTACAAATAATGTTTACAAGAAATTGCGCATGGTAATAAATAGAAGAAGCCGTTTGCCCCATTAAAGGAAATATACCTATGGGAACAACCGATAACGAAGATTATATATTACAAAATTCTGTTTTCAATCCTAAAAAGGAGTAAATAGTTGAGTTGGCTTTCAACAAAAAGGATCCTTGTGAGTGGTGGCGCTGGTTTCCTGGGAACACAAGTGGTGAAAAAGCTTAAGGAAGCAGGATGTAAAGAAATCTATGCACCCAGAAGTAAAGAGTATGATTTAGTAAATAATGAAAACGTGAGAAGGTTATATCTTACTTTGGAGCCTCAAGTTGTCATTCATTTGGCCGCCGTGGTCGGCGGTATTGGCGCAAATAGAGAAAATCCCGGGGTATTTTTCTATGATAACCTGATGATGGGTGCGCAGCTTATGGAGCAGGGTAGACTTCATAATGTTGAAAAATTCACAGCTGTCGGTACGATTTGTGCGTATCCTAAATTTACCAAGGTACCTTTTAAAGAGGAAGATTTGTGGAATGGATATCCAGAGGAGACCAATGCTCCCTATGGTTTAGCAAAAAAAATGCTTTTAGTTCAAGCTCAAGCTTATATAACACAATATAATTTCAATGCAATCTATCTTCTACCGGTGAATCTTTATGGGCCGGGAGATAATTTCAGCCCGAAATCTTCCCATGTTATCCCGGCAGTAATAAAAAAATGTTTTGATGCAATGAATAATCGGGAAGACAGGATAATAGTTTGGGGAACCGGCAACGCAACCAGAGAATTTCTTTATGTTGAAGATGCTGCAGAAGCAATTGTACTTGCCACTGAAAAGTATAATAAACCTGAGCCGCTCAATATTGGGGCTGGTTTCGAGATAAGTATTAAGGATCTGGCAAACTTGATAGCAAAGTTAACTGGTTTTCAGGGAGAGATTGATTGGGATACCACGAAGCCGGATGGACAGCCAAGAAGATGTCTGGATGTGTCAAAGGCTGAGATAGAGCTTGGATTCAAGGCAAAAACTAGCTTTGAAGAAGGATTACGTAATACCATTGAATGGTATAGAAAGTCACTTTAAGACAATATCCTCTAGCAATATTAGGGCTAACGTCATGGGAGTCAGAGGACGATCGATTGAGATCTATAACTGAAGATCACGCTAAAGTCTATTGCCCACGATAATACACGTAATTTTTAAAAACCATGAACGATACAGTCGATATCAGTGTAATAATCCCAACATATAACAGGGCAAGTTTATTAGCAAGAGCACTAAATAGTGTTTTAAATCAAACTTATCGTAGTATTGAGGTCATTGTAGTTGATGATGGGTCACAGGATGGCACGGAAGAATCTGTGAAACGGATCAATGATAAGAGGATACGTTATATAAAGCATGAAAAGAACCGTGGTGTATCTGCAGCAAGGAATACAGGGATTGATAAGGCAAAGAGCAACTACATAGCGTTTTTAGATAGCGATGATGAGTGGCTTCCGGATAAATTAGGCAAACAAATACAAGTCTTTAAAGATTTGGATTCCTCCTACGGCGTGGTTTATTCAGACCATAAAGACCTCGCAGAAAGAAGTGGGGTATCTATGACTGCGTCAAAAATAAACCGTGACGGCAATATATTCTACAATCTGCTGCGGTTATTAATGTTCGTCAGTCCAACCTGTTGTATCGTGAGGAGGGAATGCTTTGACATGGTAGGTGTTTTTGATGAGGACATTAACATTAATGTTAGAGAAGACACCGATATGTTTCTCAGGATAGCAAAGTTATATAAATTTAAGTATGTCGATGAATGTTTGGCAATCGTTCATCATGATGCGCCATTTAGCCTCGCGTCAGATATTGAAGTAGTTATAAGTAGTCTGGTTGCCTTATTTGATAAGTACCGTGCCGATATTATTTCGGATAAGAGCGCATTAACAAATTTCAATCTGGCTATAGGGCATAATATGTGTAAGGCCGGCAAATTTGCCGAGGGACGAAAATACCTCTGGCGATCGATCCGAGCTGATCCCCTTGATGTTCGTGCCTATGTAAGTTATGTGGTGAGCTTGATTAATCCCGGCAACTACAACAGGCTGTTTACCTTATATGGAAACATGAAGCATTCAGCAGGTAAAAATCGACCCGACTAATACATGGCTCTCAAAAGATAATAAAATGACTGATAGCAAGTTTTGCCGGATAAAATAATAATCTTCGCAGAATAATCACATATAACAGAGCAAATGGAATTAATCGTAATTTGCGGCCATCATGATGAGCGAATATAAAACCGTGGTTAGCGTTATCATGCCGACTTTTAACCGGGAACACCTGATATCGCGAGCTGTTGGCAGCGTGCTCAACCAGACGTTCCGGGACTTTGAACTGATTATTGTAGATGACGGCTCCCGCGATAATAGCGGGGAAGTAATACGTGAATTCAATGATAGTCGAATAAACTATATACGTCACGAGAAGAATCGGGGAGTCGCGGCCGCACGAAACACCGGAATAAAGGCAGCCAGAGGTGAATATGTAGCATTTTTGGACAGCGATGACGAATGGCGTCCGCAAATGCTGTACAGGCAGATCAAAGCATTCGGGGAAGCGTCGTCAGATGCAGGCGCGGTCTATACCGATATGATAAATATCGATAATAATAAAACCAGAAGCTTGTATGGCAGGCGCGCGAAAGAGGGTAATCTACACAAAGCTATATTGAAGGGTTTCCCTGTATATTTGCAGACAATAATGGTCAAAAAGGCTTGCCTGGATCAGATAGGCTTGTTTGATGAGGAATTTACAATTGAAGAAGACTATGACTTTATGATCAGGTTATCGGGTAAATTTGAATTCAAATATATCAGGGAGCCGCTTGCAGTCAGGCATCTAATGCCGGATAGTGTTTCGGTCAAAAGTATGGACAATATATTGAACCTTGAAAAACTCTTGAGGAAACACTTTGATGAAATCAACAGGGATCGCTCAATCCTTGCATCACACTATTTTATACTGGGGACTTTTTTATGCCTGTTAAACAGGCTTTCAAGGGGAAGGGAATATTATTTTAAGGCAATTAAAGCATATCCAGCGGATATCAGGCCTATATTGGGTCTTATGGGTTCCGTATTCGGATATACCATCTATAAACGGGCTTTTGATACTTACGCATCAGTAGAATATCTGGTTACTCACTGATTCGTTATATTATGAATAATTATATCTCTGCTAAGTACCCTGTTGTTGAGATCATTATCGTCAACTGGAACGGATTACCCGATACCATCGAGTGTATTGCTTCGATGAAAAAGATCACATACCCCAATTATAAGATCACGGTCGTAGATAACGGCTCTGCCGGCAATGACTCAGCTATGTTAGAACAGGAATTCGGCGATTATATAGATGTTATTAAAAGTACCCGGAATCTTGGTTTTACGGGCGGATGCAATATCGGCATTCGACAAGCCCTGGATAAAGGATCCGATTATGTGTTGCTGCTCAATAACGATACCGTTGTAGCCTCTGATTTCCTGTCTGAAATGATAAAAGCGGCTGAGTCAGATAAGGAGGTCGGGATCGCAGGGGCAAAGATATATAACTATGGTACCAATCAGATTCAGTTTGTGTGGGGAGGCATCGATTTTTATCGGGGGCAGCCCACGTACACGCCAAAATATGTGATAGAAAGATTCAGGGAAGGTCCGATAGATAAGGGACAATATGATGATCTGAAATATGTGGACTGGGCTTCCGGTTGTTCCCTTCTGATCAAATCCGATCTCATTAAAACAATCGGGGTCCTGGATGAAACGTTTTTTGCACTTTTAGAGGAGGTTGAATATTGCACACGGGCACGTAAAAGCGGTTATAAGGTCGTTTATGTGCCGGCAGCCAAGGTCTGGCACAAATGGGGTAAATCAACAGGCGTCGTCAGTGGCTTTACAGTATATTACGGCACAAGAAATCGGTTCTGGCTTATGAAGAAATATGCTTCGAAATGGCAGCATTGTTGTTTCAATATTTATTTCTTCGGATTATATACGTGGTTTGCTGTCGCATACTATATGCTGTTTGCCAGAAATCCCCGGATCGTCATCGACTTATTTCATGGGATAAGAGATGGTGTGGCCGGAAGCAATATTTATGCGCCTGAAATATTACCTGATCAGTAGAACTTTCGCTCCATCGTTTACATAGATGGTATTGCTTTGCCCCCAATAGCCCATTAATACAGGATCCTGGTAAATCTTAACACTTCGTCTCAAACCGGCGCCCGTCGGGAAAGTGAGCTCTCCCTTTTGAGTATTCCAGTCTGTCAAATAGATGAAGCAGCCACTAGATGGCGTTCCTTCGTTTAAATATTGCAACCGGCCGGGAAATCTATTAAGCATCAATATTTTATGCGCATGATAATCTGTAAATGCTGTGCTATCGGTGCTTGACTCATTTGACAACCACTCCGCTCCCGCCCCGTCTTTTGTATTAAATATACCTGCCAGATCTATGCGATAGCTGCTGAGCGCAATAGAGTAAGGTGTATCGACCTTATCAGTTACGGACTGGCCGGTGATTTCGTAAAGGAAGCCGGATGCTGCTAAGAAATAGGGTATCAAGATTATTAGAGTGAAGACTATTTTAAATCCCGCAGGGCTATCGTCGGAATAATTCAGAACAGGCGGACTATGCCGCAAACGATGGACCAAAGACTTAATTGCCAGCCACATCGCTTCGCCCCCGAGTACGCAGAACGGGGCAAGCATTATCAATGTCAGATGGTACCAGCGGGTTGTGTTGAGCCGGTCGGCAAATCCGGGGATAACCACGCATGCCATGAGTAGAAGTACACTGGTAATGCTCAGAGCTATATATTCAAGCCGGATTTTAAGATTTCTGGGACAGAAAAGTAGACGTAAACAACCGATAACGATAAAAATCTGAACTATATATTGCAGTATCCTGAAAACCTGGCCCTGCCAGGAAACAAACATGAAATCCATTCCGAACGCCGCCCTGATCAGGTTATCTGTTTGGCCTGTATGAAACAAGGATGACCAGGACGTCTGACTAACAAATACGCCAACGATTTGATCACCCAACCGGCTCGAGTACTTCATCCACAGGCCGGTCAGCAGCTCCAGATTAACTCCGGATGACATAACGCTGTAACCGATGAACACAAAGACGATGAAAAATGCAAACGGTATAAGGATGATTTTTATGGGCAAACTCCCGCCCGCTTTACTATCAAGCTGTGGAGGCAGGCCGCCGGTCTTCCTGGTCAGCCACCTCCAAATTTTGATGAACACCTTGCTTCTGAGTACAAGCATCAGTGGCACTAGTGCGATCATATAGATAAGACTGATGATACCCAGTGTATAGTGGGATACGGCTATAGATATCATAAAAATAGTTAGCATGACTATCTTGGGGATGGGATTAACCTTCCTGTCTATCAGTAGTAGGATAACCAATACAAAAAATAGCTCGGCCACCTGCTGCCTGCACAGGCTGATCATCTCGAGTGAAAAGGTCGGGACAGCCATGAACAGAAAGCAGGCAAATAGCGCCCTGTAAGGTCCAAACTGGACTCTGAATATCCTGAATAGAACGAGTGGAACCAGAGAAAAAATTAGAGGATAAATTACCTTGAATACCCAGATCCCATCAACGTTTAATAACTGCGAGTAAATCGGACTGAGCATGGCTATGCTGAGACAGGAATTGACCGGGTTGGGTATTGCGTAGTTCCATATACCGCTCTGGGACACCTGTTGAAAAACCTGATATTCGACATAAATATCGGTCCCGACCAGGTACGGTGATAGGAGAGTTGTCTGATACAGAAGGCAGAGACTGACAATGAGTATAGCCAGTGGAAAAAGAGACGGCAGGATGAATTTACCGAAGGCAGCGATGGCGATGACAAAGCAGATCAAGACGATGCACAGCAAAAGAATAAAATTATTGCCGCTGATATTGCTTACCGTTACACCGAGTATCAAAAATGACAACAGGAAAAGAAGGAACAGCAGGGGAGTGATATTAATACCCGGTTTCCTGCCGACATCCGGGGGAATATAGGCGCGGTCCCTTATATATGCCACGACGATCAATGCCATGTTGCCGATACACAGCGCGGCAGTGACAGGCACGGTCTGCAGGGGTTGGGTGATGTTGACCAGTGGCAGCGTAAAATTGATAATAACTCCGCATATCATGGTAAAGGCGAGACTTAATCCTGCGGAATAAACAATGCTCTCGACAGTGTTTATATTGTGTATACGTAGGATACGGAGCATCAGCATGCCTGGAATAAACGTCAGGAAAATGAAGGCAACCAGCGGCCTGAGCAGTATTACGTCTACACCCAGCATGCCCGCTGTTACCAGGAGAGCGTTAAGGAGAACAACAGCCAGGGCAAATGATATGGAGGTTTTAAGCCTCCAATCGTGAGGGCGCAGAATATAGGCAGTCATATAAGCGTTGTATCAACCTCGCGCAGACGCGTTAATGCCGGGTAATCGGCACAAGATTGTGATAGATTTCTTCATAGCCTGAAATACAGGCAGACCAGGTGAACATCTTCTTCCCGGAGTGCACAACCTGTTTATTATAAACTTTCTCGACTGCGCCTGCTATGGCCTGAGTGTTTTTTGGCTCGATAAGTGTATACGTGCCGGAGACTACCTCGGGCAGGGACGCGACATTAGAAGCGACGACCGGTTTTTCCATCGCGCATGCTTCGGCTGCGCTGAAGCCGAAGCCTTCAGATAGAGAAGGCACGACCACGCAGTCTGCAGCGGCGATGTAGCCCGGCAGCTCACGCCGCGGCACCGGGTCCAGCAGGATAACACTGTTCGTGATACCCAGGGTCTCTATCATTGCGGTTATATTGCGATAACCGGCAGCCGGTTCCCGTGCCAGTATCAGGAGAAATTTGGAATTGGCCACTGATTTGCTTATATGCGGTATGGCCTGTACCAGGTATTCCGCCCCCTTGGAAATACCCGGCCGGCCGAAGAACATATAGATAAACTCATCTTCGATATTGAGTTTGCGCCGAACCTCCTTTCCATCCGAACTCTGGGGATCAAAAAGGGTGTAATCGATTCCGGGATAGATGACAGATATTCGGCTGTTGTCCTTTGCGTAACGCTTCAGGCATTCCGCCGTATATCCCGAAATTGCGATGAAATGATCGAAATGCAGGGATATAATGACATCCTCCAGCCACCGGTGCAGGGAGGAGGACAACAGGCTCATGCCTGCCATTTCTTTCCAGCCGAGGCCAATTATCTCAAGGATGGTAATGACGCATTTTTTACCCCGTATGCGGGCGCTCAGCCAGGCGGGGAAGGCGCCGTTGTACGTTGTGGTGTGAACGATGTCCGAGGAAGCGGCCAGGCGGATTGCTGCAGGTATGGCGAGAAAAGTGAACCAGTAGCGGGACCCCCTGCGCGGTGTATTGATACGGACTATCCGCACCCCGTTAACAAGATCTGAAGGGCTGGTGCCTGGAATGCGGCTGGTTAATACGGTTACGTCATGTCCTTTAGCGGCGAGGCCTTCGCAAAGGTTTTTAAATAATACCTCGGCCCCTCCGATAAAGGGATAGTAGTTTTCCAGCACAAAAAGGATTTTCACTGCCTTCGTTTATCATCCGGATTAAAGATCTCTTCCCTGATCCGAATCGTGAGGACCGAGAAGGCAACGTTGAGGCCGTGTTTGATCGGGTGCTCGGTTGAGCCTGAGCCATGATAAATGCAGCTAACCGGCGCCTCAATTATGATAAGCCCGTGTTTGCGGGCCTGTACCAGCGTCTCGATGCTGAAACCAAATCCCGCATAAGTAATATTCATATACTTCAAGGCCCTCTTATTGTAGGCGCGGAACCCGCTTTGAGCATCGTTGATTTTAACTTTGTGTCCAACGTTATACAGCCAGGTGATAACGTCTATGCCGAATTTCCGGTACCTGCTGACCTTTGCTTCCCGCAGAAAGCGTGAACCTATTGTGACATCGGCTTTGCCTTCCAGCAGGGGTTTGATCAGTACCGGTATTTCATTTGGGTCATGCTGGCCGTCGCCGTCGAGGGTTACAACAATGTCCGCTCCGTATTTCAGGGCCGTTTCAAAGCCTGTGCGCGTCGCTGCTCCCGCTCCCTGGCGGCTTGTGTGGCTGATAACCTCAGCGCCGGCATTACGTGCCACCCCGGCGGTATTATCTTTTGAGCCGTCATCGATAACTATCACAGTATCGACAAATTTGGCTGCGCTGCTCACTACGTCGCCGATAAAAATAGCCTCATCCAGGCAGGGTATGATCGCAATTATTTTCATTCGGGCTATTTGACCGTTACCGATTTGGCAAGGTTACGCGGCATATCCGGATTGTGGCCACGCCTGGTGGCCATATGATAGGCCAAAAGCTGCAACGGGACCACGGCCACGATGGGGTAAAGCAGGTCGTGAACCCTGGGGATCCTGATCCAGTGGTCGTAGATCTCGTTGTTTACATCCGAGACCGCGATTATTTTAGCCCCCCTGGCCTTGGCCTCGATAGCGTTGCCCAGCGTCTCGTGATAGGTATAGTCATCGGGACAGATCACCAGCACCGGTGTACCCTCCTCGATGAGTGAAAGCGTGCCGTGTTTGAGTTCGCCTGCAGGCATGCCCTCGGCGTGGATATAAGATATCTCCTTTAATTTCAAAGCTCCCTCGGAGGCTATGGCGAAATTGATGCCGCGGGCGATATAGTAGAAGTCGTTCTTGTCGTGATAGTCCTTTGTGATCCTGGCTATCTCGTCATTATTCCAATCAATGGCTTTGGCGACCTGGCGGCTGACCTTGCGTATGTTGTCGACTGCCATATCGAACGAATGCACCATGGAAAACGCCAGCAGGTAGAAGACGGCCAGCTGATTGAGGAACGACTTGGTGGCGGCCACGCCGATCTCGGGGCCGCAATTCAGGTACAGGACGTTATGGCTTAGCTCGCCCAGCAGCGACTGGGGCCGGTTAATGATTGATACTATTCTGGCGCCTGCCTTACGCGCCAGCTCCACGCCTTCGATCACGTCGAGAGTCTCGCCGCTCTGAGATATGGCCAGCACCAGTGTGTTCCTGCCCACGGAGTCGGCGAAGTACTGGAACTCGGACGCCATGACCACTTCGCAGAACTTCTTGCCCACGCTGGAGAAGAGGTAGCGCCCTACCAGGGCGGCGTAACGTGAGGAGCCGCAGGCTGTGACTATGATCTGGTCGGCCCGCAGCACATCCAGCGCCACTGATGTGAAGACGTCCTTGTCCTGGCGGGCGGCAGCCATGAGGGTATCCGGCTGCTCCATGATCTCCTTTAGCATGAAGTACTCATAGCCGCCTTTGTCGTTTTCGTTCCAGACGGCATCCGGCTTGGATGACTTCTTGCTGATCTCCCTGCCCGTGTGGTCGTAGAAAATTGTTTTGTCGGCAGTCAGGACCACTACCTCGCCCTCGCCCAGCATGTAGAGCTGGTCTATCTGCCCGGCCAGGGCCATCGAGTCGCTGGCTGCGAAGGCTTTGTTTTTTCCCAGCCCGACTACCAGCGGGCTGCCCTTGCGGGTGCCCACGATCTTGCCGGGCTCCCTCGTGCTGATGGCCAGGAAGGCGTAAGAACCCTCCAGCCTGGGGGCCACCGATAGCACGGCCTCTTCGAGCGAACGTCCCCGCTTCATCTCGTCTTCCAGTTTGTGGGGGATGATCTCCGTATCTGTCTCGGAGAGTAAGCGGTGCCCGCGTTTTACCAGGTCTTTGCGCAGCTCCTGGTAGTTATCGATTATGCCGTTATGGATCACGGCGATCTCGTTGTTGCAGTCGCAGTGGGGGTGGGTATTGACCTGGGTGACGCCCCCGTGCGTGGCCCAGCGTGTATGTCCGATGCCCACGCTGCCCGGCATCAGGTCCATCCTGTATTTCTTGTTTACCTCCTCAAGCTTGCCCACGCCCTTCTTCACCAGCAGTTTCCCGTTGGATATCATGGCTACACCGGATGAATCGTAGCCGCGGTATTCCATACGCTTGAGGTCTTCAAAGATGATGGAGGCAGCCTTGCCGTCTTTGCTGCAATACCCGATTATCCCGCACATTTTCTCAGTTCTCCGTTACCTTCATGATTAATACCAGCGGGTCTTTAATGTGAGGCACGGCCCCGCCGTCCTTATACAGGTAAAAGCATACCCTGCGCGCATCCCCCGCACCATTCAGCGAGAATTCCACCGGCTGTTGCCATTTCTGGCCGTCATTCAATGTGCCCACCGTTATGGATTTGATTATAGCATCATTTTCTTTAATTTGAACCGTGTATTCAGATAGTCGTCCCTCGCGGTTCACGATGCCCACGGTCACTTGCACCCGCTGTCCGGCAGCAACCTGCGACGGATAATCAGTAGCCGTGCCCTGCTTTCCGAGCAGGTAAAACTCGCTGAACCTCTGGGACGGCTGAGTGCCCACAGCCAGGTAGATAATCAGCCCGGTGCAAATAAGTATGCCGATTATTAATATGGCGGAGATTATTTTGTTTGAAGTCGTCATGATCTTATCAGATACGATACTGCATTCTACGAACTGCAGGATGCGGTTGTCAATAATTTATAAGTTCAAGTCCACGTTTCGCCTGTCATTACGAGCGCCTTTCAATCCGTCATTGCGGGGCTTAGTTCATATGTCATTGCGAGGAGCAAAGCGACGAAGCAATCTCATCGATTGCCGCCTTCGAATCCACAAATTGCTTCGCTTCGCTCGCAATGACATATGAAATGGACGCTCCCCGCAATGACATGACGAATGAACGGGCGCACCTGAAGGTACGCCCCTACAGCAGTCAATGTAGGGGCGGGTTTTTAAACCCGCCCGGATTCACACAATGAGCATGGCGTCGCCGAAGCTGAAAAATCTATAGCCTTCCTTTTTGGCCGTCTCGTAACAATCCAGGATAAACTCGCGCCCGACGAAGGCCGATACCATCATCAGGAGGGTGGATTTCGGCAGATGGAAGTTTGTGACCATGGCATCCGTAACGTTAAACTTGTAGCCAGGCAGGATGAAAAGGTCCACCTGTCCCTCAAAGGGCGCGGCCTGTCCTTCTCGTGAGGCGGCCTCTATCAGGCGCACCGAGGTCGTGCCCACGGCTATCACGCGTTTGCCACGGCTGCGGGTGTCGTTTACCAGGTCGGCCGTTTCGCGGCTGACCAGCCCGTACTCGGTGTGTATGTGGTGCCTGGACGGGTCCTCCGCCCGCACGGGTTGAAACGTATCCAGCCCCACATGCAGCGTGACGAAGGTCCGGTTGATCCCCCTGCTCTTCAGTTCATCCAGCAACATGGGGGTGAAGTGAAGTCCCGCGGTAGGCGCAGCCGCGCTGCCCTTTGGTCTGGAGTATACCGTCTGATATCGTTCG
>Ga0247841_10008296_pt1 | contig 15030 bp, 10 predicted proteins | sample LaCruzMarch2015__2_FD_192410 | JGI IMG/M metagenome (GOLD analysis project Ga0247841, IMG submission 192410) | Freshwater microbial communities from meromictic Lake La Cruz, Castile-La Mancha, Spain - LaCruzMarch2015_18m | ecosystem: Environmental > Aquatic > Freshwater > Lake | place: Spain...
GGCAATCATTCAAATTCGGGTTGCGTATCTCAATGGCGCGTATTGTCCGCGTGCGCAAATTCGTCTTGCCGCGTAATCCCGAAAACAAAACTGCACCCCCTATCACCGGGCAAATTGCATTACACTGGCGTTTGTGCTATGATGTTGCATTGAGGAATAACTGTTGCGGGAGAAAAACGATGCGAACAAGATTGATTGTGTTGCTGGCAGTGCTGGCGCTGTTTGCGTTGCCGTGCTTTGCCGAGTGGGGCCAAGCCGAATCGCCGGACTTTGTGCTGGACACAACCGTGCCCGAACCGGCCTTGATTGCGGCCGCCATGCTGCCGCTCTATCTGTTGCGGCGTCGCGCGTGAACGTAATGCCGCCGTCCCGGCGGCATGGAATGGGAAAGCCGGCGGGACGCCGGCGCTACTATTGATTTGCGCCTCGTACCATTGATTGTTTACCAGGAGATCATGCATGAAAACAACACCTATAATTAGCATCGTGCTGTCTCTCGCGCTGGGCGCGTTCACTGCCATCGCCGGGCCCGTCACGGTCACCAATGTCTCGGCCCATCAGCAGCCAGGCGAGCCGATTGTTGACATCACCTATGACCTGCTGAATCCGAGTGGTGGCGTGCATACGGTCTTGCTGTGTGCATCCACCAATTCCGGCGCGACGTATTCATTGCCTTGCACGAACATCAGCGGCGATGTTGGCGCGGGTGTGACAGTTGGCGCGAACAAGCAGGTAGTCTGGTTTGCGGCGGGCGACTTGGTGGCGATGTCCACCGCCGTTGCGCGGGTGCAGGTGACGGCCATGGAAGGCACCAATAATTATTGCATCATTGACGTGGCGGGCGGGCCGAATGCGGCGAGTTATCCGGTCAGTTATCAAGCCACAGCCCCACCGCTGGATGACACGCACAAGACCACCAAGATTGTATTGCGCAAGATACCGTCGGGCAGTTTCGTGATGGGCTCGCCAACCAACGAACTGGGGCGTTATACAGATGAAACGCAGCACAAGGTAACGCTGACCAAAGATTTCTACATGGGCATTTATGAAATCACCCAGGCACAATACACGAATGTGATGGGCGTGAATCCCGCGTATTTCCAGCAAGGCGCCCATGCGCCGCAGCGACCGGTGGAGCAGGTCTCGTGGAACACGGTGCGCAGCGGGACATGGCCTGGCGGGACGCCTGCCGGCACAACCTTCATGGGCAAGTTGCGCACGAGGACCGCCGCGTTGGCATTTGATCTGCCGACCGAGGCGCAGTGGGAATATGCCTGCCGCGCGAGCACGACCAAGGCGCTCAACAACAACACCAACTTGCAGAATATCGGGCAAGACCTGAACATGGACATCCTTGGGCGCTACTGGGACAATGGCGGCAGCACTTATGATACCGAGCCGGTGAATGGGGGTAGTGCAGCAAGCGGATCCTATTTAGTGAACCAATGGGGCTTGTACGACATACACGGGAACGTGTCGGAATGGTGCCTCGACTGGTACGGAGAATACGGCGGCAATGCGACTGACCCAAGTGGACCGGCAAGTAGCCCTTACTCGGACCGCGTGATCCGCGGCGGTGGTTGGGACTACTCCGCATTCGGCTGCCGGTCTGCGTTACGCTTCGACGACGACCCGGACAACGCCTACAGCATCTACGGCTTCCGGCTGTGCTTGCCTGTAGTTCAGTGAACGTGATTCAGCACCGCAAATGGAAAGGCTGCCTGTCAGTATGGACTTCACGCGTTCTTGTTTCCATTATGATAAAACGGCAGTCACCGATGTAGATGACTGCCGCATGTTGCATCCACGAATCACGCCGCCTTTTCTGACTGCTGCTGCCCTTGCGCAATCGCCTCCCGCAGTTCCTTCTCCAGCTTGGTCAATCCCGTATCGCGCAAGCCTTTCGTGCCATTCGGATAGCGCTCTTTGAACACAGCTTTCTGTTCAGCACTCAATTGACCGGCAAGCTCTGACAGCAACTTGATCTTGTCCTTGCGGTCCAGCACAGTTTCCAACTGTACACCGGCTTGACTCGGTTCCCCGTTGCTCTGCTGTGCCTGCGCATTGACAACTTCCTCGGCACTCGCTATGGCGGTATCCACGCCAATACCCAACATGCCCAACGCTCTGCCGACGGCGCTGGTCTCGCAATTCTCGATGTAGCTGGTGCGGTTGACATAGTTGCTGTCCTGCTTCTCAAAGGCATGACCGGTCGCAATTACCCGGCCACTCTCATCCTTCACCACCGCCTGCATCAACACCACGCCGTCTGCATTTGACAGGATGGCAGTTTCAATGCTCCACTGTGGGTGCAATTGGCGAAAGGCTTTGATGCGTTCGGCCACTTCGACATAGCCCTTGCCGTCAATCATGATCGTCTTCAACATATTTTACTCCTCAAAGTTGTACCATTCTGGCAATGGCAATTCGGTTAAGCCAGGCGGTAATCCTGGCCACAAATTATTCTTGTTGCATTCGGCAAACACCTGCATCGCGTTTTGACATTCGCGCCATCCTATATCCAGTGCGTCTTCTGACAAGTAGTATACGCCACAGTCATACGGCGGATCAGGCTCCACGGCAATGAACAGGAACAAATCCACCGCTCTTCCGCCTACCGCCTCTATGCCATGACTGTACCATGCCGCTTGAATGTGATAACCATACTGGGCCACTGACTTCTGGAACGCTCTGGCCGCTGCATCCCGCGTACTTTTCAGGTCAATCGCGATCAACCGTTCTTTGCTATCCAGCATCGCGTCAGGTCGGCATTTGCATTCAACATTGGCGTCTTTGTCCTTCCAGAAATATGACATTTCAACTTCCGGTGCCTTGGCAAACAACTTGGCGGCGGCGCGGCATTATTACAAGGAGTAAAGGAGGCAAGGAGCAGGCGGCAATTGCTTGTTGGTTGCAGAACAAAAACATGTTGATTGTTGATTGCGGCTTCTCTTTTACTCCTTTACTCTTTGTTAATTTCTTTTGCAGCGAAACAAATTATGATGTGGCGCGGTCAGCCGATTTGGAGATCGGCGTTCCCGGGGCGGTCGGTGCGGGGCTGCGGAAGGCGGCGTGGCTGCGTGTATACGCGGATACGCCGGGATTCGCGTGCGTGGTGGTATTGTGTATGCCGACAGGCAATGGTATAATGTGCGTAATGATTTGTGGATGATGAACCAACGAAAACAGGGCAGGACATGAATAGGAAGCAGAAGCAAAGCGCTGCGCGGCTGGCCGGAATGATCGGTTCAATGCTGGCCGGCAGCATAATGATTACGGCACTTGTGTTTGCCGACACCCATTACGTAAACCTCGCGAATCCAACGCCGGTCAACCCGTACACAAATTGGGCAATTGCCGCGACAACGATCCAACACGCGGTGGATGTATGCGTTGCCGGCGATGAAGTGATTGTTACCAACGGCGTGTACGGCAGCGGCACACGCGTCACCCCCGGCTATGCGTGCTCGAATCGGGTTGTGATCACAAAGAACATCACCTTGCGCAGCGTCAACGGGCCAGCCGACACCATGATTCTGGGCAGCGGGCCGTTAGGCGATGCTGCGGTGCGGTGCGTGTACATGTCTACCGGCATGGTGGCCGGCTTTACGCTGTCCAACGGGTTTACTATATCAGACGACAATGTGGATAGCGACTGGAACTATGACAAGGGGGGCGGCGGACTCAACCTGTATGGCGGTGGCGGCATTGTCTCGAATTGTGTCATCCGTGGGAACACGGCCAGCGCCAACGGCGGCGGCATATTGGGTGGCAAGGTCATTGAGTGCATGCTTACTGGCAACCGCGCGAATTCCGGCGGGGGTTTGGGGGAGGGGATCGGGACTGCCTGCGTGATTAATAGCAACCAGGCGAATTGGTACGGGGGTGGCGCATGGAATAGCACGGTGAGCAACTGCACCATCAACGGGAATACCTCGGGCGATTCGGGTGGTGGCACGGCGTGGTGCATCATCGACCGCTGCATGCTCAACGGCAACAGCACGGGTGGCGGTGGCGGCATGTACAACGGCAGGGCTGCCAATTCCGTCATCAAAAACAACACGGCCGTTTTCGACGGCGGCGGGGTTGCTTCGTGGGTCAAGATTAATGATTGCATTATCAGTGGCAATCGAGCTGGCGGCCAAGGCGGTGGCATCACGTTTTTTTGCGTGATCAGCAACTGCAGCGTGATTGGTAATTCTGCCGCAGAGGGCGGCGGAATATACCGTTGTACCGTAAGCAAATCCGCCGTCAGTGAAAATGCGGCGGTCACAGGTGGTGGCGTGTCTGGCGGCACGGTCAACAACTCGATGATCAACGGCAACACGGCGCACTACGGCGGCGGCACCTCGGGCGGCATATTCAACAACTGCACCATCAGCGGGAACGCCGCGATCTATGACGGCGGTGGCACGTACGGCAGCGAGGTGCGCAACACGATTGTGTACCAGAACGGCACGTCTGGTGGTGGCGCAAATTGGAGTGGTGGCACATTCTCGTATAGCTGCACGGTGCCCATGCCGGCGGGCGGGAACAACATCACCAATGATCCGATTCTGGCGAGTGCCTCGCATATTGCGCCGCAGTCGCCGTGCATTGCCCGTGGCTCCGCGGCGTACGTTTCGGGCAGCGACTTTGACGGCCAGCCATGGAACAATCCACCCAGCATCGGCTGTGACGAAGTGTATCCCGACGCCTTGACCGGCACGCTGCATGTGGCAATTCGCGCCGTGGACACAACGGCAGTGGCCGGCGTGGCACTGGTGTTTTCCGCCGACATTCTCGGCATCCCGGCCTCGAACAGATGGACACTCGGTGATGGCGGCGCACTCGACAATGGCACGGTGGTGCGGCATGCGTGGATCGTGCCCGGTGTCTATCCCGTCATCCTGCGTGCATTTAACACGGACAATCCGCAGGGTGTGGCGGCGACCGTCAGCGTCACGATTGTTGCGCTCGATACCGCGACTTTTTTTGTCAACCTGAACAACACTGCGCCGGCGTATCCCTACACCAATTGGCCGGACGCCGCGACCAACATACAAGACGCCGTGGACGCGGCGGAATGCTCAGGAGTGATAGACGCGCACGTTCTGGTGACCAACGGCGTCTACGCCACGGGTGAACGCGTGACGCCCGGCTATGCCAGTACGAATCGTGTCGTGATCACACACAACATCACCGTACGCAGTGTGAATGGGTCTGCAGTGACCATCATCCAAGGTTTCAAAGGGCAGAGCCTATCTATTGAGGATTCCGTGCGCTGCGCCTACATTTCCGCCGGCATGCTGGCCGGTTTCACCCTGTCGAATGGCTCAGCGACGGTGGCGGGCCATTACGAGTATGACCGGAGCGGCGGCGGGGCGAACATGTATGGCGGCAATGGCGTGGTGTCGAATTGCGTCATCATCGGGAACTGGGGTGGACGCAGCGGCGGCGGGATCGCCTACGGCCTGGTTATCGACTCTTGCATCAGCGGTAATGGAACGATACACTACGGCGGCGGAACCTATTACGCCAACGTCCGGCGCTGCAGCATCACGAATAACAGTGCTTTCTTTGGCGGTGGATCGTTCGGTGGCACGCTCGGGAACAGCATCATCAGCAGGAATACCGCGATCTACTTTGAAGGTGGCGGAGTATATGGTGGCGTGGTCAACAATTGTCTTATTAGCGGCAACACATCTGATCGATATGGTGGCGGAACCTACAGCAGCACGGTCAACAGCAGCACGATCAGCGGGAATGCAGCGGCGCTGGGCGGTGGCGGGACGTGCGACGGTACAGTCACGAATTCCATTGTGTGGGGCAACCGCAGCAGTGGTAATTCAAGCAATATGTACAATTCGGCGGCGGTCTACACCTGCAGCGATCCGCTGCCGCCGGGAGAAGGCAACATCGACACCGATCCGTACTTTATCAGCACCAACGATTTTCATTTGCAGGCTGGCTCGCCCTGCATCAACGCCGGCACGAATCTTCCTTGGATGGTCGGCGCGACAGACTTGGACGGCAATCCGCGCATCCTGCCCATCCCCAACGGTCGCGTTGACATGGGTGCCTATGAATACATTCCCGAACCGGCTGACGTCGTGCTGCTTCTGGCGGTTGGATTTGCCCGGTATGTCCAACTGATTCGGCGCAGGAAGAGTATGGTATGATGGCGATGATATTCATACCGCCGCTTGCAAAATGTGACGGTACACGGGCGACGAACAGACATTTTTGCCGTCAGCCGGCGATGACATAATACAGCGGCTTCTCGGATGAGGAGAAGCCGCCTTGTAATTGTTGCCATCCAGCCGCGTGACTTGCAGGCTTTCCCCCGCAATTTCTCCAATCTGCGACGGGCTGCGTGAATATTGTCCGGGGTATTGGCTGCCGCCTCACAATGCCGCCAATGACATTTTTCAAATTCATGATTTTCCTTTGGTTTTGATTTTTTGGTTGTCACACGAGCACATGTTGATCCTGTCAAATAGTTTTCGCCAGGCTTCCAAAACTCCTGGCATAGCTTTCTGAAGAAACAAAGCGGACATTTTCGAACACTCTATGTCAGGAGTTCTGGACTCCACGAAGGCGACGTGGTCACATCAGCGGCAGCGGCAGAATCCCCAACGCCAATCTCCCCGGCGGCGCGCCGCCGTACCGCCAGCAACAGTAGCGTACCCGGTTTGGCCGGGAATGAATTTTGCCGAAAGGGGGCTTGCAGCAGCGCGCGGCGGCGCAGCGACTTCAGCGCGGGGGTGGCGGGGGCACCCGCGGTGGCGGCGCGCAGACCGGTTGCTGCGCATAGCCTTGCGGCGGCGGCGGTGCATAGCCCGGCGGCATCGGCTGATACTGCGGCATGGGCTGCGCCGCGGCCATTGCCGCGCGATATTCATAGCGCTGGCGCGCGACGCCTTCGCCGGTGAACAATTCCAGCAACTCATTCAGGGTGACGCTGATCTGCGCCAGGCGCGCATTGAAGATGCCGCGAAACAAGAAAAATGCCAGCATCGCCGGAATGCCAATGCACAGCCCGTAAAACGTGGTGATCAAGGCAATGCCGATATCGCCCGCCAACAATTCGGGCTTGCCCATGCCGCCCTTGCCAATCGTGTCAAACGCGCCGATCATGCCTTGCACCGTGCCGAGCAAGCCCAGCATCGGGCTGAGCGCCGCAATCACCGAAATCAAGTTCAGCCAGAAGCTCATGCGCGTTTCCTGCTGGTCGACACTTTCAATAATGGCCGTCTCGGCCGCGGTCTTGTTGAAATCGGCCGCGTCGCGGTTCAGTTTGGACGCGCCGACGCCCATGGCATGCGCCAGAAAACTTTCGTGCTGCTCGCAATAGGCATGCGCGCCCGGCGCGTCACGCTGGTACATCAGCACGCGCAAGGCGGCAATGTCCGCCGCCGGCGCCAGGCGGCCGCGCCGCAACACCAGAATGTGATAGAGCGTCAGCCACACCACGCCGAACAGGCCGAGCGACATCGGATGCATCAACACGCCGCCGCTCATATAGTAGTTGATCAGCGTTTTGTCTTCGCTCTTGGCCGGCGCGGCATTCGTGGTGGCCCGCGCATAACCCGCCACCAGCAACAAGCCCAGCATGGCAACCACCAGCATCCATCGTTTCATTTGCGTAACTCCACAGGATAAAGTGACAAGGACGCGCACGCAGACAGGTTGGTGCCGGCAGCCAGCCGCACCAGCAAAATCGAGGCCGTTGTGGCGTACGGCGTGGCGGGGAAGCGGCGCACCAGCGTCGCGCACGTGGCGCGAAATTCATCGCCGCGGTCGAGCACGGCGTAGTTGGGCAGCGCGGCCACCAGGCTGCGCTGCTCCCAGCCCGGTTCCAAACTATACAACACCACATTTCTCAGCAGGGCAAACAAGCTGGCCACCGGCTGGCCGAGCTGCGCATAACACATGCCGGTGTAATACGCCACGGCGGCGCGCTCGGCATCGTTGGTGACCACGTTGGCGACGACCAGCAGGCGTTTCAGCGCATTGCTCGGCGGCTCGCTGTAATAGGCGCACAGGACGCTGCGCAGGGCCGCGCTGCGGCGCAGTTCGGCATCACTGCCGTTGCGGCCGACGCGGTCATATAGCTTGCGCGCGCTCGCAAACCGGCGGGCCTGTTCGAGCAGCCGCGCATACTCAAAGCCGACATGCCAGGCCCAGGTGCCCTTGACGTCCGCAAAGGCGCGCGTGGCGGCGTACGCCTGCTCGGCGGTTTTGATGCAGGCGCGCAACGCCGCCTTGTCCGGCAGCGCCTGGGTGGCCACCACACTCAAAAAGGCCGGGCGCGGAAACACGATGCTCTCGATTTGCGCCAGCGGATACTGCTCGCGCGCGACGCCGGCGCCAAACACGCGCTGAATAAACACGACCGTGTTCGAGCGCGCCAGAATTTCACAATCCAACTGCTTGCCGTTCTGCAATCGCATGCGCGCCGGGCCAAAACTGGTGGCTGCGCCCGCCGCGAACGCGCACAATGCCAGGCAGCCGCACCCCAACATGCACAGCGCGCGCCTCATGGCGTGGTCTCCGGCGTGGCGGCGGTGAGCTGCTGCAATCGTTCGCGCGCAAAGTCGGCCACGTCATATTTCTGATAGCGCACGTCGGCCAGCAGCTCGCGATACGAATTGACCGCTTCACTGAATTGCTGCAAATGTTCGAAGCAGCGCGCGCTGTGATAGTACGCTTGCGCGGTCAGTTCGGGATAGCCGGCGTACAACACATAAATGCGTTGAAAATACGGGATCGCCTTGGCGTAGTTGCCCAATTCCTCATAGGCGGTGCCGAGGCCAAACAGGGCTTGCGGCCAGAGCGGCCCGCGCGCCGCGCGATTCGCCAGGATTTCCTCATATTTCAGAATGGCCGCCTGCGCCTGCCCGTCGGCCTGCAATTGCGCTGCTTGCGCGGCGGAAATTTCCAGCATGATTTTCATGTCTTGAGCCAACTGCTCGGCCTGGGCCAGCCAGCGCTTGGCGGCATCCGCCTGGCCATGCTGCTTTGCATCCTGCGCCAGGCGCAGGGCCGCCTCGGCCGCAAAACTGCTCTGCGGGAATTCCACCAGGATCTGGCGGTACAAGGGCAGCGCCGCACTATTGGTTTGCACGGTGCGCGCCAGAAAAGCCAGGCCGTCGGCGCCCAGCACATTGGTCGGAAAGCGCGCCGCAAGGTCGCGCGCGGTGGCCCGCGCCATGGCCGCGTCGCCGGCGCGCAGATACGCATTGTACAGCGCGATGCGCAGGCGCGATGCCAGCGTCAGCTTGCCACGCGAGCGCGCCAGCCCGTCTTCCTCACGCAGGCGCAGGGACAGCGCCGCAAGGCCGTTGCTGCCGCTGTACATCCGCGCAACATCCCGCAGCAGGTCGTCAAAGCCCCACCAGTCGCGACGATTGCCATAGCGCGTCAGCGCGTCCCAATACGACTCTCGCGCGCCGGCGACATTGCCCAGTTGCCCTTGCGCCCAGCCCAGCCAGTACAAGCCCTCGACCACATTCGGCGAATCCGGCACGGCGCGCACATAGGCTTCATAGACGTTCACCATGTTGGTGTAGTCTTCGAGCTGTTTGTAACACTTGCCCATTTGCGCCACAGCATAATGATAATAGGGCCCGCTGTTCGTGCCGGCCTCGCCATACACGGCGGCAGCGCGCTCGAGTTCGCCGATCGCCGCAAGGGCATCGCCGCGCAACATGCGCGCCTCCCAAATCATGGGGTGCGCCGGATAGCGCTGCACCCATTGCGCCAGCGCGATGGCCGCCTCACGATAGCGCTCCTGCATGTAATGCACCACGGCGATACGATACTGCATGTCGGGAATGTAGCGACTCTCCGGCCATTGCGTGAGATAAGCGGTCATGCGCGGCAAGGCATTCGAGTAGTCGCCGCTGAAAAAAAGGGCCATGGCGTGCCAATACAAGGCGTCCGGCGCGACCGCGCTGGTCTTGTACGCCGGCGTGGCGGTCCAGTCGGCAAAGCCGGCCAGCGCCTCCTCGAATTTCTCCTGCATGGCCTGCGCCAGGTGCAAATAAAACGCGGCCCGGTCTTTGCTCGGATGCGCGGGATAGGCCTCGAGCAGCGCGGTCAACAAGCGTTCTGCCTCGGCAAATTGTTCTTCATTGATCAGACTTTCACATTTGAGAAAGCGCATGACCGGCACGCTGTCCGCTTGTGGATAGGTCTGCACAAATGCGTCAATTTCGGCGCGGGCACGCGCAAACAGCCGCATCTGCACCAGGCAATAAATCAAACTGGACTGCGCCGTCTGGGCCGCGTCGCTGCCGGGATACCCGCGCGCCACTTCCTGAAACGCAAGGCAGGCTTCCCACGGCATGGCCATGTCGTAAAGGCAGCGCCCGACGCGCATCAACCAGACCGTGTCAAAGTCGGCGCGTTGTTCAAGCAGGTGCAGTTGGGCCTCATTCTGCGCAATCAGCGCCGCCAGCCGTTCGCGGGCGGCGACGGCATACAGGTTGGTGATGGATTGCGCGTCGCGCAGCGCGCGCGTGGCGTGCAGCGCGCGCAGCCGGCGCGACTGGCGCAGCAGCATTTCATCGCGCCGCAAGGCGCAGCGATAGGCATCCAGCGCGCGATCATAATCGCCGGCATCATAAAAATGATCGCCCAGTTGCAGCGCCAGAATGCCGAGCGCGATCATGTGGTCAACCGGCATCTCGGTGCGCACCAGCCGCACCAGGTTGCTCAGCGCCATCAGATGGTAACCGGCGTCATACCAGGTTTGCAGCAGCAAGGCGCGCGCGGTCGTGCGGAGTTGTTCGTCTTTGGTCTGCGCCGCCAAGGTCTGCAAGACGGCCACGGCATCGCCGGACTGCTGCTGGGCCAGCAGGCACAGGGCCCATTGAAAGCGCGCGTCATCCGCCTGCGCGAAGTTCGGCGCGGCCTGCAGCAAGGCAGCAAAGCCGGCGGCGGCGGCGGCATATTGGCCAAGGAACTGCTCGGCGGCCGCCATGCGAAATTGAATATCGGTGCGAAAGGCCGATTGCGGGTCAAGTTTCAGATGCTCGTCGAACGCCGCAATGGCCGGCTCCATCTGGCGCAGATTGAACTGGGCGCAGCCCAGCGCATAATAGACGCGCGGCAGGGCGCCGGTCATCTGCGGCTCATTGGCATAGCGGCTGGTGAATTCCTGCAACCGGCGCGCCGCCTCGCTGAATTGCCCGACGGAAAAGGCGCGCAGGGCCGTGGCGTACAACGTCGGCGCATCCATGCGTTCGTCCGCACCGACACCCGCCACGGCGGTGAGCAAAATGAGTAACGCTACCTTGCAGCCTGCCATACGATGGCTCCGAATCATCAGTTGAGCTAGCATAGCACAATTACAGGGAAAGGTCAATGGCGGGGCGGTTCCGGATCCGGCGACTCGCGCTGAAAACCACGCGGGGTTGACCGCACATGGCTGTCGCTGCCGCGCCATTAACCGGTATTTGGCAAACGGTAGTCAGCTGCTTGGAGTCCCGCCAGCGGCGCATGTGCGTCAACTTTAGAACGAAAACTCACATGTCTGCCCTGCGCTCCCTATGCTGGTTGGCGGCTTTCCGGGCCTGTCTTAATGACAGATCCATCTGAGTAGGGTAGCCTGCCCCACCTCAGATGCGCAACCAATTGGTGTGCAAGCAAGTGCGCCACTACGTTGACGCGCCCGCGCCCGGCTGGGCTCAGCGCCGGCCGGCACTCCAGTGGATGCCGCGCTGCAGAATTTCGCGAAAGACCGGATTCTCCCATGCGAGCTGGTCGTGCCCGGGTTGGAAACAAAACACGCGCGACTGTTTGAACGTGCGCGTCCAGCCCATGGCGTGCATGCTGTTGGGATGTTCGGCCGTGAAAAATATCTGGCTGGTCGCATCCGGCTCGTCCATCGTGTAGGTTTCGTCCTTGAAGATGGCCGGTTTCAAGCCGGTGGTGATGGAATGTGCGGCGGTGGTAACCGGCTGCAATGTGTATTCCTGCTCGGGAAAATACTTGAACGCGCGGTTGGGGATGCCGACCACGCCCGACCAGGTGGCGTTGTCGGGATAGGCCAGCAACGCATGATGCAGCATGACGATGCCCTGCGGCGTTTCGCCCAATTGCGCGATGGCCGCCGCAAGCGGCTCGTTCAGCCACGCCGGGCCATCCAGACTCATGTTCATGTTGTAGAACAAGAGCACATCGTAGGCGGTGCGCACCTTGCCCCAGTCGATCGCCCAATTCTCAATGACCTGCGGATAATAGTCCACGCCGTGCAGCGCGCGAAATAACTCGTGCCACTGCGGCACGGCAAAGGGATGGAATCCTTCGATAACGGCAACTTTGAGTGGCTTCATGTCACGATCCTTGGTATGGGCCGGCGCGTGCGTCCGGCCCCTTGGTTAGAGGAGTGCAGTATCACCCCAGATCCGGCGGTGCAAACACAGAAGCAAAGGCAAACCCAGTAAGCACGGCGAACGCAAGTGCGCATACGAGTTGGGCGGGTGGGTGCGCCTGAGATCCCCACGACCTTGCGTCGTGGGTGAATAAGATTGAGTAAAAAGGCGCGCTGGCGTCTTTTTCTCAATCTTTGCTTCCACCGAGGCAAGCTCGGTGGGGAGCAACAACACATACCAATCGCCGGATCTCTGGGTATCACCGTTGGTCATGCGCGGCTGGCGTGTCTACGGATACAGGTGAATCTCTCGGTCTGCTCCTTGATGGCGCGCTCGGTGGGCAGGCGCTCCATGCTGCTGGCGCCATAGAAGCCGTCCACGCCCTGGCAGTGCTCGAGAATGAAGGCGGCGTGTTCCGGTTCGGCGATCGGGCCGCCGTGGCAGAGCACAATCACGTCGTCGCGAATGGCCTTGGCCGCGGCGACAATGGCATCAATCAGGCCGACGCATGCGTCAAGGGTTTTGGCCGTGCGGGCGCCGATCGAGCCGGAAGTGGTCAAGCCCATGTGGGCGACCAGAATGTCAGCGCCGGCACGCGTCATGGCGGCGCTGTCGTCGGGGTTGAAAACGTAGGGCGTGGTGAGCAGCTCGAGCTCACGGGCACTGCGGATCAGCTCGACCTCCTTGTCGTAACCCATGTTGGTCTCCTCGAGGTTGGCGCGGAAGACGCCGTCGATCAGGCCGACCGTCGGGAAATTCTGCACGCCGGCAAAACCCGCCTCTTTGACCTGGCGCAGGAAGCGCGGCATGATGCGCATCGGGTCCGTGCCGCAGACACCGGCCAGCACGGGCGTGTGGCGGACGACCGGCAGCACTTCGCCGGCCATCTCCATCACGATGGCGTTGGCGTCGCCATACGGCATCAGCCCGGCCAGCGAGCCATGACCCGCCATGCGGAAGCGGCCGCTGTTGTAAATCACAATCAAGTCGATGCCGCCGGCTTCCTCCCACTTGGCACTAATGCCGGTGCCGGCGCCGCCGCCGATCAAGGGCCGCCCGGCGGCGATCTTGTCCCGGAAGCGGGCGAGAATTTCTTGTCTGGTTTCGGTCATGGCTGGAGGTTCTCCTTGCCGTCGCGTGATGTGGCGGCGCGCAGGTGAGCGAGCAGGCAGGCCGCACAGCGGTCGGCGAACTCCGGGTCGTTGACGTTGCAGTCCATTTCAATCAGCGGAATGTCCTTGCGCAAGTGTTCCTTCAGCGCGGCGAACAGCGCGGCATCCGCGTCCGGCAACCAGAACGGGCCGCCCGGGGCATCGAGCATGCTCAGGCCGCGCAGCGGCAGGAGCACCGTGACGGGGCCTGTGCTGGCGTTCAGTTTTTCGGCCAGAATGCGGCCCAACTGACGGCACTCTGCCACGTTGGTGCGCAGCAGGGTCACGTTGGGATTGTGCTGGTAGAAAGTCCGGCCGGCAAACTGGGGCGGCACCGTTGCGGGCGCCCAGAAATTCACCATATCGAGACAGGCCGGCGTGACAATGGCCGGCACGCCGGCGCGGGCTGCGGCACCCAGCCGGTCGGGGCCCGCCGTGAACACGCCGCCCACCAGTTCGTCGGCCCACTCGGTGGTCGTGATGTCGAGCACGCCGGCAATCTGGCCCGCCGTCACCAGTTGTTCCAGCATCCGGCCGCCCGTGCCCGTGCAATGAAAGACGAGCATCTCAAAGCCCTCGGCCTCGAGCGTTGCCTTGGCGCGCTCGACGGCGCGGGTGGTGTTGCCGAACATCGAGGCCGCAATGAGCGGCCGGTCGCTGCCTGCGGGAACGTGGGTGTCTGCCATGCCGCACACGGCGCCGGCGGCGCGGGCGAACACGCCGCGGCTGATCCGGTTGATGCCGGCGACGTCCGTGATGCTGGGCATCATCGTGATGTCACTGACGCCGACATAGCCGGAGACATCGCCGCCAGCCACGGTCGTGACCATGACCTTGGGCACGCCCAACGGCAGACCCCGCATGGCGGCACACGCGACCGCAGTGCCGCCCGTGCCACCCAGGGCGATCACCCCGTCAAGGCGGCCCTCGGCGTGCAACTGTGTGAGTATCATCGTGGCGCCGCGCGCCATGGCGCCCACTGCCGCGCCACGATCGCCGCGCGCCCGCAACGCCGCCAAATCCTGGCCCGCGGCGGCTGCCACGTCAGCCGCTGCAATGTCGGGCGCAATCGTTGGCGCACCCAGCACACCCACATCCACCAACAACGTGCTGCATCCACGCGCCACGATGCATTCCTTTAGAAATGCGTAGTCAGCGCCCTTGGTGTCCAACGCCCCCAGCAGGATAATGTTTTTCTTCATGTCGTAATCCTTGGGAAATCCAAACAGGCCATCTCACCAGACAAAAACGGTGCCCAACAGCCGATCCGGTGTGTCACGCAACATATCATAAATGGGTTTGCAGTCGGCCACCGGCACGACATCTTTCAGCAACGGTTTGATCCGCACTTTGCCGCGCGCCACCAGCCGGCAGAGATTCGCCAGGTCGTCGTTGTCGAAATGGCTGTTCTGCATCATGGTGATCTCGCGGCCCTGACCCCAGTTGAACGTGTATTTCACCTCATGGCGCCCGGCGATCCAGACCACGCGCCCGCGCGTCTGGGCCGCCGCGATCAA
>Ga0247841_10008297_pt1 | contig 15029 bp, 15 predicted proteins | sample LaCruzMarch2015__2_FD_192410 | JGI IMG/M metagenome (GOLD analysis project Ga0247841, IMG submission 192410) | Freshwater microbial communities from meromictic Lake La Cruz, Castile-La Mancha, Spain - LaCruzMarch2015_18m | ecosystem: Environmental > Aquatic > Freshwater > Lake | place: Spain...
GAGGAAGATAAATCGCAGCGACAGAGCGATACAAAATTCTCTTAAACGCCTCGTCGATGAACTGAGAATAATTCAGGCTCACGATGAGAGCGGCGAGCTTTTGGATTCGCCACAAAAACGGATGAAGTGCGGAGGCAAGATTTTTTACAGGCTGAGTTTAAAAAGGCCTATAAACTTTACCCCCGAAAAAAATTCGGGGGAGAAAAAAGCGGCTGAAGAACCCCCGAAAAATCTTCGCCCGAAAAATTTTCGGGCAACAAAAGAAACCGTTTTTACAAATAAGTCCTATCGGACAAGCGAGCTTGCTGTGGATAATAAAAAAGAAATAGTTCCGACTCGATATTTCTTTTGGAAATTCAAACAGCTTTGTAAATCGATAAGACATGCCAATCCAGTTCTTATAAAACTTAAAGACGGAAATTTAATCAAGAATGCCTTGAAACATTTGACTAAGTTTGAACTGGAGATTGAGTTTATCTGGTTTCTGCAAAACAAGCAGGCTATGCAACCAACAATTGGCTCAGCTTTGAGCAAGGAAGTAATTAGTGATTTTATAAAAGCGAGTCATCAGGAATACGGATTTTATGGGAATCTTGAGCGGACCGCAATGAGGTACTGCAATGCACGAAGACTGAAAATTTATAACACGAGCGCAATGGTCGAGGCGCTCGAAAGATTAAAAAAATCATTTTGCATGTCTAATTCATCGCATGGAGATCAGCAAGTATATCAACAAAATCATAACAGGTGATGCCAAAGAGATTCTCAAGAGTCTTCCAAACGAGAGTATTGATTGCGTGATCACTTCACCGCCCTATTGGGCATTGAGAGATTACGGCACCGGGAAATGGATTGGCGGAGATCTAAAGTGCGATCACAAGAAAAATCCACCTGCATTTTCTGAAAAGGCTTTAGCTAAATCAACTATAGGAGCATACGCAAATACTGGCCATGCTCAGGAAAATTATATGAAAATATGCGGTAAGTGTGGCGCGAGGAGGGAGGATAAGCAACTTGGTTTAGAGCCGACATTTCAGGAGTATATCAGTAAACTCTGCGATGTTTTTGATGAAGCAAAGCGGGTTTTAAAAAAGGAAGGAACTTGCTGGGTGAATATGGGAGATACTTATTCGGCGCAACGCTGGACAGGCAGCGGTAAGGGGCAGGCAATGAATAAATTTAGAGATGGGCATAGAGATTTAAATCCAGAGAAAATAACAGGAATGGAAGATAAGTGTCTTGTGCAAATTCCAAGCAGGTTTGCAATTGAAATGGCTAATCGTGGCTGGATTTTAAGGAATGAGATTATTTGGCATAAGCCAAACTGCATGCCCAGTTCAGTAAAAGATCGTTTCACGGTTGATTTTGAAAAAATGTTTTTCTTTGTCAAAAACAAAAAGTATTATTTTGAAACGCAATATGAAAAATATAGCCCAAACACTTTTCCAAGAATGTTGAGAGGCGTTGGCAAAAATAATAAATGGACTGAGGGTCCTGATGGCCAGACAAAACATACGATGAATCAGCCTCGGAACAATGTAGAAAAAGATTTTTTTGAGTATCAGGGACAGGGAACAAAAGATTATGGAAATGTTGGCGTTCAAAATCCGTCTGAAGTCAAAAGAAGAATTCTAAAATCAATAAAAAAATCACAGCAAGGTCGCAACAAGCGATGCGTTTGGCAGATAACCACAAAACCTTTTAAAGAAGCTCATTTTGCAACCTTCCCGCCGAAATTAATTGAAGCGCCGATTAAAGCCGGCTGTCCTGAATTCGTCTGTAAGGCATGCGGAAAGGCGAGAGAAAAATTATTTAAAAGTGCGGAAATTGGGAGATGTGTCAGTAACACAAAATATGACACAGAAAATTCAACAGCCGGACGGCTTGCTCAAAAGAGGCAAGCCTACAGAAAAATGGGTTTCGATAGCCCGCCTTTACCGGAATTTTCTGGTTATAGCGATTGCGGTTGCAATGCTGGTTTTAATCACGGAATTGTCCTTGATATGTTCATTGGGAGCGGGACCACAGCTGTGGTTGCTATGAGTTTAGGATTGAATTTTATAGGAATCGAATTGAATCCAAATTATGTTGCAATCGCAGAAAAGCGGATAAAGGAAGTTTCACAGAAATTATTATGAGGCATCTTGATTTATTCTCAGGAATCGGAGGATTCGCTATTGCAGTTGAAGCAGTGTGGCCAAGCTCACAGCATATTTTCTGCGACAATGACAATTATTGTCAGCAATTATTAAAACTTAGATTTCCAAATTCAAAAATTTATGGAGACGTCAAAGAAATCAAATTTATTGCCAACTCCGACTGGGACAGATTACAAGAGCAGGGGAAGAAACAGCAAACAAGTGGGCATAGACAATTATTTGAAGTTGACATCCTTACAGGCGGTTTCCCATGCCAGCCATTCTCGCAGGCCGGAAAAAGGCGGGGAACAGATGACGACCGCTATCTCTGGCCAGAAATGCTTAGAATTATCCGACTTGCAAATCCGCGCTGGGTTATCGCTGAGAACGTGCGCGGATTATTTACTATGCAGGGCGGAATGGTATTCGAGCAAGTGTGCTCTGACATGGAAAGCGCAGGATACCAAGTTCAGCCGTTTATTATTCCAGCTGTCAGCGTCAATGCCCCGCACAGAAGAGATCGGGTCTGGTTTATTGCTACCAACGCCAAGAGTAAGCGAGGCGGAAGGAGCGCCGGTAAAGAATGCGGAACTGAAAAATGGACGTTGGAGCAGAGTAAATCGAAAAGGCGTGAGATTTGGAGTAAAGGTAAAAGACGTGCTGGCAATTCTGCCTACTCCAAGAGCAGGAAATCCTGGGAGCAGGCCGAACAAGAAAGGCGGGAAAATTTTGAACGAAGAAGTTGGAAAAGAAGCTGGCTTGAAGTTGCAGCCGAACTTTGTCGAGTGGATGATGGGTTACCCGCAAAATTGGACGAATTTGAATTGTCAAAATCAAGACATCGCACAGAAAGGCTCAAGACCTTAGGCAATGCAATTGTGCCACAAGTGGCAATTGAAATTATGAAAGCAATTAAAAAAGCCGAGGAAATAAAGCATGAAGATTAGTGAATATAAAAACAAAATTATAAACGGTAATGCTAAAGAAATTCTCCAGAAATTTCCTGATGAGAGTATTGATTGCGTGATTACTTCTCCGCCTTATTGGGCATTGAGGGATTACGGAGTAGCAACAGAAACAATTTGGGACAGCAAAGAAAAGTGTATTCATGAGTGGGATAATTTGGAAAGAAGCCATCCATCAAGGGGTAAAAGAGATGGGAGCGGCGTTTATTTAGATCCAAAATACGAAAGAAAAGGGGCTAATAAGAGTACGGTTAATTCGAGTTTTTGTATTAAATGCAATGCATGGAAAGGTCAGCTTGGGTTAGAACCGACAATTGAATTGTATATCAAACATCTCAGTGAAATTTTTGATGAAGTAAAAAGGGTTTTGAAAAAAGAAGGAACTTGTTGGGTGAATATCAGCGACACTTATTATTCTGTGAGCGGGGGCAAATTTGAAAATGATAATTTAGGAAGCAAAGACAGAAATAGAACAAAAGGGCTGTCGCAGGCTAATCAGTTAAAACACGGCAAAGAGTTGGCGCAAAAAAATTTATGTAATATTCCTGCCCGATTTTCAATTGAAATGCAAAATCGAGGCTGGATTTTAAGAAACGAAATAATATGGCACAAGACAAACTGCATGCCGTCCAGCGTCAGAGATAGATTTACTGTCGACTTTGAAAAGGTTTATTTTTTCACTAAAAATAAGAAGTATTTTTTTGAAAGGCAATATGAGGATTTTTTAAGCAACCAGTACGACAGAGCAAGAATGGCAAAGGCAAGGACAGAATACGGGGGCAAATGGGCTCAAGAAAGCGGAGGGGCAATTAAAACTCAAAGGGCATTTGTTGCCGGTAACAAACAAGGTCGCAACAGGCGATGTGTGTGGACTATAAATACTCATCCTTTTAAGGGGGCGCATTTTGCAACTTTTCCGCCGAGATTAATTGAAACGCCAATTAAAGCCGGCTGTCCTGAATTTATTTGCAAAAAGTGCGGAAAGGCGAGAGAGAAGATTTGGAAATATTTAGAAAAGCCAACGAGAACCGGAAAGGGAAATAAACAGCTTCAAAAAGATAAAGAAAACGGATTATTAGCTACGCAGGGAGGCACTTCGAGCTCAAGGCCTGATTGCACGGTTAATCCAGCTTCAAAAGAATTTATAGGATACACGGATTGCAGTTGTGGCATTGGTTTCAGGCCCGGAATTGTCCTTGATCCGTTCATTGGGAGCGGGACTACAGCTGTGGTTGCTCAAAATTTAGGATTAGACTTTGTCGGCATAGAATTGAATTCAAAATATGTTGTGCTCGCAGAAAAGCGAGTAGTTGGCGAAACTCAAAGAATCAGAAATAAATGTCTGGCGCTTTGAGTGGGGCTAACCCACGTCGCTTGAGGTCGACAGGCGATTAATGAAATAAAGAAATTATAAAGAAAAGATAAAGACATGGAACAATATCAGGAAATTTTAGAGTCAATCCTAACGGCCATTGTCAATCATCCCGAACAGGTCCGAGTAACAAGAAATGTGGATGAATTGGGAGTGCTCCTTTCGGTCAAGCTTGGCGAAGGCGATGCAGGCATTGTGATCGGCAAAGAAGGACGCGCTATAAAAGCGATCCGTTCTGTCATGAACCTTGTGGGTTACAAAAACAGGGCTCATATAAACGTCCGGCTTGATGTGCCGGATATGCCGCGCAATAACGGATTTAACGAATCCGCGGATTAGGATTCCTCGGCGGCTGGATCGCTACGGGCGGGACAAAATAACAAAACCCGTTAATTAAATTAAAAGATATGAAAACAAGATCGGAAACATTAGAAGCAATTTATGATTCATTAATTGAGGAAGCACTGCGGCTGGAAATTGCAATTCGCAATTTAGATGACCGTAAAGACGATGATGTAATTATTCCTCGTTTTTCTCCATTCAGCATGGAAGGCCAGAAAACCAAAAAGGAATTGGCCGCTGAATTTGAAGAGCAAAAAGAAAAAGTCGAACACGCCATCGAAACAACTAAAAAATTAATTAAAGAAGAGCATGCGGGAAAATCCGAAAAAGAATCCGCTGGTCAGGCGGAAAAATAGGCCTAAGTTGATTAGCGGAATATATATTCCTGCTGATTTATTGGCCGAAGCACAAAGGCGCAGAATTGAGAAAATCCAGCGGGAAACGGCCGGACAGTATTATAAATCGCTTCCGCTGCTAACACGGATTAAAATCCGTTTAAAAATATTAATCAAAAGGCTATGGATAAAAATGCAAAAGAAATAAAAATATCAGAGCTCAAGCACCCAAGCTACAATCCGCGCGAAATTGAACGGGGAGATTTAGACGCGCTAAAAAAATCAATTGAAAAATTTGGATTGAGGGGATTGATTACAATCAATGCACGCAAAGGACGCGAGGGCAATATTATCGGCGGCAATATGACAGTCATGGCTTTAAAAGAATTGGGATGGGATGTTATTCCAGAAAAAAATACTGACTTTGTGGACCTTTCTGAAAAAGAGGAAAAAGCATTGAGTCTCGCTCTAAATAAAATCGCCCAGCTCAGAAGCTGGAATGATGAGAAACTGGCTGACATTATGTGGGATTTGAATCGTTCAGATTTTGACCTTTCCTTAACGGGATTTGGCGAAGTGGAAATCAGCAATCTTTTAGACAGCCAGATACTTGAGGGAGATGGCGAGGAAGAACAAACAGCGCAAGAAGAATACGAAGAAATAAAGAAGCCCGAATCAAAGTACGGTGAAATTTACAATCTGGGACGCCACCGCCTTATGTGTGGAGATGCAACAAAAATGGAGGATGTTAAAAAGCTCCTTGGTTCTGCAAAAGGCGACATGGCATTTACCGATCCGCCATACAACGTGGCACACGTAAGCCACGAAAAGAAAGGAAAATTCCCAACAGAGCACGGCAAAATTCTGGGAGACCAGCAGAGTCAGGAAGAATTTGAAACATTCAGCAAAAAAATATTCGATAATTATCATGAGATATTAAAGTCTGGGGCCACGGTTTATATCTGCACAGGATATACCAGCTATCCTTTGTGGTATTACGAAATGCTCAATTCGGGTTTTGAATTTTCCTCAACCATTGTCTGGGTTAAGCAGTCATTTGCTATCGGCTGGGGCGATTATAAAAAGCAGTATGAACAGGTAATGAGAGCCAAGAAAAGCAAAGATAAGGCTCAGCCGATTATATATGGCTGGAAAAAAGGCGAGCGCCATTTCTTTTATGGCGACAATAATGAAAGCGACGTATGGGAAATGCCACGCAAAGCAATTACTAAGATGACTCACCCGACTGAAAAACCGGAATGGCTGATTATGCGGGCGATTAAAAATTCAAGCAAGGTTGGGCAGAGCATAGTGGATTTATTTGGCGGATCAGGAAGCACACTTTTTGCGGCTAACAAGCTGGAACGCACCTGTTATCTGTTGGAGCTTGATCCGTGCTGGTGCGATGTCATCCGAAAACGCTGGGAGAAAATAAAACCAAAAACATAAACTATGAGCAAGCCAATTCTCACGACAATCAAAATGCCAAAGGAGACGGAGCAGCAGTATACGGCTTGGCTTTTATATTGTGAAGTCGGAAGCATAGATAAGTTAATCCGCGCATGGGGTCGTGTCGGACAAATGGCGGATGAAATCGGTATAGATTTTGCAGACCGACTTGGAAAACAGCCGGCTAGAAGTACTCTCGGCGAATGGTCTAAAAGATACCGCTGGGTTGAACGCAGGGAGCTTAAATTAACAGAGGATTTGGAAGGCATTAGGAAAAAGACCCAAGAGATAAAGCAAAAGAAAATCGGCCTTATTGCCGAGATTTTTTGGGAAAAGCTTCAAGCATTGCGCCGGCAAATTAAAAAAGGCGAGGGATCGACCGTGGACGAAATAAAAAAACTTTGGGAAATGTTCCGCACTGAAATGGGAGAAACTATTGGCAGGCACGATGTAAACTTTATTGATGAATCAAAGCAGAAGCCCTTGAATGATAAAGAGGCGGAGTGGCGTCAGGAAATAAATAAAACAATGAAAATACTTCATGAACGAGGACGTAGATCCAGAGAAAGTTAGCATACTTTATTGGATTGATGAAAATCATATAAAGAATGAAAATGGCGATCCGATTGAGTTTTATGATCATGCTTTTATGGAGGATATTTATGTAGACGCAGAACCCATTCAAGTTATAAGAAAAGGATCGCAAATAGGCGCAAGCACAATGGAAATTTTGAGAGCCCTCCATGATGCGCGGTTTTTGGGAATAAATCAGATTTATACTCTTCCCACTGTCGACGATGCGGGAGAATTCGTGAAAAGCAAGGTAAACAGAATTATTAAGGCCAACCCCTGCATTATGAAAGGCGTGAGTGTGAAGGATGTTGATTCGGTGGAACAGAAACAGATAGGTAAAGCGTTTCTTTTTTTCAAAGGAACTTACACGGAAAAAGAAGCAATAATGCTGACTTCCGACCGCAATATTCACGACGAACTTGATAAATCAAAACCCGAAGTCATTCGTGATTACACATCCCGCATGGGATTTTCAAAAATCAGAAGCCAGCATTATTTTTCAACTCCAACGATACCGGGAGCCGGAATCGACGCTTTGTGGGCTAAGAGCGACCAGAAACATTGGCGTTTTAAATGTCCGCATTGCAAGCATGAACAGTACATGGATTGGGAAAAAAATGTTGATCGGGAGAGAAAAATTTACATCTGCCAAAAATGCAGAGATAAAATTACCTCGCAATGGGTAAATAATCACGGATATTGGGAAGCGCGCTATCCCGGAGAGCCAATAAGCGGCTATTGGATTAATCAAATGATGTGCCCATGGCGCACTTGCGCAGATTTGCTTAAGGAAGAAGCGGAAGCTCAAGATGAGCAATATTTTTACAATTTTGTGCTGGGGATGCCGTATATTGCGGCTGACCAAAAAATCCCTCAGAGCTTATTTTTGCGCAATGTTACAAGCGAAAGCGCAGAAATATCGGATTGGAATGTTATGGGAGCAGATACTGGAGACGAAAATCATGTTGTCATCGGAAACTCAAAGGGCATTTTTTGGATAGGGAAAATAAAGGACAGACCCAATAAAACCCGATGGGAGTATATGGCAGAGCTGATGCAATTTTATGACGTGAGGGTATGCGTGGTAGACGGGATGCCTTGGACCGAAGATGCGGTTCGCCTGGCCCGTAGATTTCCGTATCGAGTTTATCTAAATTTTTACAAGGACGATCCCAAAATGCTGGAAGTTATAAGGTGGAATGATGAGCAGGAAGGAGATGATAAGTCGTTTGAAGAAGAAATAAAAGTGCTTACTTCACGCAATAGAATTATCGATGACACGATTTCTGCATTGCATAGGGGCGAGATTAAATTCGCTATGAAGTCAGACGACCCGAGTTTTAAAATGCTTATTAGTCACGCGCAGACAATGTATGCAAGAACGGTTACGAATCAGCATGGCCAGGAAAAGCGGGAGTGGGAATCAACAACGGGGGCAGATCACGCCTGGCATGCGCTTTTATACTGGCACATTGCGCTCAAAAAGAGATTTAAATATGAACCAAACCATTGATAAAAATTTAACCAAAGAAGAAAGGGCTCTTTTGCTTTTGGAAATAATGAAAGAACTTGGAGAAGTTGAATCGGAAGGATTTGGAAGAATAGTGATTGATATCCAGGATGGGCATATTTTGAATTGGTGGAAAATAACTTCCCGCACAGCAAGACAGTTCAGAAAAAAGATAAAAAGTTTTTCAGCCGATGGCAAGCCTTTATAAAAAGTTTAATAAAAGTTTAGCGGAAATTATTGTAGTTCGGACATAATGGGGAGCAGGGCAGTCTTTCTCCGGCTTCTTGTTGGAGCCTGGTGAGGTCGATCAGGGCTGCGAGTTATTTTAAAAAATAAATCCGTGCAACATCGGAGAAAAAGTCGCGCCTTTCTTCACGTTGCGCCGATGACAAATTCGCTTAAATAAATTTTAAATCAGTCACCGAGAGTTCGGTGCAAAAGAAATTCCTTTTTCAGGAGTTTCTTTTTTTATTAAAGAGGACTATAATTAGATAATTAATTGAAAGATATAGAAATATGCAAAATAAGAAAGTATTTTTAACCGTTGCGGTTATTATATCCATTTTGATAATTCTAATAGTTGGTGGAGTTTTTACATATCAATATTCAAATCAAAAAACAAAGGTTGAGAATCAGACTGCTGGTTGGAATACATATACCGATAACAAGTATAATTTTGAGTTCAGATATCCAACTATATGCAGGCAAGCGAAGATCGCTCTGGCGGTGCATTTCTTTCGACATGGAATATTTACACAAAAAATCCCGATGGCTCAATGAAAGATTTGGTTGTTAGTTTTGATTTGTACTCAAAAGATGTAGTCAAATCTTTTGGATGGGAAAACGGCCGAAATATTCCTAATCAAACAACAATCAAAAATGCGAACGGCGATGTGATGTATTTAACACTGGAAAATGAAAACTATAAGGATTTTTATAGTTCAGTTGTTTCTTCATTCAAATTTACGAATTCATCAACTACTATTGGTCAAGCTGCGAACTGGAAAACCTATAAAAATGACGAATATGGTTTTGAAATAAAATATCCCAGTAACTGGAAGGCAGGAATTTCTCTGTTATTTCCAAATGTTATATTATTTTGCCCACCAGAACTTTTGAGTACAGACCCAGATGTGATTTGTACTTTGAAGCAAAATGTCGGACATGCCGACACTAAAGCACCGATTATTTTTAGCTTAATCCAGAATAAACTTCAGTTGACTAACGAAGGAGAGCAATACGGCTCAATTTTTAAAGAAATGCAAAATTCGTTCAAATCTTTTAAACAAGATTCTGAGCTAAAAACATATAAAAACTTTGGCATTGAATTTCAATATCCCGAAACACTCGGAGTGCCCCAAGAAATAGTTTTAGCCCGTGCCACTAACATACTTTTTGATAACAATAAATTATCAGTAATAATTACATCTCAATATAATAACGAAACGGGCAAGTTTGATACATTTGAGCAAGTGGTGGATAGGTATACTAATGGCGACAATAGTAAGTTTATTCACACCATCAAAGACTTCTCTGCTAAAGATGGCTTGAAGGGTAAGGCTGGTCCTTATAGGGATAAAACAGCTTCTGTCGAAACTAAGGCGGGTTTTGAGGCGTATTTTCCAATAAACAACGAATCGTTCGTAATCTTTTCGGCTGACTATAATTATTTATTAGAAGAAACTTTTAATCAAATTATTTCCACTCTTAAGCTCACAAAATAAATTAAAAAATATGGGAATTGAAAATCAAGTTCCAATGGAAGATGGCCGAGAGGAAGCGCCCAAAAAAGAAATTACAGACGCAGTTGATTTAGACGAGCTCTGCGAAATTTTAACTGACAAGAAGGAGCTTGTTAACAAAAAAGGCAGAGTTTGGTCAGCGCAAGAAGATTTGATACCAGCCATACAAAGCATGAAGCTTGGCGTTGATACATTCATCAAGGAATCGGATTTGTCATATCAGCAAATAATCAACGTTTTGTTTGATGTTGATAAAGAAAATTTAAGAAAGGCTTTTACACGAACGGAAGGATTAAGGGATAAAGTTTATGAGTTGATAAAGAAGTACGCCGAAGAGGCGGCGAAAAAGCACGTATCGGAAATGATGAAGTTCAAACCCGACGATCAGGAAAAATAAAGAATAAGGAAAATACAAAAATTGTTTGTTTGGATTGGGAATTTTTTTGGCAAGCAATCAATTATTAAGATCCAAAAGAAGCACTTATTATGAGAGCTTCTTTTTATTATTTCAAGATAAAAAGTTATTCACTCCAAAGCGCTTGACTTCTTTACGCTTCCGGTCAATGCTGTAAATGACAAGGTTAATGAGATCAACAAATAGAAAAAAAGAGTTATAATATGATTAGAAAAGCAATCAAATCAATCGTCTGGTATCCGCTGGCATTAGCAGGATTTTACGGCATCGGATGGCTGCTATTCCTCCTGGTTAGGGCGATTGCAAAAGTAAGCCTATGAACAAGAAATTACAAATAGCATTAATCGCAGTCGGAGCAATCGTGATCCTCGCAGGAGCGGGCGCATGGATAGCATATAGTTCACTCTTCGGAGCACCGCAAATAGGGACAGAGGCCGAACGTTTTATAGTTCCGCTTAATGCTGAAACAAAAGATACAATACAGAAGCTTTACGATCAGGGACTCATCAAAAGCGAGTGGGCATTCAGCTATGCTCTCAAAGGAACAGAAATCGTGCCAGGTGGATACAAAATTTCAAAAAGCATGAATGCTTGGGATATGGCCAAAGCTTTCAAAGAACCATACATGAAATGGGTTGTGATTCCCGAAGGCCTGCGTAAAGAGCAGATAGCCGAGCTGATCGGCGATGCTCTTGGCTGGAGTCAGGAAGATAAAACAAAATGGGTTGGAAATTACACATCCATGAAATACGAAGAAATCGAGGGAGTTTATTTTCCAGATACATACCTACTTCCAAAAGACGAAACAGGCCTGCAGATTGCAGACAGATTGCGCGCTAAATTCAACGAGAAGTTCGCGGCTTATGCAGATAAATTCACCAAAGTAAACATTAAATGGACAACAGCATTAAAGGTCGCATCAATAGTACAAAGAGAAGCCGCAGGCAAAGATGATATGCCTCTGATTGCAGGCATTATCTGGAACAGGCTCTTAAAAGACATAAAGCTGGAAACAGACGCCACCGTTCAGTATGCAAGAGATAGCATTACGCACTATGGAAAAGAACCGAGCGATGTTCAGCTATCTGGTTATTCAAGCGATGGATCCTGGTGGACACCAATAAAAGTAGCAGACTTGGAAATTCCTTCTACATACAACACATATCGGAACAAAGGCTTGCCACCTCATCCGATATGCAATCCAGGGATTGAAGCAATCGATGCCACATTAAATTCGGCCGAAACAGAGTGTATGTATTATCTGCACGATTCAAGCGGTCAGATACACTGCGCCGTGACCTATGAAGAACACAAGGCAAATATTGAAAAGTATTTGAAATAAGATAAATAAATAAATACAAAAATATGAACAAGAAAATTTTAATCTTCATAGCGTTAGTGGTGGTGGGACTGGGCATCGGTACAGCCATAGGCCTAAACCAAATAAAACAAACTCAATTAGCATCGGCGGATGAGTCCAAGATGGTTGAGCAAAAAGTCCTAACGAGAACCGATGCAGAAAGACAAGTTGCAATAGATAAGATTAAATCACTCTTCGGAAAAGATTTAACAATAACCTACAAGGAATCAGAAACTAAATATTATTCATATGGCATCCCCGATCCTGCAACCATAACAGATTTTACGCAATTTAAAACGATTGAAACCTACACAGACAATATGGGCTTTACAATTAAAGTAGACGCAGCCAATAACGAAATTTTGAGCAAGGCAAAAGACTGTGCGGAAGACGGCCACGCAGTCACAAACAGCGAGGCAAAAATGATAGCGCAGGGTTTGTTAGCAAAATTAACTAATGACGATCCAGACAGCTACACGTTAATAGAAAACAAAAATCAAAATATCTATAACTCCGTTTGGCAAAAAACACACGAAGGTAATTTTTACAATATGATTCCTTCTCAAAAAGAACAGACTTTAGCCAAGAGAGAGGAGCGGACTATCGCAATCTGCATGCGCAACGGCGAGCTAATGAGCTACGAATACAAGCCAGCGTTGACTGAGCAAGAACTCACACAAATGTCTGAGCAGTGGAACAACACTCAAAGCAGTGATATTAAAACACTAAGAAAATTCCTAAATAGCCCTGACAAGCAATTCACTTTTGTAAACTACATGACCTGCAGCCAATGTGGGCCAAATGAAACCGAGAACTCTTTTAGAGTTTATAAGGACGAGGATAGCTATTGCTACGACCTTGATAAAAACGGAAACGTAACGCCAGACACAGAAATGTATGGTAAGTGCAAAACACCCGATAGGATAATTTCTAATAACGATGCTCCTCCTAGCGGAGCGGAACTTGCACGGGCTGAACAGGCTATCAAAACATTTATGGGAGACCAAAATTTGGAGCTCCAATACATAACGCAAAACAAGGATCGTCCGATTTATATTTTTCAACAAAAAGAATATATCAATGACCGATGTGAAGTGTATGAATATCAAGTAGCCAAAAAGACGAATCAGATTATAGAAATTGGAATTGTCTACCCTGAAGAAATGCAACAGGGTAATCCGACAGAAATGCAGGAGAAAAGAAGTCAATGCTTAAACTATGGATCGCTTGAGGTTCCATTGAGGGCTAAAGACGAAATCGAAAAAACCGCGTTTGCCTACTTGGGCAGAGATCCGGAACACACAAAGCTTACGCTTCGATCCGATATTCGGCCCGAATACATTTCGAGCAAGCCTGGAGCAGCAAATCCCGCAATGAATGAATGGAAGTGGGAAGACGTAAGGCAGAATTCGTTAATCCGCATCGTAATTTCGAGTGGCGGGAAACTTATTTATTATTTCAATACGACGGGTCTTTAATTATTAAAGCAAGTTGTGCAAGCCGAGAGTTAATAGCTCTCGGCTTTTATTTTTTCTTTAACAAAAGTTTAAGGAATTCTTTACGGGCTGTGAAATAATTAATCAAGAAATTTTAGAACTAAAGGTCGAAAATATTAACAATTAAAAAATTAAAATAATGACGAAAAGAAAATTTTTCATAGCAGCATTTTTAGGAATGGCGGTAATGGGATTGGGAATTGGGATCGCATTTGGCACGGAGTTTATAAAACGAACGCCATCAGCCAATGCACATTACCAAGTTAAAAGCCTGGAACAGGCAAGCGGAGATTCTCAAAAGGCAATCGGTATAATCGGCAGAGAACAGCACACAGTTGCAGAATGGGCGGAGTTAAAGAGTGAAATCAGCGCAGACAATCCAAGCAAAAAAATATATGCTGCTTCGAATGGCCGAGAATACATCCTCACAATTCCAAAGGGTTTTGAGAATTTAGTAAAAACGGCAGAGACTCAGCTTGAAGAAATGGCAAAAAAAGCGGGAGAGGTCGAAAAATTGCGAACTCCTGAGCAAAAAGCCGAAGTGATAAAAACAATCAAGGCAATGTTTGGAGTAAGCGAAGTGGAGTTTTTGAAGGGAACTAAAAAGCAGGAATATTACAGGGACAACGCCGGGTTTGAATACTTTGTAAATATTCCCCAGAACAAAGTAGCGAGAAGACAAATGGCCCGCGACTTCCGCGAAAAGAATCCAGAGTTGCTTGCAGAAAGCGGCAGTTGGAGATCAGCGAATATAACAAAAGAAAGAGCAATAGAATTAGCAGCCGACTTCATAAGGAGCAAGGCGGGACTCGGCCAGCAAATTACAGAAAATGTTATTAGCGGCATGACATCGGAGACCATCAAAGGAAACTACGCTTTTTTCTATGGAGACCAAGGAGAAAATAGATTCCAGTTTGAAATAGGGATCGAGCCTGTGAGCGGAAAAATAATTCGCTACGTCAATAATTTGGATTAAAGATATGAACACAATAATAAAAAAGGGAATAATTGGACTGGTGCTTTCGTTGGCGATAGTGGGTTCGGCCAATACAGCATTGGCTGATTGTTATAGGTGGTGCCCCTATAATTTGAACGGCACTTACTGGTACTGGCCTTCCTGCCAGCCGAATTACAAAGGATGCACAGAGGGCGATCAGTATACCTTAAACGCATACGAATCGGGCGGATGCCCTTCTGAGCCAGATTTTTCCAGCAGTCCATATTCCAGCGAAAGCGCAGAATGGCAAGTTTGCGCAAGCGCATGGAGCGAAGATTGCGATTATTTGGAAAAGTGGGTAATGATTGGCTGGTACTATCCCTGGACAGGAGGCG
>Ga0247841_10008300_pt1 | contig 15022 bp, 6 predicted proteins | sample LaCruzMarch2015__2_FD_192410 | JGI IMG/M metagenome (GOLD analysis project Ga0247841, IMG submission 192410) | Freshwater microbial communities from meromictic Lake La Cruz, Castile-La Mancha, Spain - LaCruzMarch2015_18m | ecosystem: Environmental > Aquatic > Freshwater > Lake | place: Spain...
AAGAAGAGAATACCTATACTCCCTGAGTCTTTGCTGTAGGATATTGACCAATCCTAGACCATTAAAATACTTGAATTTATAAATAAATCCATTACTAATTACCAATCAAATACAAAATATCCGAATAACATCTAATATTAAAAACTACATTTAAATTCATTTCCTTGTTAGTACTAAAAGAAAAGAGATCATCATGTCGAGCATAACTCCACCAGATCCTTCATCTCAAAGGCCTTCGACCGCACCTGCAACAGGTGGAGAAGGAGCAGCCGAAGACCTTGCGATTACAGAGATAGCGAGGGGTGCCCTTGCAGCTGATGCTAATGCTTGTAGCCCACCTCCCCTTACACAGACTCAAACCCTATCCTTACAGTCAATTTCTGAGTTCGAAGAGCTCCTGCAAACAGAAGGAACCCCTCAAGCAGAGCTTATTGCAGCCTATGAAAGACTCCCCAAACTCCTTCAAGATACGATAGAAGGGCATATTTTTTTAGACGAAGCCCAAAGACGAGGAGCAGAAACTATCCACGATCCAGAGTATGGCAAGCATGCTGTAGAGCAATCCATCGAAGTTCTTTACCCAATCAAGTGGAGAGAGAAATTTACAGAGGTTGAAGGACTATCACATCTACTGTACCTATTAGATCGAGAAGAAAAACAACCAAGTGAGATCCGGCAGGCTTTTGAGAGGCTAAACGAAGATCTAAAAAACCAAATCTATGGATATGTATATGAAGAGCATGCTCTCCAAAGAGGCAAGGCTCTATGTCCAGATCCTGTAGGTGAGTTATTTGGGAAATCCTACATCAGACAGAACCTTTCTCTTCTAAAAGAACCCCCCTTATGGAAAGCTGCCATACGTGATTCTGTAATCGCAACAGCCGGAAAGACTGATGCTCTACAATACCGGATAGGAGGAGGAGGATTACTAAATGAAATGACGTTACGGGGCGATTTCGAATGGACAGAAGCCTCGTTTGAAACCGCATGTTTTCTTTTATCAAGTGGTGCCAATATCAGTAATTCCTTTTTGTATTGTGTTATAGGCTACGCGATAGATGAAAATAAGTTCGATGCTCTATTTACTGTGGCGAAGCTATTAAAAGGCAATACAAGTAGATTGTTTATAGACTACGCATTCAGCATTGCTGCACAATGTGGCAGAGAAGACCTATTAGAATTTCTGTTAAATATTGTAACACCCATCCACCCAAAAAGCCTGGAAAATGCCTTGCAACAGGCAACAGGTACTGGCAATTTAGATATCGTAAGATTCCTGATATCCAAGATTCCAACGATTACGGAGAATGGGCTAAGAGCCGCCATTAATTCACTTTTTATTTACCCAAAAGCAGAGAACAAATTAACTATAGCGGAGCTGCTCTTATCGGATGGACGCAGAATCTCTACTGAAAATCTTATCCCTTTCATTGGCTCTGCTGCAAAGAAAGGCAATTTAGATCTCATGAAATTTTTGTTTTCCAAGATTCCAGTAAGCTCTGATACAAATCATTGGATCCATGAGGGGATAAAAAGTGCTCTTTGGGGAGCAGCAGAAGGAGAGAGGGTAAGCAGTCTTAGAAGGGAAGAAGGGTCTTCTTTACCTTTAACAATAGCGGAATATCTCCTATCTGAATATAGATCTACAATTCAAACAATCGAAGCTAAAACTGTTATAGAAGCCTCTAGAAATGGCAATGCAGATTTAGTAAGACTTCTTCTATCTGATGACCGAGAAACAAATGATGAAGGCTTACAAGGCGCCATTGAACATGCTGCTTCACAGGGTGATCTGCCTCTTGTAGAGTTTCTACTCCCCAAGGTGTCTGCTGTACCCCTAACTCATAAGTGGATAGATAAAGCCGTTATTCATGCACTACAGTCTAAGCATTTACCCATAGTCCAATTACTCTTGTCCAGGGTTCCATTAACTCTTGAGGGAGATCATCCTGAAACTATGGATGGATTCCCCTTAGATGCTTTGCATTTACCATCATCTCGAAGTTTCTATTCCTCAAGCTTAGGAGAAGACCTTAGAACTATAGCAAAATCTGGCCATTTACGATTCATGGAGTTCCTGTTATCCAAATTCAATTTAATCGATAATCTCTTCGATGATCCCTACATTCTAAGAGATCTACATTTGGCCTTTACAGACGCCGCAAAAAATGGTCATTTCTCTATAGTGAAATTACTCCTTCCCAAGATTCCACGATTGAATGAGCCTTCTGCTAAGCATGTTATAGAAGCGGCCTTTTCAGATGCAGCAGAAAAGGGTCATTTAGATATAGCGAGATTTCTCTTATCGAAACTTGAATCTATAGGTATCCGTTCTCTAAATTATGCAATTAAGATTCAGAGTACTCCGGGCCCTTGGAGTCAAGCGGATCGGATCGCATTTGCAAGACGCTTTGCAGCTTTGAATCCCGATGTTATAGCAGCAAAAATACAAAAATTTGGAATAGACCCTTCAGACATTGAGAATCAAAAAGCTCTTACGAGCATTGCAAAGATTTGCGCTGAGCATAATCCCCTAGAAACAAGGAAGAATCTTACAAACTTCAGACTACCTAGAGAAGCATTGATGAGTATAGCCATCCTATGTGCTATAAAATATGTTTCTGAGCTAGAAAATCTTGAAAATTATCAACGTATTTTTTTCTCGGATATAAATAGAGCAAGTGGAAATCCTGAAGAAGAGCGCTACTTTAGATGTTATAAAGAGGGAAGTTCAATACGAACTTTCCTGCAAAAAGAATATGAAGCTTTTTGTGCTTCACAAGAAGGTGATCCCATTGAATCGAGATACCCCTTCCATTACTTAATGGCTCTTTATGTTGCAATACAGATGAACCCTTTACCAGGACCTGATGCAGATGAAGCTGCTCCAGGGGCAGCTGAGATGAATGCGGGATTAGAAGATACTCTATATAAAATTCTAAAAATCGGCAGCCGACCTCTTCAAGCTTTTTTAACCTCTGTTCTTGCCAATGTAGGGGGAAATCCTTCATTCGAAAATCGATTTAGTTCTATTCAAAAAGTCGGTAATGCAGGGGCAGAAAGTTACACTTTTGCAAGACCCATTCTGCTGCCATTAGCGAATTGGTTCGAGCAAATACCAGATAGAGAGCGGCCCAAATTTTTAGATTTAAAAACGCGTATTCAAGCGACTCTTGATACAAATCATGATGCGATAAAACAGGCTGAGACTGGACTTAATATTACCTGCCTTAAAACACTGATGGCTTTAGAAGCATCTCCTTTGTCGGCGAAGGAAAAGCTCAACCTTTTTACCTATATATGCAAAAAACCTCCCTCACAAGCAGAACTTACAGCTCAAACCGCTGCAGATAGACAAGTTCAAAGAGGAAAAGAAGCAGAAAAGAAAGGTAAAACGAAACCACAACAAGAAGAAATAGAAGCCAGATTTCAAAAGCAACAAACGATAAAAAAAGAATCTCAAGCAAGAAAAAAGAAAGAAGAAGTAGAACATTTTGAAAAAGGTCTAAAATATCTTGCCTTATTATGTGAGACCGGGTTCTTTGCAGACGGATTACCTGCTGATTTAAGGGGCGAATTCACTTTTGAAAAATTAGAAAATGTAGCAATGCAGCAGGCTAAACTGGCTTTGTTTGGATCAGATGCTATATCTGAAGAGCTTCAAAGTCTTTTACAAGAGCGATATTTAACGTTTACAGAGGGACAGAGAAGAGTATTTGGCCTTGAATTGTATTCTACACGAATACGCTCGCTCCGTGATACTCAACTCAGCCAGCAAATGACCCGTTTTGTATCTGGCATCCTTACAGGATCTCTTCATGATGACAGATATGACGTCTCACTAAGTCCTCATTTACAGCAGATAGAAGAGTCTTCCCCAGGTCTTTTAACAAAATGGAAAGCGCTTGCACCTCATAGAGCTTTACCACCTCCTGAGACGGCAACATCTGGTGTCGCAGGGGTCACCGCAGGCGCTACAGCCGCGGAAGCTAGCCGAGTGCATGAAAGAGAATCCTACCAATGGTTAAAAGACACCCTCAATACACCTGGGCATTTCCCCATCGCAGTCCCTGATGGAATACGAAGTTTCTTAGATGATGTATCCATCTTCCAAGATGCAGAAAAGCTCTCAGACTTATTATCTTCTGAAAGCCCCTATCTAGAAATGCAAAAGCTGTGTTTCACTCTTTGTAAAGAAGGGATCACTTTAGCTGAAACAAAAGATATATTAGAGCTACTGCAAAAGTTCGTATCTGAGAAACCTGAGCTACAGGGTAGCCAATGGAAACGTGACATCGATGACAGGATAGCACTTTTATCCTTGAAGCAAAAAGAAGAAGCTTTTGAAGTTTCGATAACGGATGATTGGCAAGACCTATTTTTATGTGGTACTGAAGTTCTCGGCAGTTGCCAAAGAATCGATGGGAGTCTAGGGTTAAATCAATGCCTTCTATCCTATTGTTTGGATGGTAAGATAAAATTGCTGGCTGTAAAAGATGCGAATACAGGTAAAATTGCATCCCGAGCACTATTGAAACTCTTGCTTCGCAAAGAAGGGAGTGAATGGGTTCCTGTTTTATTTTTAGAGCGTATCTATCCCTCTCCTTGTCCTCCTGATCATGAAAGATCATTAAATACACTTGCTATAGCTACAGCAAACGAGTTGAAAATAGAGCTATTTACTCAAAATCCAGGCCTTCCAATAAAAAATTTACACTCTCTAGGTGGTCCCTGCCCTTTTGAATATGAAGACGCATTGAGTGTAGATGGTCATCCTGTTGGTATCGCACGCAACCAGACTTATCAGTTTCCCGCCTCTAGAGTTTCAGGTACATGATTCCTGAGGATCTATATCTCTGAAGTACAAAAATACTCCGTTAGAGAGTTTGTCTCACAAGCTTCAAGCCATGCTCTTGGCAACAGAACCTGACTCTTTTAAGGCTGCAGGGCAGGCTCAGTTTCAGTCTGAGTCGAAAAAGAAAATCCTTTGATCTTATTAGCCGGCAAAGAATCTGAATACAGGTCTAGAAATACGATGTTTCTTACCGCACGTTTGACAAAAAAGATAAAGCAGGAGGGGCCAAGAAAAGAGGTTGATGCCAACAAATAAAAAAGTTAGTAAAAAAATCAACACACCTCCCAGAATTAAAAATGTAATTTACTAAACAAATGCAATAATTAAATTACAAAAAAAATAATATTTCGCAATAAAACACCCGACTATATTATTACTAAAAAAAAGGAGATAGTCATGTCGGTTCCAGGCGCTTTACCTTCCCCTCCCAATCCTAGGTCACAGCCTAGTACCGATCGTCCAGAAGTAGCGAGCACCTCTCTTCAGCCTGTAGTAAGCAGTGCTCTTAGTGCATCAGCCGCAAGCGGCACCCCAGCTCCACTGTCTGAAGCCCAGAATCTTTCCATAGAGTCCATTTCCCAGTTTGAACAGCTTTTAGAAACAGAAGGAGCCTCCGAATCTGACCTTAGAAGGGCTTATGACGCACTACCCGAAGTACTTCGCAATACCGTTGAAGGCTATGTCTACTTATTTAAAGCGCAAGAAAAGGGAGCCGCCACAATCACAGATCCAGATTATGGCAAGCATGCTGTAGAGGCCTCGATCGAAGTTCTTTATCCCATCAAATGGAGGGAAAAATTTAGAAACGATCATTATCAACCATCATTTTTTTATTACTTAAATGCAACGGTAAAGTACCCAGATGTTATTCGTAGTGCATTTACAACACTTCCTGAAGATATAAAAAACCAGATCTATGGATATGTATATGAAGAGCATGCGATAGAGCGTGGCAAACCAGAATGCCAAGATCGTGGAGGGGAGCCATTTGGAAAATATACTACTAGAGAGAACCCTTCGATTCTAAAAAGCTTTAGCCCTACATTAAGAGCTACATTATGGAAAGCCGCCCTACGAGATTCTCTAATAGCAACAGCCGATAGAGTCGATGCACTCCAATATAGGATCCCAGGAAAAGGTTTATTAGATCAGAATGCTCTGCTAGGTTCATTTGAATTTCGTCAAGGTGATACAAGCCCCTTAATCGATACAGCTTGTTTTCTCATATCAAGTGGCGCTGTCATCACCCCTGATAACCTAGTAAATATATCTATATTGGCAATGCAAACTGGTCGATTTATCGAAATACTTTCACTCCTCCAGAAGAATTCAGATAAGCCTTTCGCGTACAACCTACAACACGTAACTACGTATACTAGTAACGCTACGGTACGTTGTATTATATATGAGGTACAACATATTGTCATAAGTGCTGCAAGAGATAGCCGATTAGAAGACTTGAAACTCTGCTTCTCACAACTGGGATCGACAATCACTCAGGAAACGATAGCATCAGCCTTTAAAATAGCCATAGAACTTGGTAGACTTCCTATCTTAGAGTTTTTCTTATCCGATAATCGATTTTCAAAATACATCCAATCCGTACTTGATAAGAACGTATATACAGCCGCATCAGAAGGTAATTTACAACAACTAGAATTTCTTACATCCCAAGATCGATCAGTAACTCCGGAAGAGCTAGAGAAAGCATTTACCATCGCTTCCGAAAAAGGTCATAAGGATGCTATGAAATTACTCCTATCTAAGTGTAGCTCGATATCTTACAATACAATGCGTAACACGCTTAATCTCGCTGTAACAATGCAAGACCTTAATGTCGTGCAATCTCTACTCTTAAAGTATTTCTCATCTAAATCCGTAGAGAGAATTCCTCACACAATAAATGACGCTATTACCGCTTCTCTACAAAAAGGTGATTTACCTATGGTGCAGCTCCTGCTTTCCAAAGGTCGAATTCTAAGTCAAAAGGGACTAGATTCTTGGGATCAATCCGATCGCATCGAACTAGCTAAAAGCCTTGCTCGGGAGGGTGATCCCATTATACTAATTCAATATATAAGTAGGTTAGGAATAGACCCTTCTACTCAGCAAAAGGGTCTGATCGAAATCCTAAAACTATGTGCAAAGAAAATTGTTGTACCCCCAAATACAACAAAATACATAGGAGTAACATCCGAAGAAGCTATACATAGTGTTACCATTTTATCTTTGATCGAAGCTCTTTTAAGACCACTACCCGATCGGCCCTTCGATCTTAAATTGTTTAAGGACCTATTGAATCAGCACCTATCCATAAGTGAAACTCAATTTTATCCTAGGGAAAGTTCGATACTAGCTTTACTAGATAAGGAAAAGAAAAGCTGCGAAGGGGCTTTAGAAGACTCTCCTATTACGTTGAAGTACCGTCTACATTATCTCATGGCGCTTTATGTAGCTCTAGAGAGTAAGCGTATACAACAAGAAAGAGCCGAGGCTGAGGACTCAAGATCTGCTGGAGTGGCAAGTACAGCATCAGCCTCTGCAGAGATTTTTCTAATAGATGAGAAGATCCATGGTGTTTTAGGGAAAATTCTTAGTATAGGAAACAACTCCATTCAAGTTCATTTAACCACTGTTCTTACCAACGTACTCAACGATCCTCAACTGAGCGCCCATTTTGAATCTCTACTAAAAAGCGCAGAAAGCAAGAGTGCAGGGTTTGAATATGCAGTACCGATCCTTTTAACTCTTGCGTCTTGGTGCCAAGATATGAAAGAGCCTGAAAAAATTAAAAAAGGTGAAAAAAGTCCCTTTGATAATTTTAAAGCTCGCATTCAAGTAAGTATCCAAGCGAATCGTGACGCCATAAAATATAAAAAACTGAATATCACCTGCCTTCAAGCCCTGGGAGCTTTAGATGCAACTCCTTTATCTGCCAAAGAAAAGTTAGATCTTTTTACAGGAATATGTGAAAAACCTTTAACCGAAAGTGAAAAACGAAGACAAGCAGCAGCAGAAAGAGCATATCATAAGGAAAAACATAAAGATCCAGAAAGAAGAACTCCTGAAGAATCAGCATCTATAGCGGAATATGAAAAGCAAGCAGCTGAAAAAGAAGTAAAGGCAAAACAATTTGAAAAGAGTTTGAGATATCTTGCGTTATTATCCCAGACAGGCTTTTTCTGCGAGGGAGTTCCCGATGCTTTGAAAGGGGAATTTACTTTTGAAACATTAGAAAAAGCAGCAATCGACAAGGCTAAAGTGGCATTGTTTGGTCAAGAGGGCATATCTCCAGAATATGATGACCTTTTACAAAGAGGATATTTAGATTTAATTGCGCAGCAACGCAGAGCTTTCGGCCTAGAGTTCTATGCGAGCCAGATCCATTCTCTACGAGATCAAAGTCTGAACCTGCAGATGACCCGCTTGGCAGTGGGTGCCCTCGATGGTTCTTTTCGTGATAAACGATACGATGTGTCTTTAAGTCCTCACCTGCAAACGATGCAACAATACTTTCCTGAGCTTTGGAGAGCGTGGCAATCTCTACCTGCACCAGAAGACTTAAGCGCCGTGAGTAGATCCTCAAGACGAGAGCCAGCAGGCGTAGCCGCTGCTGCAGCCTCAGAGGAGGCTGTCTCTTCGATAGAACACGAATCCTACTTATGGCTAAAGCGAACCCTCAATACTCCCGGCCACCTTCCCCCTGGAATTCATTCCCCTGATGCAATACGAGAGTTCTTAGATGAAGCAGCCAAGTTCAAAGATGCAGAAATGCTCTCAAGCTCATTAACATCAGCCGAAGAGAACCCCTATCTAGAGATGCAAAAGCTATGTTTTAGTCTTTGCAGAAAAGGGATCACTGTAAGCGACACAAAAGATATATTACTAGAATTGCAAAAGTTCGTATCTGAGAAACCAGAGCTTCAACATAGCCAATGGAAACGGGACATCGATGACAGGATAAGAATTCTTTCCCCGAAGAAACAAGAGGGAGCTTTTGAAGCTTGCATAACAGACAACTGGCAAGACCTATTTTTATGTGGTACCGAGGTTCTTGGCAGCTGCCAGTCAATAGATGGAAATCTTGGCTTAAACAAATGTCTTCTCTCGTATTGTTTAGATGGCAAGATCCAAATGGTTGCTGTAAAAGAGAAAGAGACTGGTAAAATTTCATCGAGGGCTCTTTTAAAACTGCTGCTTCGTAATGAAGGGGGAAAATGGGCTCCTGCTTTATTTTTGGAAAGGATCTATCCAGATCCTTGTCCTAAGGATCAGGAAGACTCAATCAATAAGTTAGCAATCGATAGAGCAAGAGAGTTAGGCGTAGAGCTTTATACTATCAATCAGGACTTTGCGATTGAAGGCACTCCAGCTGTGTTACAATCAATTGGTTGCCCCTGTCCCTTTGAATACGAAGATGGGCATGGAGGAAATGGCGGTATTTCAAATAATGGTCTTTATCAAATTTACGCCCATAAAGTAACGATATAGAAAAATCGCTTTCAAGACTTCTATCTCTGAAGTACAAAAATACTCCATTAGATAGTTTGTCTCACAAGCTTCAAGCCATGCTCTTGGCAACAGAACCTGACTCTTTTAAGGCTGCAGGGCAGGCTCAGTTTCAGTCTGAGTCGAAAAAGAAAATCCTTTGATCTTATTGGCCGGCAGAGAATCTGAATACGCCTCAACGAGGGTCTTTGATATCTCTGTGGGCGAGCTCATCTGCAGTATTCGTTGAGCTAGCTCATACGCTTCTAAGAGAACGGTGTTTCTTACAGCCCGTTTGACAAAAGGAATGTAGCGTGGCGAGCAAGAAAACTGGTTCACCCCAAGACCTAATAGAAGTGGGATAAAGATCGGATTGGATGCGATCTCCCCGCAGATGGTAACCGGTTTATTCTGCTTTCTTGACTCCATCACAACCATCTTAATCATTCTGATGACACTTGGATGTGCTGGATAGCAAAAATCGCTCATGGAAGGGTTACTGCGGTCAATGCCTAGAGTATACTGTACAAGGTCGTTGGTTCCGATCGATAAGAAGTCGGCTTCTTTGGCTATCGCATCGCAAATAAACACGACAGAAGGCACCTCGATCATACAACCGATCGGATAGTATCTACGCTCTACAAGGCCCTGCTCTACGAGCTCATCTTGTACTTCATTGATAATACGTTTTGCTTCCTGAAGTTCATGAATATCAGAAATTAGAGGAAGTAGAAGCCTTACATCCGATTTTTTTGCAGCACGCATGATAGCACGCAATTGCGTGCGGAATATATTCGGATGGCGAAGGAGGAACCTGATCCCTCTGCAGCCAAGAACGGGATTGGCTTCTTTTTCATGTTCAAAGAAAAGATTAGGGTTCTTATCTCCACCGATATCAAAGACGCGGATGACAACAAAAAGGTCTTTAGATTTTTCAATCAACTCGGAATAGGCAAGATATTGTTCTTCCTCAGAGATAAAGAGAGTATGTTTTTCAAGGAAGAGGTATTCCGAACGAAACAGTCCTATCCCCTCGGGGCGGTAGTTATGCATCTCATCCAGGTCATTCAGATTACCGACGTTTGCCAGGATATGTACCAAGTAGCCATCAACCGTTTCAGTAATATGATGGGAATCTTGTTGCAGTAGCTGATAAGAGGTTTTAAGACGTGTTTTGATCTCTTTGTATTTATCGAGTGTCGCTTTATCAGGATTTACTATGATCTCCCCTGTCTGGCCATCAACAATGATACATCTTCCCTGTACGCTTTGGAAAAGATCTACATCGATGCTGGAAACATAAGGGATTCCCTTCGCTCTTGCGATAAGAGCTGCATGGGAATTACCGCCACCGCTTTGTGTGACAAAAGCGCTCACTCTTGAGGCTTGTATCGCGGCGGTATGAGAGGGGATCAATTCTTTTGCGAAGACAATAGAGCTGAGAGGGATCTCTGCAAAGTTGATCTTATTTTTCTCTCCCAGATGGCTTAATATCCTTTTTGAGAGATCTAAGATGTCTATCAGTCTTTGTTGGAAGAACGAATCTTTCATCTTAGCAAATTTCTTTTCATACTCACCGATCACTGCGCTAAAGACAGATTCGGTATTTCTGCGAACTTTTCGTATTTTATCTTCTACATGCTGCGTGATAAGAGGATCTTCGAGCATCAGGATATGAGTGTCTATAATATCGATCGCTTCTTGAGAGCCTTCTTTCTCGAGGTTTTGTCTGAGATAGCCAAGCTCTACCTTGCAAGCAGCAAGAGCTCCTCTATAACGCTCAATCTCATCTTCTACTTGATGACTTCGTATGGAAAATTCTGGAATCGTGTCATCCGTTTGCGGAGTGATGTAAAATGAAGTTCCTATAGCGATTCCTTCGCTAACAGGAGCCCCTTGAAGTCGAAATTCTTTATTATCATCCATGTATTTCACCGAAACCCTGTTCAAAAGCTAACGCTAGCTTGTTCATGACGCTTTCAGCATCATCCCCTTCGATATCGATCTTGATCACGGAATTCTTAGCAGCAGCCAGCATCAAGATGCTCATAATACTTTTCGCGTTGATCGTTTCACTATGATAGGTAAAAGAAACAGAGGATTTGGTTTCCTGCAGCATTTTCACAATAGCAGTCGCAGGTCTTGCATGGAGTCCCAAATGATTCGTTACTTTCACTTTACGAGAGACTTTCACTTCTCTTCTTTCCTTTGCTCTGTTTCTTCGAAATCGTTTCCAGAAGCTTTATATTAAAATCTTTTGCCGAATTATATCCCATCTCTTTTAATCGATGATTGAGAACAATCGTCTCGATTAATAGAGCCACATCCCTGCCGGGCTTGACAGGCAGTATGTGATAAGGAATTTTTACACCAAGCAGATCGCAGTATTTTTCATCCAGACCCACTCTGTCATAAAACTTTTTATCATCCCATTCCTCAAGTTTGACAACCATATCGATCCTTTTATCGTCTCTTACACACACAGCCCCATATAAATGGGCTACATTGATGATACCGATACCGCGTATCTCCATCATATGACGTGTAAGCTCGGCCCCCGATCCTTCAAGATAAGATCCTTCTCGCAGCTTTACTTTGACGGCATCATCAGTAATGAGCCGATGCCCTCTTTCGATAAGACTTAAGGCAGCTTCACTTTTTCCCACAGAAGAATCCCCTTGGATCATGACACCCACTCCAAAAGCCTCAACTAAAGTCCCGTGACATGTCATACTAGGAGAAAAATCCTCTAAAAGAAGGTAGGTAAGCCTACTTTGAAGCTCCATAGTTTTAAGTGATGAACGAAGAAGAGGGATTTCATGATGCTTGCAAGAATCGATCAGTTCTTTAGGAGCTGAGAGCCTGCCTGCAACAATTACCATAGGAGTCTCTTTAGTAAGTATGGCAGAGAGCCTTTCTAGACGAATCTCTTTTTCTAGATCCTTAAGATAGGAGATCTCGACATTACCAAATATTAAGATCCTTTGATTGACATAGTTTTTCAGATACCCTGAAAGACTGAGCCCTGGGCGGTGAGCCTCAGCAAGCTTTACCAGGCGGGATAGTCCCTTCTCCCCTGTAACCATCTCAAGCTCTAGTGTATCTTTGTAGGAATCTAATAATTTTTTGCCTGTATACATCACGCTCCTATAGTCTCTAAATAAAATATGAGCCAATCAAGAAAAGAAGAAAAAGCCAACGTATCAGAAAGAGCGTTGGGATCTTGAAAATCTGATATGGTTTTATCTCTAAAAGAAAAATACACATTACCCATTTCCATTTCTGGATACCACTCTTTAAAAAAGCACTGGTAAGCTCTAAGACCAAAGGACTCATAAAAGGGTATTAAATCACTAGGATTGATCACGTGATCTCGAGATTTGATGAGCAAGTTCTGCTCTATAGCATGCTCAACAAATTTCCTGTGTATGCGCGGCATGTCCTCTGCTCTAAACATCCCAGTATCACTATGCTTACTAAAGCCGCTATGAATCTGAAGAAAGTGAAGAAAATCTTTTGGCAGTCCTCCCCCGAACTGGTCATTAAGAAGCAGTATTTCTCTTTCATCAGAGGGAGGCATCCCCTGATAAAAGCAGCTGCCATCTCTGAGGCTATATACCATTTCACATTCATAAGACAGTCCCTCACCCCATTGAACGATATAGACTCCTATATCATCTAGGCTCTGAAAAAACTCGTGAAAAAACCGATCAACATGGGGAATAAAGGGAAGAGTGCTGAGCCAAAAATCTCTTACCAGCTCAATACGATCTTGAGAAGATAGATGACATAGTTCGTACCAGCCTCTCGGTAGCGTGCTCACTTTCTGATGGGCTTCATCCCACGACATCCCCTTTTCTTCGTGAAGAGGTATTACTTCATGAAAATGACGAGCCTCGGGATCAGCCCCTTTGGATTTTCGATAGTATTTGAGCACATGAGAGTTCATCTTAAACGTTACCCATGACAATTTGCCAAGCCGACAGAGTAAAATAAAAACTCCATTTTTCAAAGAAAAAAGAAGTTATCTTGATTTCAAAACAGCCATTATAGAGCTAAATTTTTAAGAGGAGAACTTGAGTAACTTTAAAGCGATTAAAAGAAAACGTGGCAGCTAATACTTAGATTCTAACCTTATATCCTGAAATGGTATACTTACCCCCTTCAGACACACCCACTCCGCCATCCTCATATTCAAAAGGAGCTGGGCAGCCAAGTGATTGCAATGGGACTGAATCTCGTTCTTTTGGCACGTTCTGATTAATAGTATAGAGTTCTACTCCCAAATCTTGAGCTCTTTGCATGGCTAAAGCATTCAATGCATCTAATTGCTCCGCAGAACAAGAATTTGGATAGATCCTCTCCAAAAATAAACAAGGGACCAATTTCCCCCCTTCGTTCCTAAACAGCAGCTTTAAAAGGGCCCTCGAGACAATTTTACCGCTCTCTTTGTCTTTTACAGCCGCCATTTGAATTTTACCATCCAAGCAATAGCCAAGAAGGCATTTATTTTTATCCAAATCTCCATCGATTCTTTGGCAACTGCCAAGAATCTCGGTACCGCATAAAAATAGGTCTTGCCAATTATCGGTAATTGAAACTTGAAAATCTCCTTTTTTTTGCTCAGTAGAAAGAAGTATTAGCCTATCATTGATGTCTCTATGCCATTGGCTATCTTTCAAGGAAGAATCTGCTGATACCAGGTCTCGCAATTGGGTTAATATAGCCTTTGTTTGATTCAGAGTGATCCCTTTTTTACAAAGGGAAAAACACAGCCTTTGCATCTGCGGATAGGCTACTTTATCGTTTAAACTTGCCAAAATGGACTCTTCATTGCCATACATGCTCTCATCGAATAAATATGAATTGATTTCAGTAGGTAGAGTCCCTAAAGAATCAAAATGGCGATCTGTGAGGAGTTTTTCTTTTAGCCATAGATAGGACTCTCTTTCATGCAAAGAGACAGCAGATGCGCTTGCTGCTGCAACGACTGCCGCTCCCGCGGCTACCCCCGCAGAACTTCTTCCTGTAAGATCACGAGGTGTGTTTAATTCGATTACCTCAGGTAGGACTTGCCAACGGCTCCAAAGATCTGGGAAAGTCTCGTGAATCGCTTCGATATGAGGACTTAAAGTCACATCGTATCTTTGCTTGGAGAAAGAACCATCGAGGACATTGCTTATAAAACGGGTCATTTGCCTCTTAAGCCCTGCATCACCAAGGGACCTAATCCTCCCGGCATACAATTCAAGAGCAAAGGGGCTGCGCTGTCTTGCGCACAAGTCTAGATAATTTGATTCTAAAAGCCTTTCAAGATCTGCAGTTAGGGGCTCATCACCAAACAAAGCCATTTTAGAGTGCTCTATACAAGGATCTTCTAACAATTTAAAAGAGAGTTCTCTACTAAAAGCATCGGGTAGCCCTTTCAAGAAAAAACCCCTTTGACACAATAGTTGCAAATATTTTAAGCATTTTTCAAAACGTTCTACTTTTGCTTGTCCTTGGTTTAATCTGCATATTTCTGTAAAAAGATGTAGTTTATCCCTCATAGATAAAAGATCTTCTTCTAAATCCTTTATCGTTCTAAAAAACGTTATATTAAGTCCTTTACGAGCATCTTTTATTGGATCTTTTATACTTGATAAAGTAGCTCGAACCAAAGTCTTTACATTCTCAAAC
>Ga0247841_10008301_pt1 | contig 15022 bp, 15 predicted proteins | sample LaCruzMarch2015__2_FD_192410 | JGI IMG/M metagenome (GOLD analysis project Ga0247841, IMG submission 192410) | Freshwater microbial communities from meromictic Lake La Cruz, Castile-La Mancha, Spain - LaCruzMarch2015_18m | ecosystem: Environmental > Aquatic > Freshwater > Lake | place: Spain...
TGATGATAAAGGAATAGCAAGGCAAAGAGGATCAAGGCATTGATCCAAGGAACTGAATACATGACCGCTTGTGCCCAAGGGCCACCAAAACGATAGACCCCACGGTGGCTACGAATGGTTTGCAGCCAACGAACTGGCTCATTCTTCTTCATTGTTCTCCCTCTTTGGCAACGAGGTGTTACTCCGGGTCAGATAGGCCACGATCTCAGAGGCAGCCGCCTCCATATCGATGACAATACGTTCAATTCGAACCATCAAGATGGCATACATGGCGTGACAGGGGATTGCGACCAAGAGTCCTGCAATCGTCGAGAAAAATGCCTCTAACAGGCCATTCGTGAAATCAACGCTCTGCACAAGTGGCGCATTGGCTGTTGCAGCCTGTATGATTTTGACCACGCCGATCAAGGTTCCCAAGAGGCCCAGTAACGGAGCAATTTGACACGCAATTGAGATGGTGGCCTGGCGACGTTCCATACGTGAAATTTCAGAACGGCCTGCATTATCCACAGCTTCTCTTAAAGCTTTGGAGTCTGCTTTTCTGTGACGTATGGCAGTCAAAACCACTGCGGCGACGGGGCCAGGTGTATCTTCGCAGATCACCGTCGCCTCGTCAACGTTCCCCTTGTCTAAAACGTTGCATACGCCTTTGATGAAATCCGCATAGTCAATATGCGCGCGACGCAAGTGCAACATACGGGTTAAGAAGGTTATAAAAGAATTAAGTCCAAGGAGGACGATAATCCAAAAAACAATACCATATTGCAGCAGAGATGACATGCTTTGTTCCTTTCAACGCGAGTGGGGCTCGCACTATTTTTTTCGGAGGCGTTCAATACGGGCACGAATTTCATCTTTGCCCTGAACCTCTGTTTTTAAGACACGTTCAAGAACTTTGATCGCGGATTGGATGCGCCCCTTCTGTTCATATAGATCCGAGACATTAAAAGCCGTTCGTACATAGAGGCCCGCAGCGGAATCATCATGCCATAACCCCTGTGTTACGCCATTTTGATAACGGATGACCACCTCGGAATAATAGGCATCGATAGCTTCATCGACTCGTTTTAGTTTCTCTAGACAACGGGCTACCTTGTAATTCAATTGGAGCACCTGACTTGGTGAGAGCGAGGGGGATTGGAGTACTTCACGATAGGTTGCCAAAGCTTTGAGGTAGCGATCTGGATTATCCGCTCCCATAGCAAAGAGAGAATCTCCCTTACGTAGTTTTGCCTGCTCAGCCCATTCACTGGTGGGGTCCATCGCGATGATTTGGTCGAGAAGGAGGACGGCCTCAGAGAAGCGGGCCAGCTCCATCAGTGCATGGGTTTGAATTAAACGAGCCTCCATAATTCGTTGGCTCTTCGGATACTCTCGTACAAGGCGTGCGACTATTTCAACTGCACTGGAAAAGTCGGCATCGTCCACCGCTGCTCGAGCAGCCCAAAGTAAAGAGGCATCAGCCCATTCAGCCGTTGGCCAGCGTGAGACATACTCCATAAACATCTTTCGTGCCTCAACATATTTGCCTCGATTAAAATCAAACTTTCCAATCCAGAGAATCATGTCTGGCAGGCGCGAGGATTCAGGAAAGTTGGCAATAAAGGTTTGCGCGGAGGCTTGAGCCTCCTTGTCCCGTCCCAGCGCATAGAGACAGCGTGTGATCACCTGGAGCGCCTCATCACGGCGGGTGGCATCTGCTTGGCCTGCGGTTGAAAAATCTTTCATGGCTGCATCAAAGCGAAAGAGGCGATAGTAGACGTTTCCTCTTCCCATGAAGGCATCGCTGTGGTGAGCTTTCAGGAGGAGGTTGGTTTGGATAGAGGTATAGGTTCGAATCGCGGCATCCAGTTCACCACTGGCCACATAGAGGGCACCCAAACGTAAAAGAGCCCTTCCAGCATTCTCGTTCTGTGGTTCATCTGCAATGAGTTTCTGATAGACGGTGATGGCCAAGGCGGTTTGCGTTGAACGTTCCAAACATTCACCTCTTTGATAAAGAGCACGCGGCGACAAGGGACTCAGCGGTGTCTCAGTCGTGACACGAGCGAAAACAGGGGCTGCATCTGCATACCGACCATCAGCCATCAAAGCCTCGCCCCATTTGAATAAACTTTCCGCCTTGACGATGGGTTGGGTGGTTTGCTCGGCGACACGTTGAAAAACGCCAGAAGCCTCTGTGTAACGCTTGAGTTGGAAGAGAGCCCAGCCTCTCCCCAGTAAGACATGGTCACTCGTTGAAGAGGCCGGGTAGGTCTCAAGGACTAAGCGATACTCTTCGGCAGCACGTGAGGCAAGACGATACCTCAGAAAAGAGTCAGCAAGTTTTAAATGCGCTTGCATTGCCAGAGGATCATCTGGAAATTCACGTACGAGAGTCTTAATGAGCAATGCACACTCATTTAAAGTAGTCACATCCGAACAGAGCAGGTTACTGAGGTGAAAACCTGAGAGGCGTCGCATATCGGGTTCTTGCGCAAGCGAATAGGCTCGGCGCGCACACACGATCGCTTCATTGGTCTTAGCCAGATGCAGAACGATGTCGCTCATTTCCGTGAGTGCCTGCACACGGATACGGGAGGAGAAGAATTGATTGGTGGCGAGCTGATCATAGGCGCTTAACGACTCCTCCTGTTTGCCTTGACGAAAGAGGAGTCTGGAACGGAGCAACAAACCTTCTGAAACCTCTGTCGTGGGCGAGCTCAGCTTCAGGAGCCGCGAGAGGACTTCAAGGGCTTGGCTTTCGTGTTGGTTTGTTTCAAGGGTCAAGGCCCACTCAACAATGTTGGAGACGCGCGTTGTGATGTTTGTTGAGAGTTTTTCGATTGAGGCAAAAATCTCTAATGCGCCGTCGACGTCTCCTGTCGCTCGTTTGGCCCGTGCCGTCAACCGAAGGAGGGCATCTGCCAAGGCTGGATCGGCGGTTGGCACAGGCACCTGTTGGAGGGTGGAAACAGCTTCGGAGAAGCGGTTCACATTCAATAAGGCACGTGCTTTCCAATATGAGAACCAAGCTGGCTGTTGCGCACGCGTAACGGTGTTGGAATATTGCCCGAGAACATCTAGCGCTCGTTGGTCCCGCCCCTGTTGGCAGAGTGCTTCAACGAGAAGGATAAGTGCTTCAGGGCTCTTGCCGTCTGAAGCCTCCAGTTGTTTCTGGGCATGAACTTCCGCAATATCGTAGAGTTGGTCGTGTAGGGCGGCCTTTGCAATATTCAGCCCCTCGGCAGAATAGAGTACAGGTGAAAGCAGTATCGAAATTAATAATAGCCCCAATTTCATGCCAGATAGCATATCTTAAGAGGGTTCAAAGATCACGTTAAAAATGAAAACGGATGGCTGAAAACAACCATCCGTCTTTTAGTCAATGGGAACGAAGAGAGCCGTTAAGCCTTCTTGTCTTCCTCAACCTTTTTAGGTTCTTCCTTCTTGATCTCGTCAATCACGTCTTTGACCTGTTGAGTGGCGAGCTTGTCGCCCTCTTCTCGGCCCTTTTTAAATTCCCCAAGGCTTCTGCCTAAGGAACGTGCAAGACTCGGCAGCTTGTTGCCTCCGAAAAGGACGAGAATAATGATCAAGACCAACAACAGTTGGGTTGGCCCGATATTCTGAATGAATGCACTTGGTAGTAACATATTTGTCTCCTTATTATAAAAAATTAACTTCTGTAATGCGTTGCCACAGCTCGCCGAGCTTCAAGATCCGCATCACGTCTTCTGATGCTCTCTCGCTTATCTTCTTGCGCCTTCCCTCGGCAGACGGCGATTTCTACCTTTACCATGCCCTTGGGCGTTAGATAAATCCTTAACGGAATTAAGGAGAGTCCCTTTTGCTCTGAAAGCGCCTGAAGCTTACGGATCTCCCGCTTGTGCATCAACAATCTTCTCGTCCTCAGGGCCTCATGGTTGAAACGATTTCCAAAAGCATAGGGCGGTATGCGCACCTGATTCAAAAAAAGCTGACCTTCTTTTACGCTTGCATACGAACCATTAAGGCCAGCTTCACCATTTCGAACAACCTTTACTTCGGTACCGACCAGCTCAATGCCGGCCTCATACTTCTCGAGGACAAAATAGTCATGCGAAGCCCGTCTGTTGACCGTCAGGTTTCCGCCGCTTTTCTTGTCCTCTTTCGACATAACCCCTAAAAGGTATGATTATTCTGACCAACGTGTCTGTGCCTGTTCAGCACGAGCAATTGCGGCGAAATCAACTTCGCACATAATAAGCCCTTCAGCGATTTCACGCAATGCTATATCCGCTTTGTCTTCATCTGCAGACAACGGCTTCACCAAAGGACGTTCGCCCATATTGAGCTGGCGCACACGTTTGGAAACCACATTCACGAGTACCGGTACGCTTGGAAAGCGGACTCTTGCCTTTTCAATCAATTCAACATTCACTAAAAGCCTCCATTTGAATCGTATACTATATCGGATTACCCTGCATTGGTCAACGGGGAAACTCCATATATTTTGAAAGAAGTTTAGACATCCGTGTTTCAAACCAGGGTGTAACCTTCCAAAAATCACGCAATGCAAGGTATTCGTTCACAGCCACAATCTGGCCTGGCTTCAAAGCGAACTCGGCTTTAATCAGGATATTTCGAGCCGTAGCCTCAGCGGAGACAAATTCCACAACCTGAGTCCGAAACCCTAGAACCCGAAGCAGTTGTGCTCGGAACGTGTCGGTCAAAAGGTCGGCTAGTCGTTCGCGAAGGATTCCGTGTCGCAGAAGCGTTTGGAAGGGGCCTCCCTCTTTGAGCTCTTTATGCAATTCATGCTGACAGCAGGGCACACAAACGATATAACGGCTCTTCCATTCAATCGCCCGTGCGAGGGCCTCATCGGTTGCGGTATCACACGCATGAAGGCTCATGACGAGGTCAGGTTCGAAGGGGGGCTCCGCCGTTGCCAGGTCTGCTTCGATGAAGGTCACGTGGGTGGCAACATCTAGGTTTTGGGCCAGTCTCCTCGCGGTAAGAATCAAGGCGGGATTACGGTCTATGCCACAGACTCGAACGGTAAGACCTCGCACAGCCGTTAAGTAATGATATGCTGCAAGGGTTAAATAGGCTTTTCCACAACCACAATCGACAATATGAAACGGTTTAACCTCTTCTGTTTCAGAGGGCGTAGGGGAGGGGATCAAGTTATTCAAGACCTTTAAAAGCTCGTTGACCTGATCGTATTTTCCTCTCATGGAGGCCTTAATGCGGCCATCCGCATCCGCAATATCAATCGTTTTCAGCAACGCGATTGAATCAAAGGCTGTCAAGGGCATCAGTTTGACCCGGTCATGGGCAGGGGCCTCTTCGCTCTCCCGGGCCATCGGCGCGCTTCTAGAAACCAGTACTTTTCCCTTTCGAGTGACCCGAAGATGAAGATCACCTGAAGCTGTAATCAGATGAAGCTCGCGTGGACCTACCTGCTCTAAAATATCCTCCAGCCCCTTTTGAGCCCCTGCCAAGTCAAAATTCTTTACGGTTGTCCGCCCGTTTTCTGTCATCTCACCCTGGTATCGCTTCTCCTCTTTGATGGTGACAGGGCGGAGGCTGATTCTAAAGAGTTCACCTCCACGGCGCACAACTTGAGTGATCTTCATCCACCCCTTTTCTTCGAAAACGCGCCTTCTTATTTCAGTCGCCAGCTCAGGCGAGAGTTCCGTACGAGACATGATACTCCTTCAGTTTAATGATTCACTTTTAAGTGACCCCAAGCATAGAGGATTCAAGTTATGTCTGCAAGTGCTTTTTACGAGATTAAGTTCAGCGATAAAATTATTAATTTCGTGATGAAAACGGCTTGCCTGTTTGCTTCAACTTCGGTATAGTACAACCAATTCTTAGGAGTGGTTAGGGTGTTTTAAGCTAAAGTGTTGCTTAAGGAGAGGAAAACATGAAGAAAAGTTTATTTGGGTTACTTTTATTTGGACTGTTGGCAATGAATGCACAAGCTGCTGATAAAGTCCGTTGGCCTGTATGGTTTACTTTTAGTGGTGCAGAAGATGTTGATATTGTTGGACTCCGTATACCTCTTGGCGGACACTGCGATCAGGTGACAGGATTTGAGTTGGGCTTGATAGGGCGTTGCCGTTACTTTAATGGATTCCAGATGAACGCCTTCCGTAGCTCTGTGGAAGATGAAATGGCGGGGTGGCAGTTCTCCTTACTTTACAATTCAATTGGCCACGGTAACGGTGTTGGCATTCAATCGGCTTGTTGGAATGAGGCTCAGATCTTTTCTGGATTGCAGTTAGGGTTGGTCAATCTTGCAGATTTTTCGAATGGGTTTCAGATTGGAATCATTAATCGAGCAGAAGACCTTCATGGTTTTCAAATTGGAATCGTGAATGTGATTCGTAATTCGGATTTACCGTTTTGCCCGATCTTGAATATTGGTTTCTAAGCCACGCAATCTGTCGTTTCACAATTGCCCCCGCGTCCTTCAAGGATGACGGGGGCTGTTTATTACACCACAGGAGATACCGTAATGTTTGTTAAACCCTTTGCCGCCCTAAGGCCCTCACCTGAGAAGGCTTCTGTTTTGGCCTCTGTGCCGTACGATGTTGTGGATACCGCTGAAGCACGGCTGCTCGCCTCTGGAAACCCAGATAGTTTTCTCCATGTTTCCCGGCCTGAAATTGATCTCCCGGACACTGTGGATATCCATGATGACTGTGTCTATGCGCAAGGGGTCAAAACCTTTAAAGATTTTCAGGCTCGCGGCGTTCTGCTGCGTGAAAAGTCGGAACACTTTTATGTCTATCGCCAAATCATGGGGACCCACCAGCAGACAGGTGTTGTCGCCTGCTGTCATATTGATGACTATGCAAAAGACATCATCCGCAAGCATGAAAAGACACGCAAGGACAAGGAAGATGACCGCACGCGCCATTGTCTCGAATTGAATGCAAATTCAGGTCCAGTCTTCTTGACGTATCGCGATCAAAACAACCTGGACCGTCTCGTTTCGGATGTTAAAAAACAGTCACCCCTCTATGATTTCACAGCTGTGGATGGGGTTCGTCATACTCTTTGGCGTGTTGAAGGTTCAGCGCCTGTTTGGGTGGAGGCGTTTAAAAATGTGCCCTTAGCGTATGTGGCCGATGGACATCATCGTGCCGCTGCTGCCTTCCGTACTGGAAAGCAACGCAGAGAGGCGAATCCAAGCCACACTGGCAATGAAGAATACAACTGGTTTCTGGCAGTTCTCTTCCCAGAGACGCAGTTGCGGATACTCCCCTATAATCGGTGCGTGGTGGATTTAAATGGTTTGACGCCAGACGCCTTTCTGTCAAAGGTCAAAACTATCTTTAAAACAGAGGAGTGTACGACTCCTGAACCAACCGGTGCACGCGAGGTGCGGATGTATCTGTCGAAAAAATGGTATAAGCTCTCCTGGCCGGAGTTTCAAGCGGATCCTGTCGGACTGCTGGATGTGAGTGTTTTGCAGGATCGTTTGCTGGCTCCTGTGTTGGGGATTGATGATCCGCGCACCAATACGCGCATATCCTTTGTAGGGGGTATTCGTGGCACGGCTGAACTGACCAAGCGTGTAGACAGCAGCCGCGATGCGGTTGCCTTCTCCATGTCCCCGGTGACCGTCGGTCAGATGATGGATATTGCTGACGCGGGCCAGATCATGCCACCCAAGAGTACGTGGTTTGAACCTAAGCTACGCTCTGGGCTTCTCGTGCACACGCTGGACTGAGATGAACATCTCACATATTATCTGGGATTGGAATGGGACCTTGCTAGATGACACGCAAGCCTGCGTCAACTCGATTAATGTGTTGCTGGGTAAGCGTGGGGTTCCATTAATTGATGTCTCCACTTATCGTGATGTATTCGGGTTTCCTGTGGTAGATTTTTATCGACGGATACAGTTTCCGCTTGAGTCGGAGAATTGGGATCTTGTCGCCCGTGAATTTCATGATGTTTTTCTCGCAGACACCACTTTTCAGCTTCAGACGGGCACCTTGCATGCGCTTGATCATATTCGAGCCCTTGGAATCGAACAATCCGTACTCTCAGCCTCTGAACAAACGATTCTTGATCAGATGCTCATGAAATACAGGATTCGCGATTACTTTAGCCATGTCTGCGGAGTTGATAACCTCTATGGCGCTTCGAAGATCGCGAGGGGCCAAAAGTTAGTGGACCGCTTTCAGCATCCGAAGGCTTCCATTGTCATGGTCGGTGATACCCTGCATGACGTGGAAGTTGCTGAGGCTCTTGGCATCTCCTGTGTCCTGATTGCACAAGGGCATCAATCACGAGAGCGTCTGGAGCAGGCAGGTGTGCCAGTTTTTGAAGACCTTGATTCTTTTAGCCACTCACTGTAGGGCAAAACGGGTAACAGTAGCCCCGGCAGTTCGTGCAGTCTTTTCAAAGGTATCTGCCATGGAGTTGGTGTTTCCCTTGGCAAGGGGGCTAGAAGTAAGGATTAATATTTTTTTCAAGGCTTTATTATCCTTTCAGCTTGAATGACTTCTCTGATCGGCTTACCATCAATTTCAATATCTTCTATGACCGCCATGCCTCGCCAGATACGCACACGCGCAACCGCCTGCTTTTCCCTTCGAGCAGCTCGGTTCGCTTCCCGATAAGCAGTCTCAGCTTGAGGGGCTAACTTCTCAGGCATATAGTAACGGTCAAAGGGCAAGTTCAGATGCACTTTCCACTTACCTGTTGGCTCGCGGTGATATTTGTTGTCAGGTGTTGGCTTTTCAATATGATCTTCATAGGAGTATCTGACCCGCGTCCGAATGAATGTTCCAGAGGTTGGCTTCGAATCGGTGATCGAGGAGACAATCTGATACCCGTTGGTGTCTGTCGTAAGCAAAAGATAACACCACGTGTTTGCCGTGAATGAACGGTCAGATAAAACTCCCGAGCTGAACGCTGTATAACTCAATTGTACATACTGCCCGCGAAAGGCATCAAAGGGATCAACAGGAGCAGTCTCAAAACGACAGATTTCGCCAGAACGAAGGGTCAATTCACGCCGGATAATGATTGTGGACAAAAGTCCAAATTGCGCAACAATGCCCAACGCGATAATGAGGAAGATAAGCTTTCTTTTCATGATACCTTTTCTTCCTTTCTAAGATAACGGCCGACGTACGCATTCGTGAGAAAAAAGAGACCCCCAGATACAATGAAGGCAATACCCTTGGTTGTAAAACCTAAATCACTGGAGAAGAATTTCCCCACGATAATGGAAATCACAACTAAAATGCCTGCATTGACAAGGAGCATGGTCCGATGCATTAACCCCTCCACCAACGTGCAAATGGAGAGACCAGTCAAGTAGATCGTGATAATCATTGAAGCAACAAATTCGTGCGAGAAGGATGACGCAACACTATACGCGCCGGCAACAACGACTGGGGCGATTCCCCATGCTGTCCATACCGAGACAACCTTGAGACCTTTCCACGTCGAAGCGTCAACCTTACGATTGGCAACGATCAGCATGAACCCCGCGAGGACAGGAAGCACACACGCTAAGAAATAGTCAAAATAAGCGAGGAGGGGATTGTAATCTCTCTGTGTGTGATAATAATGCCATCCGATGTCATCCCACGGCCATTGAAAAATAAGCAGATACAGAAGAATTGCGAGTCCGCATCCCCCTAACGTTCGAAGGGGCGTTTGAAGGATCGGTTCATCTTTTGACTCGTAGGCGATACCCGCAAGAAACATGGTCGCGAAGGCACCCGAATAAATAATCATCCATAAGCCAGGCAATGTCTTCTCAAGTGTCACACCAATCGCAGCCGTTGAACAGAGTGCCGCTCCCCAGGTGATGAGCCCCGTGCGGATTGATAAATGAGTGTCCTTGCGTATGCTCATTACTGCCGGCAAGGCCAATAACGCCAGTGGCCAATAAAGAACCGTGATGCCATTCGAGTATTGAGACATGCTCGCCCACGTGAGGAGTCCGACAAAATAGCCAATAAAGGGAACAACAGCTTGGGTGGCATAAATGACTGGTAATATCAGCAAGGTCCATGAAAGGGCAAAGCTCTCAGGATCACCGCTGATATGATAGGTCTGCGCAATGAGTGAGATCCCTGCACCAATCGAGAGACTCCAGAAAATACCTAATGGCTCAAAGAAGCCACGTGACGACCAGCCGTTTCGCACGGCCATGAAATAGGCTATTACGCACAACACCAACGGCATAAAGGAGAGGGCCGTTCGGGTAGGGCGTGAGATATCATCCCAGTTCGCTGCAAGCAGTGCGATCACACCTAGCCCAACGAGAAGCGCTCCGAGTGACCCCAAGATGATGCGGCTCCAGGCCACCGATTTCATCTCCGCGTCGGCATAGCGAGATGCGATCCGCGTCGAGGTTTCTGGATCAAGGATGCCCTCGTCAGTCCAAGACTTTAATTCTTGGAGCAGGAATTTAACATGATTCATGACACTCCTCGCAGGTTCGCTAGGAACCGAGACTAGGTTTGGATCGCCGTACGCATGGCATTAATATCCGCATCAAGGCCAGTCCAGATCTTAAAGGAGGCTGCACCTTGGCGAATGAGCATCCCAATGCCATTCGTCCCTTTTGCGCCTGCGGCTAATGCCGTGGCGAGGGTAGGGGGATTGGGATAGGTCACAAGGTCATAGACTGTCTGTCCAGGATGAAACGAGGAGTCTGGGAGGACGGAGACGTCCTCAGGTTTCAAGCCGGCCGGCGTGCAGTGGACAATCAAGTCGCAGGACGGAGCGATCTCGGCCCACGTCTGTTGGTGGCCCGGAAGAATGTGAACCGTAGCCGTATGGCCATGGCGCTGTTTTGCAGCTTGCATATCGCGTGCAAGCACTTCGGCCCGCTCGGTCATCGGATCGGCTAAATAGATTTCAGATGCGCCGCTACAAGCGAAGGTGACGGCACGTCCTGCACCACCGCACCCCAGTACGAGCACACGCTTGTCAGCGGGAGTAATACCACAGCTCTCGCGCAAATCCTCTTGAAAACCAATAATATCGGTGTTGTAACCGGTCATCACGCCATTGCCTTCAAAATGGATGGTGTTGACAGCTCCAACATGTGCAGCCAGAGAGTCTACCCGTGTCAGCAAGGGGATGATCGCTGTTTTATGCGGAATGGTGATGTTGAGCCCGGTGAAACCCGCTTGCTGGCAAGCTTCTAACTGTTGGCGTAGCTGTGAGAAGTCTACATCAAAAGCCTCATAGGTTGCCTCAAGTCCGATGGACTTAAACGAAGCCGCATGCATGCGAGGTGACAACGAGTGCTTAATCGGATGACCGAAAATACCGAAGCGATACATGGTTACAGGCTCTCCCTTCCAACTGCGATCACGCCAGAGCGTGACAGGTCAATGATGTGATGAGGCTGCATCGCTTTTAAAAATTCTGAAACAGCGTTTTGATTGCTGGCCAGCTGCAAGGAGATGGAGTCTTTTTGGATGTCGACAACCTGCGCATTGAACATGGAGGCAACATCTAAAACTTCAGCACGTTGTGCATTGTCTTTCGTCTCCACGCGGACCAAGACGATTTCGCGTTCGAGATGAGGCTTGTTGGTCATCTCAATAACCTCAATGACATCCACTTGTTTCGAGAGTTGCTGGGTGATCTGGTCAATAACTTTTGCATCACCCGGAGCAACAATGGTCATTTTTGAAACCGTAGGGTCAGCTGTTGGGCCGACATTGAGGGTATCAATATTATAGCCACGTCCAGAGATGAGCCCCACGATACGTGCGAGCACGCCCGGTTGGTTTTCAACAAGGCAGTTAATGATATGCTTCATAAGAGAGTTTCCTTTTTCAACAGGATCAGTTTTTAAGATGACCAATCATCGACGAGACATGCGCCCCGGGCGGGATCATCGGAAAGACGTTTGCCTCTGGCGAAACAATGCACTCGATCACGGTCGTATGTTTACGTTTGAAAGCTTCCTTCAGCGCCTCTTCCACCTCTTTTTCCGTGGTCACGCGACAGGCCGTGGCGCCATGCGCCTCAGCCAGCTTGACGAAGTCTGGAAGATACTTTTGCTCTTCGGTGATGCCTTCATTGGGACGCCGTCCTTGTTGACTGAGCATGACTCCGGAGTACCGTTTGGTGTAGAATAGCTCCTGCCACTGCCGCACCATTCCGAGGTATCCGTTATTGAGAATCACAACCACAATGGGCAGCTGATGTTCAACAGCCACCACAAGTTCCTGGAAGTTCATCTGGATGCCACCGTCCCCAGAGATGCAAACCACCAGCTCGTTCATACGGGCTAACTGTGCACCGATCGCTGACGGCAGACCAAACCCCATGGTTCCGAGACCTCCGGAGGAGATCCAATGGCGAGGTTGGGTATAGGTGAAGTATTGGGTTGCCCACATCTGATTTTGTCCGACGTCGGTTGCGATAATAGCCTTGCCCTTGCTCAGCGTGTCAATCATCTTGATCACCGTTTGCGGCATGAGGACACCTTCAGGCTGAGGATACCCCAAGGGGAATTTGCTTTTCCAATCTTTGATCTGTTTGACCCAGGCGTCATGTTTGCTAGGCTTGATATGCGGAAGCACAGCCTTGAGTACGGGCTTGAGGTAGCCATGGATACCAAAGTGCGTCTCGACATTTTTCCCGATCGCGGAACGGTCAATGTCAATATGGACGGTGATCGCCTTTGAGGCAAACTGGTCTATTTTTCCCGTCACGCGGTCATCGAAACGCGCACCAGCGGAGATCAGAAGATCACTCTTGTCCACCGCATAATTAGCTGCGGCAGTCCCGTGCATCCCCACCATTCCTAAGGAGAGCGGATCATTTTCAGGGAATGCCCCCAAGGCCATCATCGTTGTGCAGACCGGGATGTTCGCCTTGTGCGCGAGCTCGCGGATTAGCTCCGAAGCATCTCCGTTGATCGCACCGCCACCGGCATATAATAAGGGACGTTCCGCCTTGTTGATCAGTTCCGCCAGTTTTTCAATGTCACTCTTGGAAACTTTCACATCTGGCTTGTAGGCACGCATCGAGACACTCTCCGGTGCGATAGTGGGGAGTGTTGTTGTTGCGCGCTGGATATTCTTGGGGATATCAATCAGGACAGGGCCTGGCTTTCCTGTTGTTGCAATATAGAAAGCCTTAGCAATGATCTCCGGTAACTCGTTGACATCGCGCACGAGAAAGTTATGCTTTGTGACAGAACGTGTGATGCCCATGACATCCGCCTCTTGAAACGCGTCCGTACCAATCAGGTGCAAGGCGACCTGTCCAGTGATGCAAACGAGCGGGATGCCATCCATGTTTGCCGTGGCAAGGCCCGTGATGGTGTTGGTGGCTCCTGGGCCCGAGGTCACAATGCAACATCCAGGCTTCCCAGTTGCCCGGGCATAACCGTCGGCCATATGGACAGCGCCCTGTTCATGTCGCGACAAGATAAATTGGAAGGGGGCGTCGTAGAGGCAGTTGAAGATATCGAGGACCGTCCCCCCTGGGTAACCAAAGAGAATGTCGCAACCAGCCTTGGCCAGTCCATCAATGACGCATTGTGCGCCAGAGCGTAAAGCAGGGGCTTGTTCTTTGATTTCAGGTTTTGAGTCTTTTTTCTTTTTCATAACAGAGGCGTGTGAAGGGTGTCTCAGACTGGCGTGAGACACCCCGTCTGAGACTAATGTTAACCGAGTAATACGTTGATCTTGGAGACAATTTCAAAGGCATCGCCGATATAGACAACATCTGCCTTGCCTTGCGCCCAGCCGCAGTTTGCATCGATGTTGATTGCACGGCGTTCGGTGATGAAACGCCAACCAACCGCATGAGGTTCTTCGCCATGGCAGCAGGTCGAGAGGCCCTTTTGATGACGAGGCGTCGAACCTGTTTGGCCGATCTGATTCATGTGCGACATGAAACTCAAGGTCTCCTGTCCTTCACTCTTCAGATCAACGAGCGACTTACTGCTACCCAAGGAGGCTTTGGCCTTCTGGAGGAAGCCTTGAATCAACGTGCTGGCTTCACCGATGTGATACTGGCCATCCTTTTGCTTCTTTGTCCAGCCGGCACCAGCAACGAACAAGAGCTGGGCATCCGGACGAATGGTCTGGGCATTCGCAGCCGGAGCCTGCACGCCGTTAACCGTTGTGCGTGAGACCGCCTGTGCGACAGGGACGCTCTCTGCGGTCACGGTACCAGAAGCACCTTCGTAGGGAGCTTGGATTCCGCCATCCACCAGTAAAAGCCAGGGACGTGCAACACGTGTAAAGGTTGTCAGAATACGCTGACGATAAAACCAGCGCTGGACCTTAACACTGTTCCCCTCTGCGGTGATCCCAACGATATGGGTATCCACCTGAGCACCGACGCGTTGGGCAACGCCTGGGAGTGCACGTGCAAAACGTGAGGTGTTGGGAGCCAGGATAAGTTCTGGATTTGCGGCCTTGATGAGTGCGGTCGCTGCTGCGGTATCCGTTGAGTAGCGTGGTTGGAGAAAAGCCTCTCCCTCGACGACTAAGAACTTTGTCGCGCCAGATCCTGCAAGAGTGTTCGCGGCCGTTGCTGCAGAGCCTCCAAAAATGGCGATTGTCAGTTCCCCGCCAAGGCTCCGGGCCACGGAGATCGTCTCCAGGGCAGCCCTAGGGAGTATGTTGTTTTCTGTATGTAAAAGTGCTAAAACTTTCATGGTGTCATTTTCCTCTCGCGATGAGATGTTAAAACTAGGCTTTGAGCCATTCAATGATTTCCTTGGCAATATCCTCCGCTGTCACATCCTTGACAACACGGGTGGCGCGCTTCTGGGCTGGGATCTCAACCTTCTCGTAGGCAATGCCGCCGACGCCGACAGGTGCTGGCTTGGCCTTCTGCAAGGCCGGCATCACGCCACGCATATTCATCATGCCCACTTGGGGGTTGTTGGGCGGTTCAGGCAGATTGCCCGTCGCCCAAGCCAGGACAGCGGGGGCTCCTGCGCAGGTGGAGTCCAGGTATTGGCCACCTTCAATGCGTTCGAGCACACGGAACGAACCATCTGCGGAAGCTTTGATTTCATCGACTCCTA
>Ga0247841_10008303_pt1 | contig 15019 bp, 15 predicted proteins | sample LaCruzMarch2015__2_FD_192410 | JGI IMG/M metagenome (GOLD analysis project Ga0247841, IMG submission 192410) | Freshwater microbial communities from meromictic Lake La Cruz, Castile-La Mancha, Spain - LaCruzMarch2015_18m | ecosystem: Environmental > Aquatic > Freshwater > Lake | place: Spain...
TAAAGATTTGAAAGATCTAAAAAATGAATATGTTGTCGAGATTAATGGTCTGATCAAAAACCGTGACGAAAAATATTTTAACCCCAAATTAATTACCGGTAAAATCGAAATGGAAGCAGAAAATGCCAATGTATTGGCAAAATCACAAGATCTTCCTTTTGATATTCACCAGCCGGATCTGAATGTCGGTTTACCCGCTCTCTTGGATTATCGTGCTGCCTCTCTTCGCAACAAAAAAATTCAGGATATTTTTAAAGTCCAGGAAACTTTGACCCAAACTTTTCGCGATGTTTTATCAAAAGAAGATTTTACTGAAATTCATGTTCCAACTATTGTTGCCAACGCCACCGAAGGTGGCTCTCAGGTTTTTCCTGTCAGCTATTTTGACCACAAAGCCTTCCTCTCTCAAAGTCCTCAGTTCTACAAACAAATCATGGTCTCCATTTTTGAACGTGTCTTTACTATCGCTCACGCCTATCGTGCCGAGCCTTCCGTCACTACCCGTCATTTGACCGAGTACATCTCTCTCGATGCCGAATTTGGTTTTATCGATAGCTGGACCGATATCATGATAATGGCTGACAAAGTCATTAAAGCTTTTTTCAAAAATGTTGCCGATAAACACGCCGATATTTTGGCCGAATACAATGTTCAAATTCCAAAAGTCGCCGATACGACTCCGGTTATCACTTTGATGGAAGCCAAAGAAATTATCTTCAATCGCACTCAGCGCGACATCCGCAAAGAGCCCGATTTGGATCCCGAGGGTGAACGAGAAATTTGTCGTTATGCCCTTGAAAAATTTCAAAGCGATATTATTTTTATCACTCATTTTCCGACCAAAAAACGCCCCATGTATGCCTTTCCCGACCCCAAAGATCCCGAGAATACTCTCAGTTTTGATTTAATCGGTTGCGGTGTCGAATGGATTACTGGCGGCCAACGTGTCAATGATTATGAAACTCTAAAGAATAGAATTAAAGATAGGGGATATACTCCCGATGATTTCGAAATTCCCTATCTTCAGGCATTTAAATACGGTATGCCTCCCGAGGGTGGTTTTGCTATCGGCCTGGAACGGGTCACTCAAAATATTTTAGGACTCGACAATATTCGTCAGGCTTCTCTTTATCCCCGCGATATGGAAAGAGTCGACAAACATTTAGCCGGCATAGATGAAAAAAAATAATTATCTCATTTTTCTTTTAATTATTTTAAATTGCCTTCTTCTCATTCCTGTTTTAAGCTACCGTTTTCATTTTTATAGAGTAAAAGTTGATGCTGGGAAAAAAGCTCTTATTGATTACCAAGGCCCGATCAAACCTACTATCTTAAATAGAGACAATTTTCCCACTCTTGATTCACGTTCTTATATTCTAATTGACATTGTCACCAACACGATTTTGGCCCAAAAAAATTCCAATGAAAAAATTTATCCAGCCTCAACTACCAAATTAGCCACTGCCTTAACGGCTCTAAATATTTATCCTTTAGACGAAATCATTACTATCCCTTCTGCCTATACCGAAGGCAAAGTTATGGAACTGGTCGCCGGTGAAAAAATTACCGTTCGTTCCCTTGTCCAGGCCCTCTTGGTTTATTCGGCCAACGATGCCGCTTATAATCTTGCTTTGCATCACCAAAACGGTGTCAGCGGCTTTGTCGGGGATATGAATAAACTCATGAAAAAATACAATATTAATAATACTAATTTCACCAATTTTGACGGGATTCATAATCCCTCACATTATTCGACTGCTTCCGATTTGGCTCAACTGGGACGTCTCGCCATCAAAAATCCAATCATCACCGAAATTGTCCCGCAGAAAGAATTTACCGTTACCGATATTGACAATACTTACAAACACGAATTAGTTTCTACCAATGAACTTTTGGGTGTCGTTCCGGAAATTCAGGGGCTCAAAACCGGTTGGACTCCTGAAGCCGGTGGTTGTTTTATTAGTTTAATAAATTTAAACGGCAACAAACTTATTAGTGTTGTTACTCAAAGCCAGGACAGATTCACAGACACAAAAAGAATTGTCGATTGGGCAAAAAACTCCGTTATCTGGTAAATTCCTTCATCACCGCCGGAACATAGGCAGTAAATTTCTCTTTACCGTTATTGTCACCCTCAAACACATATACCGGTTGCATAAAATTTGTCAGAGTTGACGGTTCAAAATAAGCCAAAGAAACTTTTCTAATGGCGACATCCTTTCCTGAAGTATCCGAAGCTGGCCAATAAGCTCCGTTTTTTAAATCAGCAAAAGCCTCGACCGATGTTTTGATTGGATAAGTTGCGAATGAATTTCTGTCAATATTTACATATTTATAATCAACATCGACGATATCCTTTCCGTTTGAACCAGAACCGCTTACCAAAACCGAAATTGGCGCCCGATTCACATCGCTGGAAACAATTTTTAAATCTTCGTTCACCGAGGCCCGATAAAAATCTATTCTTGCCATATTCGCTTCCGATGAACTTGATACCTGCTTGAAACCCGATCCGTCATTTTTCCAATACGATACCTTACTTTCACCTTCATCAATATCTTTTGGTAATTTTTGTGCATTAGACAAAAAAGATTTTGCCTTGGATACTAATTGTTCCTTGTCCGGTAGACTAGCACTGGTCATTAACATCTGATCTTCTCTATATGGATAGGATAATCGGAAACTACCATCCAAAATATTTATTAATAATTTTTGATTACTGGAATTTGTAAATTGATACAAATTCGGCGAGACTAATTGTGGCTCACCATCAAACCCCATTTGCTTAGCTGTTTGTGTTTCTGTCTCTAAAGCCAAAAAATTTTTATCGGTTCGGAAAACCACGTAAACCCTCGCCTGATTGCCCAAATTGGGCAACTGATCACTTGTCAGTTCAAGAGTGAAAGTTTTCGGATCAACCACTTTTTCGGGAAATTCTATTTTTGGAATATTACCGTACCTAACATTTGGTTCCGCCTTGATTGGATGTGCCTTTTTATATAACCTTATTCCCCCGGATATCAGGCTAAACAAAATCGGAATAATCACTACCGCCACCACTCCCACTTTCAATCCGCTCCTAGTACTAGCCCCTACCGTCGTTAAAGACATAATTAATTCTACATTAAATGTTAAAATATGGCATGATCAAAACTCGATATGCTCCAAGTCCTACAGGCGAAATTCATATCGGTGCCCTTCGGACTCTCTTGTACAACTATGCTTTTGCCAAACACAACGATGGCCATTTTGTTTTAAGAATCGAAGATACCGACCGTAAACGTTATGTTGAGGGTGCCGAAAAAAGAATTTTGGAAGATATAAAATCTTATGGTTTAAGCTGGGACGAGGGCCCTTTTGTCCAGACCGAACGTCTTGAAATCTACAACGAATATATCCAAAAATTAATCGAGCAGGGGAATGCCTATTATTGTTTTTGCTCTCCCGATCGTCTCAAGGAATTAAAATCAAAATACGATCGTCATTGTTTGAAACTTACCAAAGAAGAAATCGAAGAAAAATTAAAAAACCATGAACCTCACGTTATTAGATTAAAAATGCCGGACAACGAAGTCATAACTTTCAAAGACGCCGTTCGCGGCGATATTTCCTTTAATACCAAAGATCTCGATGATCAGGTTTTGATCAAATCCGACGGCATTCCTACCTATCATTTTGCCGTTGTCATCGACGATCATTTGATGGAGATCACCCATGTCCTAAGAGGGGACGAGTGGATCTCTTCTACTCCCAAGCAAATCTTACTTTATCGTTATTTAGGCTGGGAACCGCCGATATTTGCCCATCTTACGGCATTATTAGATCCTTCTCACAAGGGCAAAATGAGTAAACGTTCCGGTTCGGTTTTTGCCCGACAATTTTTGGATGACGGTTATTTACCCCAAGCCGTTTTGAATTATTTAATGCTTTTGGGTTGGAATCCAGGGACCGAGCAGGAATTATTTACGCTCAAAGAATTTGTCAAAACTTTTTCTTTTGAGCATTTACACAAAAGCCAGCCGGTCTTTGATCCGGTCAAATTAAAGTATTTCAATGGCCTATATATCCGCCAAAAATCAGATGAGGAATTGGCAAAACTATTACCAGATTATGATTCAAGATATATTCCTCTTATTAAATCTCGCATGGAGACTTTAAATGATGTCGCTGAATTATTGGAATTTACAACGAAAGATATCGAGCCGCCAAAAGATTTAATTAATTTAGAAATGTTGCAGGGAATAAAAACTATCCTGGAAACTACCGAGTTTAATTTCGATGCTTTACAAGAAAAATTCTTGGCTCTTGTCAAAGAAAAAGGCTATAAAACAGGCGATTTCTTTATGACTCTTCGTGTCGCCATCTGTGGCAAAAAAATCACCCCCCCCGTCGTCGAATCAATGATAATTTTGGGACCGGAAATTTGTCTTCGCAAAATAAATAAATTATTCTAGTGGTATAATTGCTTATTATGAGAAACTCAGAAAGCATTTCACAGCGAATCGTCGATAGACTTATACCATTAACAGGCATTGCCAAAGATCTCCAAACCTGTAAAGATTATTGCGAAGAAAAAGGCTCACCTATTTCCGGTTTAATTTTTGGTAACCAAGAAGTCACCAGAACTGTCAAACGCAAAGAAATAACCTCCACCAGACCGGCAGAGGGCAAAATGGTTATGCTTGATGCTAACTATATGATCATTTCCGGTCATTATCAAAATGATCTTACAAAGGCACCTTTCCTCTTGATTGCCGATATAAATGATATTAACCCATTTGCCGATCCTAATCACATTTATGACAGTAGAAAAAACGTTAAGATAGTCCTTGTTGAAGGAGGCAATCTCCGCAATCCCAAAAAAATAACTTATTCTATGAATCAAACATTTGATACCGGCAATGAAGGCGCTTATGGTAGATTAAATAGCTTAGATTCGTTGGCGACAAGCTACGAATTAAAACCCAAGAATTTTATAAAAAACCAAGACGTAAATGAATTTGGTGGAAAAATTGTCAGAAGTGCCGCTGAAATGGTGAAAAGGCGTTTCAGGTAAAATTCAGCCAAAGAAATGATCCTTACAACAGAACTGTGATTTTTTTTGCTAAAATAAAATAATGTTTTTGATCACTGCCCTGATCTTTTGTTTATTATTCCCCAGTATTACCCATGCACAGGTCAAAATAACTAAATATTTTGAAAAAGATCCTGAATTTATAGAAATATCTAACACCGGTTCGACTGAAGTAAATATAAATAATTGGCATTTACGGGATTACAATGCTTTCACAAAAGATCAAGCAGGTTTTTTATTAACTGGTCAAATAATAGCTGGTGAAACCAAAAAATATGATAGTTTAAATTTTGGCTTAAATGATGACGGTGATGTTATTTATCTTCATGATGATTCAAATAATTTAATTGATCAGTTAAATTATGGAAAATATATAACTCCCACACCAACTCCAGAATTTACCCCAACACCCATACCTACCGAAACACCCCTCGTTACCCCAACTGACACTCCACCAACAAATACTCCGACACCCCTACCTACACCAATCGACAATCTTTACATCAACGAAATCATGCCCAACCCTGATACCGGTAATGAATGGGTGGAGCTATTTAACGACAATGATTTTGATATTGATTTAAAAAATTATAAATTCAAAGATAATAGTACCCATTATCGACCGATAACCGATGATAATACGGTTTTGGCTCACAGTTATTTTATTTTTACATTTAATATTTATCTCAACAACGATGGCGATTCAATCACTTTGTTCGATAATTTTAACCGTCAGATAGGGGATACTTATTCATACACTAGTACCAAAAAGGGCTATTCATATAGCCTACAAGACGACGGTACCTGGTGCCAGACAAGCATTTCGATGAATGAAGATAATAATGTTTGTTATGTTGGTCCGACCGATACACCCCGCCCCACATCCACATCTCACCCCACTTCCACTCCCAAACCGCCCAAAGCCGTTTCAACCAAAAAACCAACTAAGATTCCTACGCCAACAAAAACACCAAAACCGACCAAAACACCCAAGCCTACAAAATATAAATCTACCATCAAATCTGACCCTCGTCTAAAAATTCCCTTAAATATCACCACCACCGAAACTGAAACAATTATAGAAGCTTCTGATTCGGCACAAACCAACAATAGCTCGCCTTCATCGGTAATATTTCTTGGCCTTGGGGCTCTCTTTTTACTCTCGCCTCTGATTATTCTATAATTAAATATGATCAAAAAATTTATCCGATTTCTTCCTGCAATTATCTGGATGTCCGTCATCTTTTATTTCTCCTCTCGATCTACTTCCAATGTTCCCATTTCCCACGATTTTCAATTTGTTTTTTTCAAATCCCTCCACTTAATTGAATATGCCATTTTGGGATTTTTACTTTTATTCGCTTTTTTAAATTTCAAATATACCCTAATTACAGGCTATTTATACGCCATATCAGATGAAATACACCAATACTTTGTCCCTGGTCGTGGCAGCAAATTTACCGATACTATTTTTGATTTAAGCGGAGTAATTTTAGGAATTTTCCTTTTTAAACTTATCTATAAGTTTCGGGTCTCCCGAAAGTAAAACTTCCGGCACCTTCCAACCCTTATATTCACTAGGTCTCGTATACTGTGGATATTCAATTTTTCTATCTAGTTCTTTGCAGAAACTTTCTATTTTGCTAGACTCATCCTTTCCCAAAACTCCGGGTAATAATCTGACAATGCTATCAATTATTGTCATTGCCGGTAGCTCACCACCTGTCGTCACAAAATCACCAATCGAAATTTCCTCATCAACCAAATGATCGGCGATTCTCTGATCCACCCCTTCATAATGTCCACAAACAAAAACCAATTCTTCACATTTTACCAATTCTTCGGCTTTTTCTTGGGTATATCTTTTTCCTCTGGCGCTCATCAAAACTTTATGCCCTTTTATATTTTCTAAACATTTATCCATAATATCAACCTTCAACAACATCCCTACATCACCCCCAAACGGCTTGTCATCCACCGTCCCATATTTATCATTAGCATAATCCCGCAAATTGATTATTTCTATTTCGACTATATTTTTTCCTATTGCCTTTTTAATAATGCTTTCCGCAAAAGCCGACTCAAACATTTTTGGGAACAAAGTCACAATCTTTATTTTCATGATATTATTATCTCATATGACCACCAAACAACAAACCGCTGTTATCGTTATCCCAACCTACAATGAAGTCGACAATATCGGCAAAATGATTGAATATTTAAACACCAAAACTTTTCCACAAATAGAAAATGGGTCCGCCGGCTGGCGGATGCGTATTTTGGTCGTTGATGGCAATTCTCCCGATGGTACTGGTAAATTAGTCGATACTTTATCAAAAAAATACAAAAATACTTATTTATATACTGAAACTTCAAAAGATGGTATCGGTGCCGCTTATCTAAAAGGTTTCAAATATGCCCTTGATGAACTAAAAGCTGATTTTGTTTTTGAGTTTGATGGCGACTTCCAGCACCCTCCAGAATGTATTCCTGTAATGTTAAAAGCCATGGATGATGGTTACGATTATGTCATCGGTTCCCGCAAAGTTAAAGGTGGCTCAAATCCCAAAGGTTGGGGTTTTAAGCGCGTTTTCTTTTCCGAAGTCGGTGGTTTTGTCGCCAGGTTTATTTTATTTTTCCCTTTCAAAAATTTCTTCAAGGTTACCGATCCGACTACCGGACTCAAGGTTACTCGCGTCAAAGGTTTTGTCGACAAGATGAATCTTGATTGGAAGGACGGGCATTTATTAACCAGAAGTTTCGGCTACAAACTCCAGCTTTTGTTTGAAACCCTCAAAATGGGTGCCAAATTCAAAGAAATTCCCTTACAATTTCATGTTCGTGATGCCGGCGAATCAAAAATCGAAGCCAAAACCGCCAAAGATATTTGGCGGGTCATCCTCATGCTTCGTTGGTATGACGAATTTACCCAGAAATTCCTCAAATTTGCCGTTGTCGGCGGCTTTGGCATGTTTGTAAATTTAGTCGGTGGTCATCTTTTCAAAAACGCTTTAATTAAACCGAATTCCAACATTGCCTTGCTAAACGGTATTTGCAATGCCATGGCTGCCGAATTGGCCATTATTTCCAACTTTATCTGGAATAATCTTTGGACATTTGCCAAAGAAAAAATTACCTCTTTTAATCAGATCATCGGTAAATTTTTTGCTTTCAATTTATCTTCAATTGTCACCGGAATAATCATTCCCTCAACCGTTATTTCCATCCTAACAAAATTATTTGGCGACCATTTCTTGATTTATCAGCTTATCGCCATTATTTGCTTAACCATTCCACTCAATTGGATTGTCTACAATAAATTTATCTGGAAGAAGAACAATAAATAGCCGGCTTAACAATAAGATCGGCAATTTTTAAAACAGGATATTTTGTATGCTCTAACCATTTTGCCAATTTTTCCGGTTTAAATTCAACCATTTTACCTAAAGGATAATTCTCCACTTCTTGATTTTTTAGATAACTTTCCAATATTAATTGGCCATCAATGACATGTCTTGCACTTCCAAAAAAAGCATCAATCGATTCTTCATCATTTCGAAGTCCCATCACCCTTTTCATCATGTCGTCTATCAAACTCTCCGGTGTAAACTCCTGTGCCGTTTCCAGCATCTTATCCAAATCTTTGACCCTCATTATTTTACCCGGATGTAAATGATCTTTGACTACCTCTCTGAAAAGATCTTCATAAATTACTTCATAGTCCATTTTTACCACATAGATCTTTGTCAGCTTGGAAAAATACGCCAAACGCCTGACGGTTTTTTCACCGCCTTCTGCCTTCTTATTTAATTCTTGAGTAATTGCCATACAAAAATCTCCCTTGAAACTGTTTGTTTTGGCCTATAATACACTATTGTACCCCTTTCTGTCAAGTTTAAGCCCAATTCTTTTTGATTTTCGCAGTAGGGGAGTCGGCTGAAGCCTAGTTTTTGGATTTTATCGATAATATCCAGATAATAGAATTCACTTTTGTACCGTATCACCGGCAAAATCATCACAATTTTACCGCCTTGTTTTAGCACCTTTTTGTATTGGGCAAAAACATCCAGATAAAATTTTTCCAAAAATTCTCTTTCTTTTAACACCTGGTCACGTCGCATCACCCTAAGTTTTGTCGAACCCAAAAACGGTTCCGTAATAATCGCATCGATATCTTTATAAAATTGCCCTAAACGTAGGGCATCTATACTCCTAATATTTATTTTTAAATCACCAAATTGCCATTCTAAGTTCTTTTTGCTTCTTTCCACTGCTTTGATATCCAAGTCGCTTCCAACAATATTTTTATATCCCAAAAGTAATTCTTCCATCAAATATGTACCACTACCGCAGAATGGATCCAAAATTTTAGCCTCTTTGGGCAATTGTGCCAAATTAACCATCATTTTGGCGATTTTTGGCGGCACCATTCCCGCTTCATCATCCCTTTCTGGACGACCATAGTCGCGCTCTGAATACTCTTCATAATGCTGTACCTCTAAAGTCTTTCCAATATAGGTTTTGTCCGCTCCGGAAGCCAAAACTAATTCAAAACCGCCGGTTTTCAATAAATTTTCGTTTACCGACACTGTCGACAAAATCCTGTCTTTAAGTTGCAAAAATCCACCCTTGATCCTATATTCGCGCATGATATCTCTCATTTCTCTAGCGATTGTCGGGGCGTCATACCATAATTGGTTTAATTGTTTAAATCTTCCGCCACCATTATAAACACTGACACCATAGGTTATATTTTTGGTTGTCGATGGGACTTCTAGAATAATTTCATTTAAATCTTTATAAAATTTTACCAATTTTGCCGTACTCCCGAATTCATTGATTTTCGGCACCTCATTGGCTTCAATAATCAAGATTTCCTCACTTGAGGCGATAATTTTAAAATCTATGTTTCTGGATTGTAGCACCGCGCAAATCTCTACCTTACAAAGCGAGTGGTTAGTTCCCAGGACAAATCCGTATAAACTCATAGTGTATTATATCTTATCTTTGGCAAAAATTATCGCATTGGATACGCCATCTACTCCAATTCCCACATGTGTCCACCTTGGTTCCAGTTGGTTTTTGTTATGACCTTCGTCGCTGGCATACATCCATTCGATCAAATGAACCCCTTCAAGTCTGTAACCATATGAGGCGTTTTCACCTAGACTCCAAAAGCCCAAATTCCTAAATCCCTGTTCATCTTTTAATTTTTCTTCAAAACCTTTATGTTTGTCGACATTTTCGATACTTGTAAAATATTTTGCCCTTTCCAAGGCAAATTTCATTAATTTGTCGTCCATCGCTACCGGGCCTGAACCATGGACTCTTCGATATTCATTTAAAGCGCTCAAAATCTCTTCCGGTGTTCCCATCTTTGCATCCATTTCAATTTTCATTGTCCAAGTGACTTCATCAATCTGCTGAGCAATGCCCCATGGTGCCGTATCGGCGATTTTTGTTGCTTTGACAACTATTGTCGGTCCTCCAGTTGGCGGACTAGTCGGTCGGCCTGTTGGCAAAATAGTTGGAGTGGCAATTGGCATTTCAGTGATTTCACGATAAACAATATTCGCTTTCGGGGTAATTATTTGATGTGGTTTGTAATTAAACAAGCCAAGAAACCACAACGCTATCATGCTTAACAACTTTGACCACATATTTTATTATCTCATAACCGGCAAATAAGCCACAAGTATAGAGAAGATCACTCAAGACAGTTGTTTTAAAAAATGGTATTGCTGCAATATAAGTAGATATTAAATTACCACCATAAACTGCCCAAAAACCATAGTTGCTAATTGTGAAAAATATTACAGAAGCTATTAATGGTGCCACAATATTAAATTTTTTGAATATCTGCCCCAAAAATGTAATCAAAACATAAGATCCATAGGTAAAAATCATTAAAGAACCATAAAATTTCAAAATATAATCCGTAACCAATAAGGCGATAATCGGTACTATAAAATTCCAACGCTTAGGCAAATAAACACCGGAAAATAAGGCAATTGCGCCAATCGGGGCAAAATTAACCTTATGAGGTGATAAGCGCAATAAAATTCCAAAAATAATCAACAACAACGGCATAATTTTTATTCCCTGTCTATTTTCCATATCCCGAATTATATCATTGACATCTAAATGCGAACATATTATAGTCAAACCTGGATGAATCCAAAAAAAAGTCCCAAGGTAATTGTTGTCGTTGGTGGTCAGTGGGGAGATGAAGGCAAGGGTACAATTTCCGATAGATTGGCCAAAAAAGCCGATTTAATCCTTCGCGCCAATGGTGGTGCCAATGCCGGCCACACTATCGGGGACATTGTTCTCCATCAGGTTCCCGATGGTATTTTGTATCCTGACAAAATAAATCTTATTGGTCAAGGTGTTGTTTTAGATATTGTCGAATTAATCAAAGAAATCAAATTACTCCAAACAGAGCATCATCTTAATTTTAAAAATTTTAGAATTAGCGACCATGCTACTCTCCTTTTTGATTTTTATAAAGCCATTGAAGCAATAGAGGAAAATGCCAGAAAAGAATGTCTCGGTACTACCAAACGCGGCATTGGACCAAGCTATGCCGATCGAATTGCCAGAAATGCCCTTCTTGCTCGTGATTTACTTGATCCTCAAATTTGTCTTCAAAAATTGGAAATTGCCCTAAAACTTAAATCATCGCTTTATAATATTCCCAAAGAATTAAAAAAAGTTTTCGAAATCGATTATTACAAAAATATTATTAAAGAAGCTTCCGAATTTTTATCACCCTATATCATCGATTCACATCAATTGGTTCAGCAATATCTCAAAGCCGGCAAAACCATCCTTATCGGTGGTGCCCAGGGTACTCTTTTGGATATTCAGCACGGCACTTATCCTTTTGTCACTTCATCCCCTTGTACCATTGATGGTCTCTTGTATTCCGTCGGTATCCCTTCAAAATATTTAACCGAAAGTTGGGGAGTTTTCAAAGCTTATATGTCCCGTGTCGGCTCAGGTCCTTTTCCTACCATGTATCTCGGACAAAACGAAGATATTGGTGATTTAATCAGGGAAAAAGGCAACGAAAGAGGCGCTACCACCGGTAGAAATCGTGGTATTGGCCGTTTTGATTGTGAACTAGCCCGATTTTCTCAGGAAATAAACGCCTTTTCTCATATTGTTATCACTCGTCTTGATATTTTAACCAACGTCGACAATTTGGAAATTTGCCAAAATTACGATAAAAAAGCTCAGCCAGTTTACACTAAACTCAAATCCTGGAATACAGAATTGACCAAAGATTACGAGCAATGGCCCGAGGCTGCCAAAAAATACTGCCAAATGATTATGTCGTCTTTCAAAAATTGTCCAAGCAAACCCAAACTTGCTTCAATTGGTTTTGGTCCAAATCGCGATAACGCTGTCTATTTCTAAACTATTGCCAGATTTTAATTGACTTAACCTTAAATTCTGATGGGAAAATATAATTACTTATTTGCCCGCCCCATTCACCTCCCAGTGCCAAATTCAAAATTACATTCATTGGTTTATCCAAAGGTGTGATTCCATTTTTTCGACTAACAATCGGATCCATAGTTAATACGGTAATACCATCAATATAAATAGTGATATTCGTTGCCGTCCAGTCCAAAGTATAAGTATGATATCCAGCCCAGGCTTTTGCTATTTGCAGCTCTTCTGAGACATGTTCCAACGTAGCGTCTTCTGTGCCAAAATGTACCGTGCTATATAACCAATTTGGAATTTTGCCAACAAATTCCATTACATCAATTTCTCCATAGCCATTGTTTGTATAGTCAAATAGCCAAAACGCTGGCCAAGTGCCTTTACCTTTTGGAACTTTTGCCACTACCTCATATCGGCCGTATTTATATGCTAGCCGACTAACGATTTTTCCCGAAGAATAATTCAGCGTTCCCATCTGTTGTCTTTTGCCGACAAAATTCAGCGTCCCATTACTGACATTTACATTAGCGGCGGTATAATATTGTTTTTCCCCGTTCCAGGCTTCCGGTCCAGTTGTGTAAGTCCAAAAATACGGATCCAGTGCCGCATTGGTCGTAAAATCCTGCTGATAAATCAATTTAGTAAAAGGATTTGCCGCCATCGCGTTTGATTTATACTCGGTTGCCTTTTTCGTCAAAGTATATGTAATGACCAAAGACACAAATATAATTATCAAAGAAACCACAGCAAACATTTTTCTCGCCATATAAAAATTATAGCAGCTTTTAAAAAAATGGTAAAATACCAATGTATTGCCCGATAGTCTAGTGGTAGGACGCTTCGCTCTGAACGAAGAAACTGTGGTTCGAATCCATGTCGGGCAACAGATCGGTTAAAAATGGGTGTTGGTATGTGGCGCGAGCCGCGACCCCGCCCGCGGCCAGCGCCAAAAATCCATCATTTTGATATTTCGGCATAATTATTTTATTCAATAAAAAGTAGTTCGAGCCGACAGTTTTGGCGATGATTGATAAATCATCGCAATTATTTTTTGCGCGCGCGATTTTGTGCGCTAATAGCGCACTTTTTGTAAATTCAGTAAATGGTTCGAGCCAGCTCGAACCATTGTTGTTAATTTCTTTGATTTTTTCTTCGGTTGTAATTTTGTTTTGAATCAATTCGTTTTTCTTTCGTTGATAATCAAGAGGATCAACGGTTTTATCAAGATAACCGTTTAATAAACGATCAAGTTTGATATTAATTTCTAAAATTGCCGAAGTTAAGGCATTTATTTCACCTGATGTATTTTGTGTTTCGTTTTTAACATCATCATTTGCCCAAGCAAAAAACTTTTTGAAAGCGAATGGAGATATTGAAGCGTTAAAAATTATTTGCCTTAACTGATTTTCAAATATTGATGAAGATAGATATGATTGATGGCAAGGTGTTTTCTTTTTGGAACAGCGATAATAATGATAATCAACATCAATATTTCGACGAAGATAATGTTTACAATGTTTTTCGGCGGTGATGGATGAACCACATTCACCACAAGTAGCTAAACCTAAAAAATGAAAATCAGTTTTGTGTGACAAATAATTTTTAGATTTACGGGTGATAACTGTTTGGACTTTATCAAAAAGTTTTTTGGTGACAATTGGTTTATGGATTCCCTGAAAGAATTCGCTCTTGTATTTTAATATTCCGTAATAAAACGGATTAGTTAAAATTCGTCTGATAGTATCAAGATGGATTTTATTGCCTTTGTTTACACCAAATACATTATTGTCGGCGAGAAAATCTCGAATTTGAATGAAAGTAAAACCGCCAGAAGCAAATAACTCAAAAGCTTTGACAATAAATTTGGCTTTTTGATTATCGACAATAATTGTTTTGGCTTGATTGATAGGATGATAATTTAAGTAACCAACCGGTGCTTTATTTGGCCATTCTCCTCGTCTGATTTTTTGTCTGTTGCCTCGTTTAACATTCTCACTCAAATTATCAACATAATATTTGCTCTGTCCAAAGGCGATATTTAACATAAACTTGCCCTGAGGCGTATTATCAAACCAAAACGAGGGAAATTTTAGGTCGAGGAGTTTGCCGGTATCAAGAAGGTAGATGAGTTGACCGCCATCAACTGAATTACGAGCTAAGCGGTCTGGATGCCAGGCCACAATTCCTTGTGCTTTATTGCTTTCGAGTAATTTGACCATTCGATTAAATTCTCCTCGACCGGGACTCTTGGCGGTTTTACTTTCAATAATAAATTCAGTTATTTCGAGATTTTCTCTTTGGGCGAATTCTTTAACTTCGGCAATTTGGGCTTCGATAGAAAGGATTTGACGATCAGGTTCATCGGTTGATTTACGGCAATAAGCAATATATTTCATAGAATTTTTGCGTTTTTCTTAACTACTTTTTATTGTACGCCGAAATATCAAAATGATGGATTTTTGGCGCTGGCCGCGGGCGGGGTCGCGGCTC
>Ga0247841_10008304_pt1 | contig 15018 bp, 17 predicted proteins | sample LaCruzMarch2015__2_FD_192410 | JGI IMG/M metagenome (GOLD analysis project Ga0247841, IMG submission 192410) | Freshwater microbial communities from meromictic Lake La Cruz, Castile-La Mancha, Spain - LaCruzMarch2015_18m | ecosystem: Environmental > Aquatic > Freshwater > Lake | place: Spain...
ATTCCTTCTTTTCTGTGATCAAAACAAAATTCAATTATTTTTCCGAACCCAAATGAAGCCAATTTTTTACATTCTTTACAAATTCTTTTATTTTTACTATCTTTCTCTATATTTTTTTTAAATTTATCTCCTACATAGACTATCCGTTTTACTAAGGGTTGGAAATTGATACGCAATCTTTTTCAATGCAATCCAATCGCTCATTTTGATATCCTGTTCATTGATATTTTGAGATTTATTTATCCATTCTGAAACTTCTTGTGGTCTTTCTAAAATACGAACATTTTCAGAAATTTCCACTGATTTTTGTTCATCCTGAGTTTCATTCCCTCGAGACAACCAATTCAAAACATATCCAAATTCAATCAAATCATTTTTCACAGTAGTTATAGTATTTGCATCCACAACCTGAGATGTCCATTGAGGACTCCAAGTAAATCTTTTGAATCCATAGGAAAGAGGTTCAGTTGTCATCCCAGCTACATCGGCTACAAAATAGGTAGTTTCCGTTTGAGTGTTTGATTTATTTATTCTTTTCAAAATATTCGAAGGTTTCAGATTATTCAATACTCCCAAGGGTATAATTTTTTCAATAAAGGAAGCTATGGTCATTACTAATTTTTGATTAAAATCGTTTGGATCCAATTGTTCTAAACTTTCCATAACCAAAACTGGAAAGTCGAGAATTTTAAATCCTTCTAATATATTTGGAATCGAAGCCCCAGTATTTTCAATCTTTCTCCAATTTTCAACTTCTCTTTCTGTAACTTGTGCACCATCTTCTTTGACGTTCCATTTGACAACCCACATGCTACACTTATTGACAGTTTCATCAGATGAACAGATAACATGTTGACACATTTTAGGATTATATTTGGTCAGAATTCCTTGACCTACATGTTGCTCATCGTCAAATCGTAGGATATTTTGGATATATATTCTATCTCCACAATTATTGTAGGCGTATAATATATTATCTTTTAGAAAAGACTCAATTTTTGAAGAATTTCTTTGAACATCAAAATATTTTGTAAACTCTGATAAAATTTTCTCATAATAACCATTACCATCTAGATTGGATAGTTCTTTTTTTAGATTAGGGTCATTTTCCAAAAGATACCAAAAGTTATCTTGTTCTTCTTTGCTCAAAGAATAATAACATGAAATAAGTTGGGATTGAAAAGGTATTTGTTCTTCATTGAGTTCAGCTTTTATGGTTTGAATGGGATTAATTTCGGTTCCTCGAAATGCATTTTTCTTTTTCTCATCAATTAACCTTTTGAACGATGCAATAATCTTCTTTTCGGGAATACAACTATAAGTATTCATTTTATATGATGAATAAAATTATTTAGAGCCAAACTTGAAACTTTGACCTTTGGGTATGGGCTGAAATGTTATTTTTTCTTGATTTTTGTATTCTTTGATTAATTTTCGAATCGAAGAAAAAAGTTCTTTGGGAATTTCAATAGGATTGCCTTTTTCATCTGGAATCCAAGGTTTTGACATTTTCTAAATAAGGCTTGGTATTAAATAATTTATAATTTAAAAATAATATAAATTTAATAAGAACTTATATTAAATATAATCACAAATATATGCAATAATATTAGAGGAGACATCTAGTTCAATACGAAATGGTTTTCCACATCCATAAATTTTATCCATAGATTTTAATCTTTCACAAATATGTCTTGGTAGATGTGGATGAATTTGTTGACCTGAATCTTTGAAAACACCATGTCGAAATATTTTACAGTTGGTTTCATTTTTATGAACTATCACGTTCTCTTGACAATTTGGACAATCAAAAATATAAAATTCATCTTTCGAAGACATATTTTATAAAAAGGATAAAAACTTTATGTTCAGAAGACTCTTTCTACCGATACAAAAGTTACCTAGCTCTTGGTCGCTTAATGGAAATGAACTTCGGCTCTCCCAGACTGGAATGAGATGCTCAAATGTTTTTTTGAAATAATTGGTATACCAAACATCAAATGTTTTGCATATATAATTTTTTGGATGCAAAACGTAAACTTCGTCTATAAATGATAAATGTAAATTAGATTCAATTGGTTTTGTGATAAACAAAATTCCTTTTTCCTTTTTGAATTCATCAAATGTCTTTTTGGAATTGGATTTCCCATTCCAGATAAAACATTTGTAGTTTTTAAAAGTTTCACGAATCATACGGTTCATTTTATCTTTTAAATTACCATTCGCTTTATAAAAAGAAGGCATATAAATAATATTGTATTTAGTAAAGTCCATTTGTCTTATTAATTCAAAAATATCTTTGTCTAGATTATATCTATTTTCATCAAGAGCAACAATGTCAGTCCATAAACATTCTTTTCTACAATATGGACATCTTAGGTCTTGAACAAAGCATTTACACAAAGTAATTAAATCATAGATTTGATGGCAGCAATTTAGTATTACTGGATATTTTATTTTATTATAGGTAATCGGGTCAACTTGAATTTTGTATCTTTCCAAAATAGTTTCTATTTTTTGTATGGATAGATTCTCTTCTTTGAACTTGATGAATTGGTTCGAATTAATATATTGGTCAATCGTTTTAAATTTTATATTCAACTGAAATGTAAGTAAACTGATTAAATGCTGATAGGTTTGTGATAAATTATCAGATAATAATAAATCTTTTATTTCTTGTTGCACATTGATAGGATTCGGAGAAACTTTTTCTAAATAAACATTGATATGAGAAATTTCAACTTTAGGGACGATGCATGAAAGACTTTGTTCCAAACATTCATATTCATTTCTGAAAATTAATCCCGGATGTGGAAAAGAAAACATTTGTTTGATAAGGGTAGCAAAGGGAAGACGAGAGTGTTTATATTTTTGTAGACACATTTCTGGTTCGGAGCAAATAAACCAAGTAAAGCTCGACCTAAGGTTCCCAAATAGAGAAGGGTCAAATGAAGTGGGGTTAGGACTGATTTCAAGATGAAGCAAATCGTCAAAAATAATTCTAGAAACACAAAACCCTTCAAAATGTTGACAAACTTTGTCAAAAACAATGTCTGCAACTAATAGTAAATCGTGTTCATACGTATTAATTAAATCAATAGAAGATTCAGAATCAACAATAAAATATCTAATATTTGTCTCTTGTTGCAAAAGCATATTCCATTGACCTATCGAGCTATGTGGGACAACTAATAAACTCAATGGAATTTCAAAGTTTTCTATTTTTGAAAAAACATTCATTCCAAGCCCATTAGACCATATTGTTAATAACTGTTTTCTTTCAACATATGGATGTAAGGATAAAAGGGATAGAATAACAAAACTTTTTCCAGTGCATATAGGGTCTGCATAGAAAGCATAGTTGGTATGAAAGTATAAATTTTTAGAAGTTTCGGTCCTTTCGGTCGTCCTTTCGGTAACCCTTTCGGTAAACCTTTCGGTAAACCTTTCCTGTTCCTGTCTTTTGATTTGATTGGAAAGGATAGGAATGGGGTGTTCAGACTCCAAAAGATGAATATAATACAAAGCCCTTTTTTGGTGTGTAGTTAAAGTGGTTTTTTTCAATGGCTCTTTTCCAGAGTAGGATGGAATAGATGAATTCAAGTAAAATAGAGGAAATGTAAGAACTGAAGGGCCAGCTGCAGACTTGGAAGATAAATTCCCTGATGTTTGAGTTAATTCCATTGAATAATATAATTTCAAGAGAGAAATCTATCTTAAGACATGTTTTATATTTAAAATGTTTCAATCTGTAAAGGTTATATGTGAATTATATAATAATTATTGTAAACACACAAAAGATGAATTAGAAATTTATCGTGAAAAAATGAATGATGCGTTTGCACGTTCATTTGAAAATCATGATTTTGATGAAAAAAGAGATAGTAAAATTTTGTTAGAATTTCGCAAAAACGAAGAATTAGCTAAAATTAAAAACCAACAATATGATACACAGTGTAAAATGTATCAATTTATTAAGAAAATTTCTTCTCTTTCATGACTTCCTCATCCATAACATCATAATCATCTTCGATAGTTCTTACTCTCCAAGCATGATGAAGTTTATGAGTAAGATAAATTGCAATAAACATCTCACCATACATAGCTAAAATAATAATAAAATAAGGGGCAATGAGGATAGATAAAAGATACATTATAAAAAGCATCATAAAGTGTTGTATGAAACAAATCGATAAAAGAATAGCAAATTCCTTTTGGTTGTGTTTGCTTAACATAAATAACTCAAAATAGGGATTCATAATTTCCATATATTTTTTAAATGATAACAAATGAATGTTTTTTTCATCAATTCTATGATTTATGAAAATTTAATAAAGAGCTCAAAAAAACAAAAGCAAAAAATTTAAATATATTTTTTGGTTATTATAAATGGCGATTTATCAATGTTGGAAGAGAACCAATCCTAATTCTTTGACGGAACTGAATCTTGTTTTGGATATCGATGACACATTAGTGCAAACATTTGATGATATAGACTCACTATATAAGTGTCCCATCATGAAAAATCCAAAATTTTATCCAGTTCGAAAACGAGTATATATTTTGAAATTTCAAAACGAGGAGCCTGAAGAAGACGAGGAGGAAGAAGAAATGATTTGGGGAGTAAAGAGACCCCATATCGATGAGTTTTTAAATTTTGCAAATCAATATTTTAGAAACATTGTGATTTGGAGTGCAGGAACTTACGACTATGTTCATGCAATTGTCAAACACCTATTCAAACAAATTCCTTGTCCAGCTAAAGTTTTTACAAGAAATGATTGCACGCAAAGTGAAGAATATGGCTACGAAAAACCTCTTGAAAAAATTTACAAGGCTATTCCTGAAATGAACCCTAAAAATACTTTACTCATCGATGACCGTCAAGAAGTATTCGTTCGTAAAGACCCAAACAATGGTATCATCATTCCCCCTTTTTCACCTGATGTAGAAGATTATGATTCTTTGACATCAGATGCTTCCTTTCTATATTTGAAAGATTGGTTTATGAAACCTGAAGTTATGGAAAGCAGTGATATTCGTAAAGTCAACAAACAAAATATTTTTATGTAACTATTCAAGATTCAAATTTGTGCTTCTCAAAAAGAGATTGGAAATATCTATATCTGTGACAAAAATGATAATAGCCAATAAAGATAAAAAGATAATAATTTGCATAAATGCATATTGAAGTTTAGTTCGAGTAGGAAAAATAGTTTGTAAAAAGGAAACAATAAACATTTCCAAAGACCCAACAAGACCCCAAACCAAAGAAACGATAACAACAAGCAACACTAAAAGTTTTAGTTTACCATCTGCATCCGAAGGGTGGGTATTCAAGGGTATTTTTGATTTTTCTTTATCCTCAGAAATATTCATATTTTCTATTTTGATTAAAAAGAAAATATTATCAAGATAAATAAAATGATAAAGAATCAGTTGGTTATTTATCGTTCATTTGCAATTCAACAATTTATCTTTCAATGTGAAAAATTTCCTCAAAATATACAAATACCAATATCACCAGATTCAAAGCATCATGAAATAGAATGCAGTATTCCTTTTATGATTTCAGAAAACAAAATTCATCTTTCCATACCAAAACAAGAAGATACAAAACCTATTCATGAAATTTCAGAAAAAGATGTAGAACATGTTCTTCTGCATCAAAATGTTGAAGTTATAATAAAATATCCTTCAGTTAAATGGACAAGCTATTATACTTTCTTTAAGAATTCAAGCACCTTTATACACAACATTTCTATCATTAACAAATCCAAAACTAATTTTGATACCAAGGATATAAAATTAGTTTTTCGTTCGATTGACCATGAGTATAATCCGAAAAAATCTGAAGAAGAATCAACCGATATACCAAGTTTACAAAGTTCAAATTTGATAGATTTTGAACTAAAGGACAAATTGGATGAAAACTTTGTATTGAAAGAATATTTTCAAATGAAACTTTGGTCACATAATGTCAACCACAGTGAAATATATCAAGTAGATATTTCAGATGAATTTCAAAAATATACAAATTCATTTATTATATTTAAAATACCCCATATTATATTACCAGGACATCTCGAAATGTATGATAGAACTGAAACAAATGATGTTTATTCTGTTGGAGCTTTAGATGTAAAATTGTATCATGAGGGTCAAAAAATCAAAATTCACTTTCCCAAAAACAAAATGCTCAAACTAAAAAATCATTTAACTAAAAGTTCACATAGCTTTTTTACAAATAAAACCCATTATAAATTTGAATCCAATATGAAAAAATTATTCCCAATACAAACTATAGTTCATTTTTATTTTCATACTTATAAACCATTAAATAATCTAACCATACCATTTAGCTTTCAGGAAGACAATCATTATATATGGGAATACAAATGTGAAAAAGATAAAGATACTTTTTTATTAGAATTTGATATCCATGATTAAAAATTTATTTAGATTTGTAAATAAATTTAAAATTTAGTCTTTTTGAACCATTCTCTGGCCTTTGGAGAAAGCCGAATCGCCTCTTCATATAAATTTTTATCAGGACCCGCAGTAACTGTTTTCTTATTCATGACAAAACAATTTACTCTAGCTACACCCCAACTTTGAGATGTTTGTCCAGGTCGAGACCCTGATGAATAGTAAGCTCCCCTTCCTTTATTCTCTACCTTATCCAAAACACTTTTTGGGATTCCAGTTATTCTAGACTTGGAAGAATTTGACTTTGCACTCGGATGTATACTTTCCCATCTCGCAGTGCAACTTCCTTTTTTTGGAATTCCTTTTTCTCTAGCAATGACATCAGATTTCAGTGGTGAATATCTTTGCTTGGGACTTAATCTTCTTTTAGAAATAAGTTCAATTTGTCTCAGTAATCTGTCATTTCCATCTAGTCCTTCCAAATATCTTTCAGGAAGTGAATATCTTGAAATGATTTCTTTGGCCTTGTTCATTTTATCTTTTTTCAATCTTGGAACAGCATCACCAAATAGTTGAATAAATTTATTAAGTTCTGAATTTGTAATTTGAACCATTTTATTTCATTTTATTTTTTAGCGGTGAGAATTATGATTTAAATAATAAGTTGATTATGTATAATTTAAATTAAATATCTATCATAGAATTCTCCAAACTCCTCTAATCGAATTGTATCTGGTATCTCTCGTTGTCCCTTCTTGATAATGACTTGTCCTCGGAGTGCAACCAAGTTCCATTCAGGTCGTTTGGATCTCGGGACATAGATTTGATTTGAATTATATTGACTTGATATCTTTTTGGATTTTATTTTCGTAATCACCTCTCTCTTCTTTGGTTCCTCAACAGTTCTCAGAAGTTCACCAGATTCATTATATACAGGAACCTCCTCCATCACAAGAATCCTCACCTCGGTAAATTCAACAACTCTAACCTTTTGATAAAAGACCTCTCCAGATTCCGATATTCTTCTTTCTTCTCTAGTTGTGATTATTTCATTCAATGATAAATCAAATATATCTTCGTATTCTATCTTGTCCTCATAGATAATTCTACCATCACTGTCTCTTTCATATTTACCTTGCCATTCATCATCGTAGGAGTTTCCAATGAAGCTTGAATTATTAGTCACTACTCCAAATGGAAGTATTTCATCTGGTACTTCTGATGATAGAATGATTTTACCTATATCAGATTCTTTGAATCCATTAAGGGAAGAGATAAATTGTTTGTTGATGATTTCTTTTCCTATAAATCTATCATCAATCAAGCACACAGTTTCGTGAAGGGGTAGTCGATATATTGATGAACCAAATGCTTCAAAATACTCTGCAAAATCAGCCCCGCCATTTACAAATGTTAAGTTGGCTCTAGCGACTCCATTTTCCGTCACGCTGAATGCATTTCTTGTCATTCCAGTTCCATTTCCTATCATAAATATTCTTGGTGAAGATGGGGGTCCTATAGCACCTTGGAGATTGGATTGTCCAAATACCGCGGAACTTGGGTTAGATAAAGCACCTCCAATCCCAGTCATAAAACTATTTGATCCTGTTATATCATTATTACTTCCCGATGCTATTACTGAATTAGATGCACTGAATGATTGCATTCTGTTATCTGTTCCACAAATAATTGATGAATTGGTGGGAAAAGAAGTATTATTTGAACCACCTCCAAATAGAATATTACTTTGCACACCTAACCCCGTAATGAAAGTTGTTCCATTTCTCATACCACATATATATCCATATTTTCCATTAGCAGAATTAGAAGTATTATTCATTTGATGGTTAGAACCTGTAATAATTGTAGACGTCAAAAAACTATTGACATATCTAGGTGATATAAATATACCAGAAGAAATATCTCTTCCAGTGCAAACGATACTTGATGCTTGAACGTTGTTGGTCAAAATATTATTATTTAAGCCTGTAATGATAGCAGATCTATCGTTTATACTTGTTTTATTATTTATTCCTCCTAATACCACCCCATTAACTGAACCAAGAGTCTGAGTTTCAAACCTATTTGAAAGACCAGGTAGTAATCCATTACTGTTTATATTATCAGTTCTAGCACTAGGAGTGTCAGCACATAGAAACGATGCTCTTTTAAAAATGTTTGGTATTTTCCTTCCTGTGTAAATGATATTAAGTAGGATATCAAAATTTAAATCTAACGTTAAATCAATATCGCTTCCTGTAAGAATTACATTTTGCGATAATGATTTAATGTTAGTCCCTGTGCCAATGAAAACATTTTTATTCTGATTACCAACAAAAACTGACGTTTTAATTGAATTGGATTCACCAGTAATAATAGCACAACTTGTAAATGGTATGTTATTTGGAGATGTAGAAGGTGCACCCGAAATATCTCTTCCTGTGATGAAAACACTATTGTTTCCGTTCATTATATTGTTGGTTCCGGTCATTATCAAAGAATTGCTAACATCAATCAATATAGAGGATAAATCGTATTGAATAGTTTGATTCTGAAAACCTGTTATAATTGAATTGTTTAATCCTCCACCTGAACTATTACTCAGTCCTCCCATCACTATACAATTTGACCCATCCGCAATATTATTATCTCCTCCTAATATAATTGAACCTGGACTTGAAGCAGTATTATTCTCCCCGCTTAGGATAGAAGAGAAGGCTCCACTTGCTACTTGAGAACATAGTTCTCTTGAAACACTTAAATCATTTGCTCCAGAACCCCTAACATCACCTTTTGGATTAGTCAAAGTATCATCTCGGAAAAAGGAACCAAATGTGTTCCCACTTCCATCTGTTTGAAAGACTATATTTTTTGGATAAACAGAACCAGAACCAGAACCACCCTTTGGAGATAATATATGATTTTCTTGAGATGTCACTTCACCAGTACATCCAGCAAATTGAATATCTGAAGTAAATCCACTTTTATCAAAAATTATATCATCAACAACTGTTTTTTCAGATACAGATGTTTTATAAGATATGTTTTCAATTCCTTCCAAAGAAAATAGTTTGTTACATTTTCTTTTTTTCATTTCTTTCTTTTTTATAATTAAAAAAAAAAGATATAAAAATGGATACGAAATATATATTTCAAATGCATGATTATTGTAATTTAATTAATGCTAATATCCCAAAAAAAATATATAATATACAGCAAAATAATATAACTAACATTACCAATGATATAACTATCGAACCATTGGGATTAACAGGATTTTATACCCAAATTGATCCTGCTGGATGTACTGGTGAAGTAACATCTCAAGAAAACCATTTATTTGGAGCAACTGGCGGCACGGTTGAACCAAAAAATATTGTTATACAAACTGATGGAAGTGGAAACATATTTGGTTCCTTTTTCCGAGATGATACTTTGACTAATCCAAAAGGAGATGTTAGGGGGTCTGGAGCAAATGATTTAAGTGTTTCAAGAGAGTCCTGTTCTCAAGTAGCAAGTGGTGATTTTTCATCTATTCTTGGTGGAAGAAACAACACAGCAAGTGGAGATTTATCTGTTGTGGTTGGGGGTTCAAATAATATTTCATCTGGTTTGAATAGCACTATTGTTGGTGGAACTCAACATGTCAATAATGGTATTAGTAGCACAATAATTACTGGAGTCTCTAATGAAGTATTGTCTGGTGGAACTGGATTCAATGTGATTGGGGCTGGAACAAATAATAAAGTAAATGGAGATTATAATGTAATTACAAGTGGAATTGATAATAATATATCAAATTCCACTACCAATTATAGTGTTATTCTTTCTGGTTCAAATAATCTTATTCAAGATGCTAGTTTTTCATGGATTGGCGCTGGAAATGATAATAAGATTTTATCAGGAAATTACAATGTTATTACTGGTGGAAGTAATAATACAAATCAAGCAATCGAATATTCTTTCATAGGAAATGGGTCTAATAATAGTATTTTAAATGGAAGTTACAATTGTATAACTTCAGGAAGAAATAATTCTATTGACGGTAGCAATACCATATTTTCAGGAATATTTATAGGAGCTACAAATTCAATAATTAATGATGCAAGTTATTGCTGTATTATGAATGGCTTTGGAAACACAATTACCGGTGGAACTGCAAACTCGATTGTATCAGGAACTAGGAATTTAATAGATTTAAACAATCAAGGATTCAATTTTATCGGTGCTGGAATTTCTAATAACTTGAACGGAGGATTCAATGCAATCGTTGCTGGGATCAATAATAGAATTGATTCATCCTCTTCTATTTATAATGCTATTGTTGCTGGAACTAGTAACACAATATTTGGATCTGTCAGTAATTCATTTATTGGCGCGGGTTCAAATAATCGTGTCAATGGTGGAAATAACTCAGCAGTGGTTGTAGGTATCTCTGGTGAAGTCACAGGGAATAACTCTGTGATAGCAGGAGGATCCAATAATTTTATTTCGATAGACAACTCATTCATCTGCGGAGATGGACTTCGACTGACACAATTTAACTATCCAAGTGCAGCTTTTGGAAGATTTAATCTTGAAGGTATTACTGGAGCCACCGGTGGAAGCACAGGAAGTAATAGAATATTTATGGTTGGAAATGGTACAGCTGGTAATCCAACTAACGCGTTCTCCGTGACACAAGATGGAGTCTGTATTGCGGGTCTCGCTTTCGCCACTGGTGGTGCTGATTTTGCTGAATACTTTGAAAGTCATCCCAATTATTCAACAAAATTATCTTGTTGTTCATCTGTAGTGTTAATTGATGACCGATTCCTGGGTAAAACAGTTGACCCAAATACAAAACAATTTGTGGACACCCAACAGGGATTTACAAGAGCAGATGTGGGTAAGATTATGTTGTCATCGGATGTTCCAGAAACCATCCAACCATTTGGTGTGGTCGTAGCTCATTCAGGATACATTGGAAACGCATATGATGAAGAATGGCAAGGAAAGTATGAACGGGATGAATTCAATAATTTTGTATATGAAGACGAGGTGATAGAAAGTGAAGAACAGGAATATTTTTATACGAATCAAGAAATAGAGGAAGTAATTCAGGATAGAGTAAAAGATGAAAATGGAAATATATCTTTTATTGAAAGAAATGTAAAGAGAGTGATTCAGATAAAGAATCCAGTAATACAATCTTATCCAATGTATAACGAGGACGGTGTACTTATTGAATATGTAAAGAAGCCAAAGTTCGTCAAGAAGATTAGAACGACCAGGAATAGGAAAGTTTCTTCGAACTTTAATCCTAATTTGATTTATGTTCCAAGGGAGTCAAGACCTGAGTGGAACTTGGTTGCATTATTGGGACAGGTGGTTGTGAAGAATGGAGAGAGAGTCAAATCGAATTGGATTAAGATGAAAGCATACAATGGGAATTCATTTTATTATCTGATTAAATAGATATTCTAGAGAGAAATGATTTTAATGTTTGACAATAAAATCAAAATAAGTAGGACAAGATGGTATATTTTCAGAGGTAAGAAGAATTCTTTTTATATGGAATATGGATATAATCAATATAATGACTAATACCTACCAATTCTCCATCCATATCTTCATATCTATATGGTTCATACCAGAACTTCGTCCAATGTTTTTTAATAATCTTTACTGCTCTTTTTTGATTAAATTCATTTAAGTTTCTTTCAAATGTTTTTTGCTTTCTATACTTTATTTAATTTATTCAAGAACTTGGTTTAATTTTAATAATAAATACATTTTAATGAAGAATAGTTTTAATTCCCTCTTGGAAATGAATTTTTTGTTTCCAACCTAAATTTTTAAGTTTTTCATTGGTAATAAAATATCTTTTATCATTATAAGGTCTATCCTCAACATAAACTATCCATTCATCATACATTTGTCCAGGTTTAATATATTCCAAAAGAATTTTGGCTATTTGAGAGACTGTCATTTCATTTTCAGGTTCACTTCCAATATTATAAATTTCTCCAAGTAAACCTCTGTGAATGATAACATCCATTGCAGAACACACATCTTGCACGTGAATAAATGAACGTAAAACACTTCCGTCTCCGTCAATAGTGCATTTTTGATTCGAGTTTAAAAGCTGAATAAATTTTGGAATCAACTTTTCTGGATATTGATTAGGACCATATACATTATTACAACGAGTAATGATTGTTTTCAACTTGTATGAATGAGAGTAAGCATTGACAAGCATTTCTGCTGCGGCCTTACTTGCAGCATAAGGATTGGTCGGACAAAGAAGTGACATTTCATTTTTGGGGTCTTCGTCATACTGGGATTCTCCATATACCTCGTCGGTTGAAAAGTGATAAAAGTTTATATTAGGATTTACCTTACGCACAACCTCCAAGAGCGTATGAGTTCCTTTTACATTATCTTCTGTATATTGAAGAGAATCTTCAAATGAATTATCAACATGACTTTGTGCTGCAAAATGGATAATATCGGTGATATGATAATCTTCCAAAATACTTTGAATCAAATGATATTCGTTAATATTTCCGACTTTATGTTTAAAATTTGATAATTTTTGCACCTGCGGAAGTATATTTTTGGACAAAATAATTCACAAAATTAGAACCAATAAACCCACAACCACCAGTGATTAGGAAACTACGCGCATATTTCTTATCCATATTCTATTTATGAAAATAGAATATATTTTTAGGTAATCTTTCTATTCATTTCTTTTTTTGGTTTCGTATATAATTTAATTTGTCATCTATCCAACCTCTATTTAATAAATCGGCAATCAAATCTTTAGATTTATTATCTATGATAGAGTTTTCTTTTAATTTTTTAATTATTACTAATAATTTTTCAATAGTTGTATCTTGTCCAATCCATCCTTTATGACCAACAAGATATAATATCATTTTGATGATATATTATATCTTTTTATTTCATTTTATATATTTCTTCAAAACTTTGTGCAATCATAGGTTTAGGAGGTGAACGTTTTGGAGAAGGAGATTTGGAAGGAGAAGCAGATTTAGAACGTGATGGGGATTTTGCTCGTTTTCTTCTTTTTTCAAGTTCATCTTTCCATTTTGAAATGACCTCTGGGTCTTCAGGTTCAGTATCATCGTCAGAAATGGAGATTGGTTTTGAACGGGAAGGTGAACGAGAGGGCGATTTAGAACGAGAGCTGGATTTAGAACGACTTTTTCTTGGTGAACTCATTTTTCTCTTTTTGAGGGGTTTATCTGGATTCATAATAGAAGAAATTACATTCAAAGGTGTGTCCTCCAACAATCTATCTCTAACCCTCTCAAGCTCATATTGTCTTTCAGCTTTGGCTCTACCAGGACTATGCCACAGTTCTGCATCTCCAGTTGCCAAAAGAACTCTTGCTGCCAAAGGAACTTGTGTATATTTCGCATACAATATATCCTCCATTACATCGGATTTAATGCTATCCCATTTTTTCAATTCTTTAGGTCCAAGGAACACCATTTTACGTTGCATTCTGGCTGCTAGACCATCAGCTCTTCCAAGTTCTGAACCTGAATCCAAAGTAAAAGTTTCAGCTTTCCTTGGGTCGACTAAATTAATCTTTGCACTTTGAAATGCATGTTCCACTGAATTCCATCTTCTTCCATTCCATTTAAAAGGAGAAACATAGAAATTACTTAGAATCTTTCTCCAATCCTTTACTCCCAGTAATGTTTTGTATTGATTTGGGTCTGAGCTAAATTCATTTGCACCTTTTCCAGGTTTTACATCTCTGGATTTAGAATAATAAAACAATCGTTCAGCTTGAGGTTCCATTCTTTTAATGATAAATTTTATCTAAAATTGAATATTTTGATTTAAATCTTTATCATTTTAAAATGTCAACATCGGTTCAAGTTCAGAAGTGTGGTACACAACTCTGTTACAGTTGGTCGGATAAACATGGATTTCATCAATATTATACTGAATTGATTGATTTTACAGATAATGTGGGACCCATCAAAGATTTTCAAACCAAAGTAACAGAAAAATATATTGAATATTCTTGGATTGATAATAATGGATTTCATTCTCATTATGAAACTTTTTAGTCCTTTAAAAATGTGTTACACCAAAGAAGCTTCCATAAGTTCATTTATAGTAGGTTTTGTTTCAAGTCTTTTATTGATATTTTATGGTGACCCAGAATATAAATATCAAAATATAGCAATTGGTGTATCTTTTATATTTGCATCACTTATGCAGCTGATTGACTATATGATTTATTTAGACCCTAAATGTAAAAATGGATGGAATGAAATTGCAGGTAAAATTGGACCTATACTTAACATCCTACAACCTTTGGTCATATATATTTTTATTTTATTCTTTGTAGAAGATGATACTCTAAAAATAATAGCCTCAGGTTGGAATATTTTATATTTGATTTATATATTTTACATATACGCTCAGTATTTTAAGATAGGAAATTTTTGTTCCTCGCAAGAAAATGGTAGAGCCAAATGGATTTGGTATAAATATTTCGGGGGAACATGGCAAACAGTATATTTATTGGTGTTGTATCTGAATTTAATTATGCTCTGGGAA
>Ga0247841_10008306_pt1 | contig 15016 bp, 13 predicted proteins | sample LaCruzMarch2015__2_FD_192410 | JGI IMG/M metagenome (GOLD analysis project Ga0247841, IMG submission 192410) | Freshwater microbial communities from meromictic Lake La Cruz, Castile-La Mancha, Spain - LaCruzMarch2015_18m | ecosystem: Environmental > Aquatic > Freshwater > Lake | place: Spain...
CGGCTCACCGCCGATGGTCACGTCCAGGGCCACCTTGGGGTTGGTGTCGGCCATGGCGGTCGGGGCGCCGACGGACAGGACGGCGGCGGCGAGCAGGTTGGGGGTCAGATTCATGGTCACTCCTTAAGGATGGGCGGGCGATGTGGGTCGGTTGAAAGAAAAAGGTTGGTGGCTGGTCCGGCCGCCAGGGGGCGGGCCGCGCATGATCAGGCCGCAGCCGTGCCCGATGCAAACTCCGTGTCGGCGCCGGTCAGGTCGGGCGGCGGCGGGAAGCGCTGGATCAGGCGGTCCGGCACCTCGCCGCGCTGCGCCTGATAGATGGCGCCGGACGCCAGCATGACGAGGACCATCAGCGCGATCAACATGGGGGCGATGGCCACCCGTTGCAGGGCGATGAACATCATCGCCTGCATCCCGGGCAACTGTTGGGTGTGGGCCAGGAGCCAGCCGAGCCCGATCAGACCGGCGCCCCCCAGATAGACGGCCAACAGAATCCTGTAACGCCCGCTCGCCAGCCGCCAATGGGCGGCCAGGAACCAGGGACCCGCTCGGGTCGCGCGGCGCGCGCGCAGGACGCTGTAGACGACGATGGCGAACGACAGGCCGAGCGGCACCACGACCCCCGGAACCCGGTAGGGGGCGAGGCTGGAGTCCGGCTCCACGAAGCTCCCGCCCAGGAGCGCGATCAGCGTCAGCAGGTTGAAGATCAGGAGGTTGACCATGGTCAGCTCATGGGGTGTCTTGGCCTGACGGCGGACGGGTTCGGGTATGGGGAAGAACATGGGGTGTGGGTCCTCAAGACTTTCCGGTCGCGTTATCGTCCGCAAATGAACGCAAATAAACGCAAATAAACGCAAATAAGACAGTAACTTGTCGTTCACCAAGGAGGCTTCACGCCCGGGTTATCAGGCTGCCGACCAACCGGCAAGCAAGCCCCTGAATTTATTTGCGTTCATTTGCGTTCATTTGCGGACAAATCATCTTTATCCGGCCGTCGGCGGTCGGCGCGAGTCCGTGGAGTGTCGCGGCCGTCCGCGCGCTACGGCAGCGCGGCCTGTGCGATCATATATCCCCGCACACTCGCTGCCGAACGGAGTACCCCATGACCCTGCCCGAACTCAGCCCCTCACCCCCGCCCGAACTGACCCCCTATCCCGAGAACAGCCCGGAGGCGATGCTGCGGATCATCACGCTCTTCATCGTGTGCGACGGTGACGTCGCCGAGGGCGAGATGGAGGTCCTGGAGCGGATCGGCGTCCTGGACACCATCGGGGCGGATCGCAACCTCTTCGCCCTGGTGTTCGACGGCTATTGCGACGACCTGATTGCCCATGCCGGCACCGCGCGCTATGTGGGCCTGGCTGACACTCAGTGGGTGGACGCGGTGCTGGCCGCCGTCACCGACCCGGGGCTGCGCCGCTACCTGGCGCAGGCCCTGCTCCTGGTCGCCCATTCCGACGGTCACTTTGCCGACGTGGAACTCACGGTCTACCGCCAGATGCTCGACCGCTGGGGGTTGGATATCGACCATCTGGTGTAGGGTAAAGATTTCTTCCTTTGCGTCTCCGTGTCTTTGTGAGCGAAATTCCTGTCCGCGCCAGGGGGCGACGGCGCCGCACTAGCCGGCGGTCGGCGGCGCCGAAACCACGCTGGGGCCGCCGACCTGCAGCATCTTGCGGATGGAAACCAGCGCCCGGTCGATGAAGGGGTGTTTGGGGCGCGGGATGACGCGGGCCCGGCCGTCGAGGATCTCGCGCGCCAGGTCCCGCAGGCTCTTGATCTCCGCCTGCATGCCGGAGCGGTCCACGAACATGCAGGTCGAGGTCAAGGGGCTCATCCAGGACAGCTTGATGCGCCGGGGCGCCGCCGCCGGGGTGTCGGTGAACTCGAACCAGGTGCCGAAGCGCATCTTGCGCAGACGCTCGACCATTTGCCGCTCCGGTTCCGAGAGGTCCTCGTCGCCGTTGGTGCTCGTCGCGAGCGTGGGTGGGGCGCTGGCGGCCGCGGCCTGCTCGGGGGGCTGGGACAGCCCGAACTGCGGCCGTTCCAGGGCCTGGGACTGCCAGTTCTGGGGCGCGTCCAGGAGGGCGAGCAGGGCATCGACGGTCGCGGTGTTGAAGCCGCCGCCCATGCGCGCGGCGGTGCTGACGATGGCCTCGCGCAGTTTCGGGATGCCGGCCAAGCGCGTACGCAGGGTCTCCGCCGAGGCGCGCCGATCGAAGATCCCGACCAGTTGCTCGGCGATCCCGATCGCTTGCTTCCAGGCGGTGCCGCGCTCTTGCTGTTCGTCGCGCAGCAGGATGAAGACCAGATGGTCGAGCCAGGTCTTGGAGAGGAATCCGGCGACCTGAGTGGGCATCGGGAAGAGGCCCACCAGCCCCTCGATTTCGCGTGCCGCGCGCTGTTTGGCCAGGGCCAGCTTCTCGCGGCCGCGCGCGGCCTCCTGGGTGCGCTGCTCCATGGTGTCGCTGCGCCGCTGCTGTTCGGCCATCTTCTCGTCGAAGAAGCGCAGCAGCTCGTCGAACAGACCGACGTCCTCGGTGAACTCCTGGAGGACCCGATCGACGATCTGCTGCATGGCGGGGAACATGCCGCGGGCCGGATTGCCCTCTTCCACCCACAGGCTGCCGGCCTCCACCATCTGATCGAGCAGGCGCCGCGCCGGGTGGCGGCTGTCCACCAGCAGGCGGCGGTCGATCAGGGCGACCTTGAGATAGGGTGTGTGCAGGTGGCTGAGCAGGGCCTTGGCCACATTGGGCAACACCGGGTCATTGAGCATGTACTCGAACAGCATGCCGATCAGGTCGATCAGGTCCGCATCCATCGGGGAGAGCTTGTCGCGATCGATGGTGCTCAAGACCTGCTGCCGTTCCAGGCTCAGGGCCTCCTTGACACGGGTGACGAAGGCCGCGTCGACCTCGATGTTGGGGAACTGGGTCGCCTCGGTCACCGCGGTGGAGACCAATTCGGGCGTGTGGCTGGCCTGGAGGCTGTTGATCGCCGACAGCAGTTCGCTGGTCTGGGCCCGGGCCTCCGCGGAACTGGGTCCGCTGCTGCTGCCGCCGCCGGTGCCGGGTCTGCCGCGGCGCTGCGTGTGCCGGCTCGACATCAGGTCCAGGATGGAGTCGAACAACTCCGCACCCAGGGCCTGGGCCTCCGCCATATCGCCCCCGGCGACCCGCTGACCCGCCTCGCCACCCGCCGCACGTTGCCCCTCGGCCTCGGTCCGCTCGCGCTCCGTCTTGCGTTCCGGTGCGTCCCGCCGGGCATCCGCGCGCAGGTGCACCGGTTTGAGGTTCGGCAGGATCCCCGCGCCGATCAGGATCCTGTTGTACTCGGCATAGGTCGGCCGCGCCTTCTTGAGCAAAAACTTGTCGAACAGGGCATAGAGGATGACCTTGACCCGGATCTGTACGTCCAGCCCCTCGATGGCGCGCCGGAAGGAGTGCACCAAGTGGTGGGGGCCGGCCGGGATCTCGAAATCCTTCAGCTTCTTGCCGCCATTGACGACGCTCAAGCGCTGGCTCAGGGCGTACAGCTCGGGGAAGTAGCTGGCGTTGGCGCGCAGGATGAGATTTTCCGCCGCGACCGATTCCTCCATGTCATCCGGCTCGACCAGCGACAACTCCACGCCGTGGCTGCCCGCCGAGTCCGGCAGCGGCTGCGCCGGGTTGGTGGACTTGCCCAGGTTGTCGAACCCGAGATTGATTTCCTGGCGGAAGATATGCTCGATGTCGCCGCGCCGCCGCGTCAGTTGGCCCATGGCCTCGAAGAAGCGGCTTTGGACCGCGTTGCTCTCGGCCCGCTCGGCGAAGTCCAGCAGGGCCGCCCCCGCGTTCTGGAACAGCTCCGTCAACTGGGCGTCGAAAAAGATCAGCACCGTGTCCCGGCATTGGTCCAGGACGGCGTGATATTGCCGTCGGTGCGAGGCGCGGGTAATGGTGTTTTCAAGCATCTTGGCTGCCGGTTGCGGGATCAGTCCTCACCGATCACCCGTTCATCGCGCGGCTGCGACAGGAGTCGTTCCGCCTCGGCCATGTGGCCCGCGAAGATGAGCCGATACGCGGCCGGGCCGGCGTCCGGGTCGGCCGCGCGCAGGGCGCGGACCTGGTCGCGCGCGTCCTGATAGCGCTCCAGGGTCGCGCGGTGCGTCAACGTGCGGGGCGGCGTGATCTGATAGACGAAATAGGGCATGGCATCCTGATCGACAAGCTGATCCCAGGGGCTAAGGCCGTCGGCACGCGCCGGCGCGCCAAGCGCGCCAGGGACCGTCCGGTCCTGCCCCGGTCGGGGTCACGGTAGTCATGAAAGCGTGAGTTTATCTTAATCCTGCGCCGGAGCAATCACCGTCCGCGTTGGTGGGCGACGACCGGGGGGCGGTTGCTCACCCGTTTCGGTCGGCGCGGCCAGCCCGTCCGAGCGGCGCACCGATCCCCATGATACTTGGTTTTTCGTTTCTCGTTTTTCGTAACGCACTGTTTGACAGGTTCAAACGAAAAACGAAGAACCGAAAACTCAACACGGTTGCGGATCATCCGGTCGGCGCCGCCGCGCCCAGCCGACGTGCTCGCGCACCAGCGGGCTCGCATGGTCGGCGCGGGCCGCCAGGGCCGCCGTCACCGCCGGGTCGGGCGGGGCGTTGCCCAGCGCGACGGCGAGGTTGCGCAGCCAGCGCTCGTGGCCGAGGCGCCGCAGCGCCGAGCCTTGCGTGCGTGCGAGGAAGGTCGCTTCATCCCAGGCGAAGAGGTCCACCAGGGTGGCCGCGGCGAGTCCGTGGCGGGGCAGAAAGGCGGGCTCTGTCGTCAGTCGGGCGAAGCGGTTCCAGGGGCAGACCAGTTGGCAGTCGTCACAGCCGTAGATGTGGTTGCCGAGCAGGGGGCGCAGGGGCTCCGGGATGGGGCCGGGGTGTTCGATGGTGAGATAGGAGATGCAGCGGCGGGCGTCGAGCCGATAGGGTGCGACGATGGCCCCGGTCGGGCAGGCGCGGAGGCATGCCTGGCAGCGACCACAGTGGTCCCGGGCCTGAGTGTCCGGGGGCAGGGCCAGATCGGTGTAGAGCGCTCCCAGGAAAAACCAGGAGCCGGCCCGCCGGTCGATCAGATTGGTGTGCTTGCCGATCCAGCCCAGGCCCGCGTGCTGCGCCAGGGGCTTCTCCAGCACCGGGGCCGAATCCACGAAGGCGCGATGACCGAAGGGTCCGATCGCCGCCGTGATGCGCTCGGCAAGCCGTTGCAGGCGGCGGCGCAGAAGCCGGTGGTAATCGCGTCCCAGGGCATAGCGGGAGATGAGCGCGCCCGTGGGGTCGCGCTGCGCCGCGGCCATGGCCGCGCGGGTCTGCGGCAGATAGTCCATGCGCGCCATGATCACGCTGCGGGTACCGGGTACCAACTCGGCGGGGCGGGAGCGGCGGGTGCCGTGGCGGGCCATGTAGTGCATCTCGCCGTGATACCCGGCGCCCAGCCACTCCGCCAGGTGGGCCGCGGCGACGCTCAAGTCAGTCGCGGCGATGCCCAGTTGCTGGAAGCCCAGTTCCCGGCCCCAGGTCTTGATCGCCTGGGCCAGCGCGGCGCCGTCGGGACTGTCCCTGGTGGCCTCCGTCACGCGGGCCCAGGCCAGCGTCCGCGCGCGCTCCCGGAAAGAATATTTGGCCGCAAATGAACGCAAACGAACGCAAATAAAGACATCAACTTACTCGTTGCTGTGCGATGCCGGGAGGTCACCCCGCGGGTGGACCGGCCTGGTTCGACGGGCGTCCGCAAGCCACGGTATTTTTTGCGTTCATTTGCGTTCATTTGCGTTCATTTGCGGCTTAACTGCTCTTCTTTAGGTTGATGCTTGTCCGGGAACTCGCACAGGTCGGCGATGGGGCAGGCGGGGCAGCGGGGGCTGCGCGCCACGCAGACATAGCGTCCGTGCAGGATCAGCCAGTGGTGAGCGTCCTGCAGGAATTCCCGGGGGACGTGCCGCAGGAGCTTTTGCTCCACCGCCGCCGGGGTCTTGCCCGGGGCGATGCGGGTGCGGTTGGCGACCCGCAGGATGTGGGTGTCGACCCCCATGGTCGGCTCCCCGAAGGCGGTGTTCAGCACCACGTTGGCGGTCTTGCGGCCCACCCCGGGCAGGGACTCCAGCGACTGGCGATCCCGCGGCACGGCCCCGCCGTGCGCGCCGACCAACAGCTCACAGGTCTTGATCAGGTGGCGCGCCTTGCTGTTGAAGAGCCCGATGGTGCGGATCTGCGCCTTCAGCCCCTCCTCGCCCAAATCCAGGATCGCCTGGGGGGTGTTGGCGAGGGGAAAGAGCCGGGCGGTGGCCTGGTTGACGCCCTTGTCCGTCGCCTGCGCGGAGAGGATCACGGCGACCAACAGCTCGAAGGGGCTGCGGTACTCGAGTTCCGTGGTCGGGGTCGGGTTCGCGGCGCGCAGGCGCTCGAAGATCAGGCGGCGTTTGGCGTCGTTCATGGGTGGGGAGGATAGGGTGTCGGGCGCCCCGGGCCAAGCCCGCCGACAGTTCCACAACGGCCTTGCAAAGCGCCCACATCTGGATAAAAATACAGTCTATGAGCACCGCCGCGGGTCGCCCGCCGGGGTTGCCTGGGCGGCAGGTGCCGATAACATTGAGCAACAAGATGTATTCCAAGCATATTTCCTACGTCTGCCCTTACTACACGACGCCCCGGGGCGAGGCGTACCTGTGCGATACCCTCGACTTTTTGCCGTCCCGGCCTGACGCGGGCGTGGACCTGATCCTCACCTCGCCGCCCTTCGCGCTCAAGCGCAAAAAAGAATACGGCAATGAGGAGGAGGACAAATACTGCGACTGGTTCATGTCCTTCGCCCCGCAGCTGTATCGGATACTCAAAGACGATGGGTCGTTCGTGCTCGACCTGGGCGGGGCCTACAAGCCGGGATTCCCCGTGCGCTCCATCTATCAGTTTGAACTGCTGGTGCGCCTGGTCAAAGAGACCGGATTCTACCTGGCGCAGGAATTTTACCATTACAACCCCGCCCGTTTGCCGGCACCGGCCGAATGGGTGAATGTGCGCCGTGAGCGGGTCAAGGATTCGGTCAATGTGGTCTGGTGGCTGGCCAAGACCCCGCATCCCAGGGCCGATAACCGTAAGGTGCTGCGCCCCTACAGCGAAAGTATGAAAAACCTGTTGAAAAACGGCTATAAGGCAAAGCTGCGTCCGAGCGGGCACGACATTTCGGAAAACTTCTCGCGTGACAATGGCGGGGCCATCCCGCCGAATCTGCTGGAACTTGCCAATACCGACAGTAATGGCCGCTATCAGCAGTTATGCCGCGAACATGGCGTCAAGGTCCATCCCGCGCGCTTTCCGCCCCAGTTCGCGGAATTCTTCATCAAGTTTCTCACCGCCGAAGACGCCTTGGTCTACGATCCCTTCGCCGGCTCCAACACGACCGGGTTCGTGGCCGAGCAACTGGGGCGGCGCTGGCTTGCTACCGAACTCTCCGAAGAATACTTAAAAGGCAGCAAATTTCGCTTTCTTGCCGAAGAACCGCCGGTTAAGGTCGCGCGCCGCGCTCCGGTAATCTCAGACGCTCAATTGCCTCTGCTTCCCTATGATAAATGAACGCGAAGCTGTCTAAAAAGGAACTGCTGAACCGCATCCTCGATGCAGTGGATGCCAGTGGTTGGCAGGCGCTTGTCTCTGATCGCTCACACCCGTTTGGCTTGCGCCTGTTCAGGCGCGAGGACCCGGGATATATCAGCCTCCGGGTCTATATCTGGAACTGCACGCCCGGCGGCACGAACCGACCGGCGGACGAATTCCGCGTACAGATCACCGGCGTGATTCCCGTCCCTGGAAAGGGCGAAACCACTCTGTTGCTTGGCTGGCATGAGGGATATGGTGTCTTCGTCGGATTCGACATGCGTCGACATGCCGGCCAGGCCTCGGCCTCTCCCTCCATTCAGGTCAAGGAGGCGTCACTGCTCAACGCGCACAACCGCGCGTTTTCAGCTTATGACCGAGCGAATGGGGAAATCGCCGTCTGCTTTCGGCCGGAGTTTCTTGTCGAGTATACACTGAGCCTGGCGACGCTTCACGGCCTCACCGCAGAGGGTGACGAGGCGTTGGAAATGCTCAATGCCATTGACGGCCTGGATGAACAGGAAATCGAGACGAAGATCGCCGACTACGAACGGCGGGAAGTCATCGCCACCATCACGAGAAAATTCCGCGAGTATGACTTCCGCCATCGCGTCGTGACCGCTTACGCCGCAACCTGCGCCTTTTGCGGTATACAACTGAAGCTGGTCGAGGCCGCCCATATTCTTCCGGTCGCGGCAGACTCGAGTACGGATGAGACGCGCAATGGCGTAGCCCTGTGCGCACTGCACCACCGCGCCTACGATCAGAATCTGATCAGCTTTGATGACCACTATCGTATCGAGGTCAGTAGCGCTGCGATTGCGCGGCTGAGCGAACTCGGTTTGGTTGGTGGTCTGACAGCCTTCCGGAAAGGTATCAAGAATGCGATCGTGCTGCCGGCGGACACCCGCGATTATCCCGACCGACGGTATATTGCCGAGAGTCGCAAGGTCCGGCAGTGGCAAGGATGAAAGGCCCGTTGTCATTTTTTGGTATGTGAAATGACCGACCAACTAACCGACCGCCAACGCCTGGTTCTGGACCTGATCGAGCGTCATCTGCGCGTGACCGGGGTGCCCCCGACCCGGGCCGAGATTGCCCGCTCACTGGGGTTTCGCTCGGCCAATGCGGCAGAGGACCACCTGCGCGCCCTGGCCCGGCATGGGGCCATCGAACTCACCCGCGGGCGCTCCCGGGGCATCCGGCTGATTGCGGGCGGGTCCGACGGTGAGTTTGACGACGGGACCTTGGGGCGCTCCGGTATGGGCGGCGCTGAGGCGGGCCTGCCGGTCATCGGCCGGGTCGCGGCCGGTAGCCCGATCCTGGCCGCGGAGCATGTGGAGGACCGGCACCGGATCAGCCCGGGGCTCTTCCGCCCCCGGGCCGACTACCTGCTGCGGGTACGCGGCAGCAGTATGCGCGACGCGGGCATTCTGGATGGGGACCTGCTTGCCGTACATGCCATTGCAGAGGCGCAGAACGGCCAGATCGTGGTGGCGCGGCTCAATGACGAGGTTACGGTCAAGCGCCTGCGCCGCCAGGCCCACTGGGTCTATCGCGTCCAGCTCCTGGCGGAGAACCCCGACTTCCCGCCTATCGCGGTGGACCTGCGCAAACAGGAACTGGTCATCGAGGGTATCGCCGTCGGTGTGCTGCGACTGGGAATTGGTAAAGAGTCATTGTCCGCAAATAAACGCAAATGAACGCAAATAGGATAAAAGCCCTTGGAAGGCATTACGGTGGACAGGGCAGTCGAACCGCGGACGCACCGAGAATGCAGAGCAGAATCTGCAACTTGATAAGCAGTCTTCGCTCATCCTCAGGGTGACGATGGCATCAAGATCGAGTCTTTGTCTTATTTGCGTTCATTTGCGTTCATTTGCGGACCGATATTTTTTCGGTGTTGCATCGCCGCTCAGCCTTCGCAGTTTTCGCCGCTATCTATGTCCATCCAAGAGCTTCTCGCGCGGCGCCCCGACCTCTGGCAGGGGCGGGTGGCGCGCGACCTGGCGCCGGCGGGGGTTCCCACCGGGCACGCCGCCCTGGACCGGGAACTGCCCTGGGGCGGCTGGCCCCCCGGCAGCCTGAGCGAACTGCTCGGGGAGCGGCCCGCGGACGGGTTCGGGCTGGTCCTGCCGGCCCTGGCCCGGCTCAGTGCCCAGTCCCGCTGGCTGCTGCTGGTGGACCCGCCCCTGCAACCCTTCGCCCCGGCCCTGGCCGCCCAGGGTGTCGGCCTGGAGCGCCTGGTGCTGGTGAGCGCCGGGGCGCGGTGTGCCTGGGCCGCCGAGCAGGGCCTGCGCTCCGGGGCCTGTGCGGCGGTGCTGTTGTGGGGCGGGCGCTGGGACGCAACGGCACTGCGTCGGCTCCAGTTGGCCGCCGCGGCCGGCGAGGCCCTGGCCTTCCTGTTCCGGGACCCGGGGGCCGCCCGCCAGCCCTCGCCCGCCGCCCTGCGCCTGCAGGTGCAGGCGGTGCCGACCGGTTACCGGGTGACGGTCCTCAAACAGCGCGGCGGCCGGGCCGGGGCGGTATTGCACCTGCCATTTACCGGGGCCGTGGCGCCTCAAGAAGCAGGCGACGCGCAATTACGCAGCAAGGTCCGAGCAGTCTGAAAATAAATGGACAGGATTAACAGGATTTCGCAGGATTAACAGGATTTTTAATGACTTGAAGTCCTGTCTTTCATCCTGTCAATCCTGGAAAATCCTGTTAATCCTGTCTATTTTCAACCGGCCAGCTCGGCTTTCAATTTCAATGCTGTGTGGCCTTCAATCATTCTTGCGGGGGTCGCCGATGCGCTGGCTCGCGCTCTATCTCCCCCAGCTACCCCTTGAGGTCCTGGGGCGGGCCTGTGCCGCGGGGGTGCCGTTCGCCATCAGCACCACCCGCCAGGGCGAGCGCATCCTGCGCTGCAATCCGGCCGCCGCCGCCGCGGGCATTCACCCGGGGCTGACGGTCGGGGCCGCGCGCGCCCGCTGCGCGGGGCTCGCGGTGCGGGTGCTGCGCCCGGGGGCGGAGCGCGAGGCCTTGGCGCGCCTGGCCGCCTGGTCTATCCGCTTTACCCCCGTGGTCAGCCTGGTACCGCCCCGCTCAGTGCTGCTGGACGTGGCCGCCAGCCTGCGCCTCTTCGGCGGGGCCCAGTCCCTGCTGGATCAGGTGGGGGAGGGACTGGCCGGGCTCGGCTATGAGGGCCGCCTCGCCCTGGCGCCCACGCCCCTGGGCGCCCTGGTCGTGGCGATCCAGGCCGGGGGCGGGGCGGGCAGGCACCCGCTCATCCCCGACCGTGCGGCCCTGGGCGCCGCCCTCGCCGGCCTGCCCCTGGGCGCCCTGGGCCTGCGCCCGCGGGAGTTGGAGGACCTCACCGCCATGGGCCTGCGCCGGGTCGGCGACCTGCTGCGCCTGCCCCGCCAGGGGTTGCGCGAACGCCTGGGGCCACGGCGGGTCGACTGGCTGGAGCGCCTGCTGGGCGAGACCCCGGACCCCCGCCCGCCCTTCGTACCCCCGGCCGCGTACCGCGGCGACCTCGAACTGCCCGCGGCGGTGGAACTGGCGCCGGCCCTGGTCTTCCCTTGTCGGCGCCTGCTCGCGGAGTTGGGCGGCTTCCTGCTCGGACGCCAGGCCGGGGTGGCGCGGCTCGACTGGCGCTTCGGCCACGCGCGGCACCCCGACACCCGGTTGTGCCTGGGCGCCGCCCGACCCCTGGCCGACCCGGAGCGCTGGCTGGAACTCTTGCGCGGGCACCTGGAGCGCCTGGAACTGCCGGCCGCGGTGTGCGGGATCGGCCTCGATGCGACCCAAGTCCAGCCCTTGAGCCCCACCCCCGGCGACCTCTTTGCGCGCCTGTTGCCCCCTGGCCGGGCCCCGGACACCGCACTGCTGGACCGCCTGCGCGCCCGCCTGGGTCCGGACGCGGTGCGCGGCCTCGCCTTGGCGGCCGACCACCGCCCCGAGCACGCCTGGTGTTGGGTCGAGCCCGGCGCCTCCGGTCGCGGCCACCCCCGCCTGGACCGCCCCCTGTGGCTCCTGCCGCAGCCCCAACCCCTGGCGGTGCGCGACGGCCGCCCCTGGCTGGACGGCGTCCTGGACCTGGGGCAGGAGCGCGAGCGCATCGACACCGGCTGGTGGGACGAGCACGCCGTGGCGCGGGACTACTTCGTCGCCACCAGCCCGCGCGGTGAACGGCTGTGGGTCTATCGGGACCTCAAGGGCCGCCGCGACTGGTTTCTACATGGGCGCTTCGGCTGAGCCGGATCTCAGCCGCCCGGCCCGCGCACAAACAACTGATAGAGCGTCACTTGTTCTGGCATTTCAGGGCATTGCAAGGCATACCTTGCGCCGATCCTAAGCGCCGGTTTTAGTTCGCTTTGGCACTTGGCCTTAGTGCATGGTATGCCGTACCATGTCGCCAGCAACCGCCATACTCGAGGAACCCCGGGAGGAACCCCGAGGAACCCCGGGCCGGAACCCATGCCGAAATTCTCAGACCTGACCGTTAAGAATCTGCAACCCAAAGACACCCGTTACGACGTGCGGGAGGGGCAAGGCTTCGGGGTGCGCGTCTCGCCCGATGGCGGTAAGGCGTTTTTCTTCATCTACCAGTTACAGGGCAAAAAAAGCCGCATGACGCTAGGGCAATATCCGGCCGTGTCGCTCAAGGACGCCCGGCACGCCTGCGACGCCGCCCGCGCGCGGGTTGCCCTTGGGTGCGACCCCAGCGGAGAGCGCACCGACGCACGGGAGCGGATCAAGCGGGAACGGGAGGAACGGGCCGCGCTGCTGACTGTGGCGTGTCTGGCAGAGGACTACATCGAGCGGCACGCCAAGCCCAACAAACGGACTTGGACGTTTGATGACTCTATGCTGAAAAATGACGTACTGCCCTTATGGGGTTCGCGCAAAGCCGAAGACATCAACCGGCGCGACATTAACAAGCTACTGGATAGAATAAAGGACCGTGGCGCACCGATCCTTGCTAATCGGGTTCTATCTCTTGTTCGCAAGATGTTTGCCTTCGGGGTGCAACGCGGAGAGTTGGCCGCTAACCCGTGCATTGGGGTAGCGAAACCATCGCCGGAGCATTCACGAATGCGAGTATTGACGGATGCGGAACTGCGCAAGCTATGGGCCGCCCTGGACACCGGAGACTTTCAGGCAACCGAGCCGCTGGTTCTCGCAGTTAAGTTGCAGCTATTGACCGCCGCCCGTATAGGTGAAATTGCCGGGGCACGGTGGGCAGAAATCGACTTAAGCGCGCAATGGTGGGAAATTCCGGCGGAACGCATGAAAAATAAGCGGGTGCACCGGGTATGGTTGACGGCCGCCGCCGTTGCCATATTGGAGCGTATACGGTCGACACAGACCGCGCAAGGCGGCCTGTCAGAATGGGTGTTTGCCTCACCAAAGGGAGGTAAGCCAATCGTTACAACATCCGTTAACCTGGCAATCTCAAGAAACCTTGAAGCCCTTGGTATTGCCCCTTTCTCACCGCATGACTTGCGGCGCACGGCCGCCACAAGGCTAGCCGAGTCTGGCGTTCTTCCGCATATCGTCGGCAAAGTTCTTTCTCATTCGGATACGACGGTTACGGGGAGACATTACGATAAGTTCAGTTATGACTTCGAGAAGCGCAAGGCCCTGGAAACATGGGCCTTGCGCCTAGATGAAATCGTAAGCGGAACAAGGCTTAACAATGTTGTATCGCTAGCCCGCTAACCGTCAGCGTTGCGTCAAGTCTAGGTTTGGCCGCCGAAAAGCCGGATTCCTTCACCGGCCTGACTTGACCATTTTTTGAAGGCATTCGCGAGAAGGGGCGTTAAACATGGCTACCGATAATGAAGGCGATACTGTGTCAAATGTGGTTAGCATTGCTGCCAGACGGGCAACCTTGAGAACCGAGAAGGCTACTGTTATTGCCCCTGTCGCAAACATAATAAATCCACCGAAACCACCAAAACGGTTACACGTTGAAATACCATTAACCAACGAACAGAGAAAAGAACTGAGAGACTTGATAAACGACTGGGTAATCGCTGCGCTGCTTTCTGGAAAGAAGCTTGTTCACAGCGGGGCATACCACAAGCTTTACACAGATCACCTGAATGGTGCAGTTGCCCATCTTGAGGAAGTGGAGGCCGCCGAGTTTAGCGGCTGCAAGGCTTGGATTGTTCAACAGATAAGAATCGCAGAGGATTCTAATCGACCGAAAGCGAGAAAGAATCCACGATATTACAATACGCTAGTAACGACAATAAACGCTAGATGCAATACTCTCGGGATATCCGAAGAAAGACGGCATGACTTTCAATTAGCACGCTATGGGGTCGCTTCACTTAAGAGTTTTTCTTTCTCACAGCTTGAAGATTTTGTTCAGTATTGCAGGGGTGACAACCCGACTTTTGTACATAAGGAGAGGTTTAACGCCAGCGAACAACAAACGAGAGAGAAGGCGCTAACGCTTTGGCTCGACCACTTAGAAGCTGAAGCCAACGCTAGCGGCGCGACATTCGATAGATTTCATTTGGGAATGAATAAGGCAGAGATTTTCGAGAAGCTACAAGCAAGGGAGCCGACGTTATTCGGGGCTATTGCGTTTTCAACATTTGAGACTTTTTGGAGCAAGAGAACCAAGGGCATTTGTGGCGAAGCGCGACGCGGGAAACCGCCAAGATCGGAGAGCCGCGGGTAACTGCCGCCCTGGTGTTGTCCTGAGCAACATCTTTGCGCAGAGCCGAAACCCGGGGCTTTAGGCTTCCAGTTCGACCCGCCCGAGGCCCTGCCGGCGCCGACTGCCGCGCGCTCCCAGGACCCGGCGCCAGAGCCGGGGGAGCGCTCCACCTGGTCAAGATCGCCGCGGCCGTGGGGTTCCAGGTCGACCCGCCCGCGGACCGGCGCCAGAGCCGGGGGAGCGCTCCACCTGGTCAGGATCGCCGCGGCCGTGGGCTTCCAGGTCGACCCGCCCGCGGACCGGCGCCAGAGCCGGGGGACTGCTCCACCTGGTCAGGGTCGCCGCGGCCGTGGGCTTCCAGGTCGACCCGCCCGCGGTCCGGCGCCAGAGCCCGGGGGAGCGCTCCACTTGGTCAGGATCGCCGCGGCCGTCGCCTTCGAGGTCGATCCGCCCGCGGTCCTGCCGGCGCCGACTGCCGCGCGCTCCCAGGACCCGGCGCCAGAGCCCGGGGGCAACCACCAAGACCCGATCGTCGGCGCCCTGGTGAACGTCGCCGCGGCCGTGGGCTTCGGGTTGGGGCTGCCCACGAGCGGACCGGCGCCGACTGCCGTGCTCCCAGGACCGGCGCCAGAGCCGGGGGAGCGCTCCACCTGGTCAGGGTCGCCGCGGCCGTGGGCTTCCAGGTCGACCCGCTTGAGGCCCTGCCGGCGCCGACTGCCGCGCGCTCCCAGGACCCGGCG
>Ga0247841_10008308_pt1 | contig 15009 bp, 11 predicted proteins | sample LaCruzMarch2015__2_FD_192410 | JGI IMG/M metagenome (GOLD analysis project Ga0247841, IMG submission 192410) | Freshwater microbial communities from meromictic Lake La Cruz, Castile-La Mancha, Spain - LaCruzMarch2015_18m | ecosystem: Environmental > Aquatic > Freshwater > Lake | place: Spain...
TCTTTGATTTCACGAAACGTGTAACAGTTTCCATCCGGCGTGGCCGTCAACATGTTCACCGCGAATATGGCCCCTTCAACAGGCGAAGTGCGGGTGTCGTCCAGGAAGAAGTCCCTTATCAGTAATGATCCGCCAGGGTCCAGAGACGCGTAAATCTTTCGATAAAGCTCTTGATTCTCTTTTCGGCTGCTGCCGTGAATTATCGCTGACACCCAGACGAGGTCGAAACCGTCCGGAAGCGGATCAACAGCGAAGTCTCCTTCCACCAGACTTACCCGGTCGATGAGCCTCCGTTCCGTAAGATGCTTTCTTGCTATCTCGACAACCCGCGGAAAATCGAACAGGGTGGCAGTCATCCGAGGCGCCTTCTTTAGAAACGCCGCTGTATACGTGCCGGGACCGCCCCCGAGATCCAGCATCCGTGTGTAACGCTTCAGGTCTATTGAATTTGCTATGACATCCGCAACCGTGAGACCAACGACATCCATGGCCTCTATGAATGCCTCCACCTCATTGTCCGCTCTCTCGGGACTGGTAGCATCGTACAAGTTGACGCCTGTTCGCACTATCTCAGTCAGATTGGACCAGCTATTCCACAAGAACACTCTGTGTAAAAGCATAGGCAGGATGGAACCCTCCCCGCCTTGCGTCAACCAGCCTGCCAGGGCAAGCGGCGTACGATAATGCTCGTCTTCGGTCTTGGATACCAGACCCATAGATGCGAGAGCGTCGAGGACTATCGTGAGCCCGCGCGGGCTCCATCCTTCCTCTCGGCATAACTCTTCCACGGTCCGGGGCCTCGATCTCAATTTTGTGAACAAGTTCAGCTCCGCGGCGGACAGCAAGATCCTGCTTCGACAAAAAGCCGCGCCAAGCTCCATTATTTGTTCTCTGGTCCAATCTTCAGGCATGGATTTACCTCGGACGAACGTACATCTTACGGACCGGTATTGCCTTATGGTCGGTTCAAAGTCATAATAGCATATGTACTTTGTCACGCAATTGTGACGCCGACCTCATGCCGGATTACCCTCGCCGTTATTAACTCTAATAGGGCAGAACGGTGGACAGTCAAGCATTTTCTCAGCTGGAGTCCGACTTCGCCGCGTCACGGAAGACCGGCCGATCCGCTCCTGACGTTGACAGGACGAACCGCGTTAAAATATAGTCCAATTCCGACAAAAGTTGAGAACAACGCTTGAGATACTCCGGGCAGGCATGTGCATTTCAGGAGACCCACCGGAGCTGAAATTGTCGCGAGCCAACGGAAGGAAAGACCTGTGAATCTCACAATGGCTCAGGTGGTGCGCAAGGGCTGGAAATGGGCTGCGATACTCTTAGTAATCGCTGCAATAGGCTACAAGGTGAAGTTTGCTCCGATACCCGTCTCTACGGAACCGGTGGCTGTCGGTGAATTCGTTGCCGAGGTCATGGGCACCGGAACGCTCGAGGCTCACTATCAGGCCACGGTCAGCGCGAAGATCCAGGGACTCATTGTTGAACTGCTCGCGGACCAGAACGACTGGGTCAAGAGCGGCCAACTCTTGGCTCGACTTGACGATTCCGATCTGAAGCGGGAAGTGTCTTTCCAGGAAGCGGTTGTTAATGCCGCTGAAGCCACGGTTGAAAGAGCGAAAGCCGACGGGGCCAGATCCAAAGCAATATTTGACCAAGCTCAGCGCGACCATGATCGATATGCCGGACTGCTGGCTTCCAAAAGCATTTCTCAAGAGCTTATGGATAAGACCTCTCAGAATCTGGCCGTGGCTGAAGCTGAGGCGGCACGGGCATCGGCCGCCGTCACCGAGACCGAACGCCAGCTTGTGGCAGCGAGCGAACGTCTCAGTTTTCAACAGGCCCGTTTGGCTGACACCCGTATTCTGAGCCCCTTTGATGGATGGATCGTCCGCAGAGACCGGGAGGTAGGCGACATCGTAGTCCCGGGCGCCTTGATTTTCCGCCTGGTGTCCCCCAAAGAAATGTGGATTTCCGCATGGGTTGACGAATCCTCCATGGCCGGGCTTGCCCCGGGGCAATCTGCCAGGGTGGTGTTCAGATCTGAGCCCAAACATCCGTATAGCGGCAAAGTGGTTCGCGTGGGGAGGGAGGTCGATCGCGAGACACGAGAATTCCGGGTGGACGTGGGAGTTGACTCTCTGCCCGCTAATTGGGCCGTGGGCCAGCGCGCCGAGGTCTACATAGAAATGGCAAGGAAGGCCGGCGCGACTAATATTCCTCTCAAAGCAATCGCGTGGCGCAAAGGAAAATCCGGCGTTTACTTGGCCAACAGCGGCCGTGCGAAATGGAAAGAAGTCCTACTGGGCTTGCGGGGAATCGACAAAGTCGAAGTCACTCGGGGTCTGTCCAAGAACGACCTCGTAATTACAGGCCCCCTTTCTCCCCAACCGATTGACGGACAGAGGATCTCCACCCAATGAATCTCGCATTGAGGGACATTCGTCACAACCTCTCCCGATTCTCACTGACAGCCGTGGGGATCGGGATGCTCCTCATGATTGTCATGGGAATGGGGGGCATTTACCGAGGTCTCATAGAAGAGGCCACTCTGCTGGTTGACAGGGTCGGAGCAGATCTCTGGGTCGTCCAATACGGGACCAGGGGGCCGTTTGCCGAGATCTCCCGCATCCCCAGGAAGCTCGAAGACAGACTGCAAGCAGTGCCGGGAGTCAGTAGCGCTCGTGCATTCGTCACCTATTCCGTACAAAGAGAGCACATGGGCAAGCCTCTCAGGATGCAGGTCCACGGCCTGTCATGGCCCGAGGACAAAGGGGAATGGCTACCCCTGGTGTCCGGGCGACATCTTGGCGCAAGCCATTTTGAAATGATCGCCGACAGGACACTGGGGCTCCAACTTGGCGATAGGGTGCCTCTGGGAAAAAACGTCTACACGGTGGTCGGCATCACCAGCGATATGTTCAGTATAGCCGGCGACGGGCTGGCCTTTTTCACGCTGCTCGACTCTCTCGACATCCAATACGACTATTCAGGTGAAGCGATTCGATTGGAGCGCAATGCCAGACGTGCGAGAGTGGCCCGAATCGACTGGGGTAAGACCGAACCCAAACTTCTGGAGAGAGCGGAGCTTCCCTCGGCCAGTCTACCCGCTATTGCGCCTCCCGCTGTAAGCGCAGTGCTCGTGCAGATCAAGGCCGGAGCGGATCCCGCTTCGGTTATGGCCGCGCTTTCAGGCTGGGCGGATGTCACCGTGTTTACAAGGGAACAACAAAATGAGTTGCTCCTCAAGGGAGTTGTGGACCGCTCACGTCGCCAGCTGGGCCTCTTTAGAGGAATCCTCATCGTAGTCTCGGCCATCATCATGGCGCTCATACTCTATACCCTCACTCTTGAGAAACTTCATGACATAGCCATGCTCAAACTGATAGGCGCTCGCAATTCAGTGATATTGAGCCTCATACTGCAACAGGCGATCCTGCTGGGAATCTTTGGGTACATCATCGCCTTCTGTGCGGGTAAGTGGGTTTTCCCCCTGTTCCCGAGGCGTGTCATCATTACACAGGATGACTTGGTCTTTCTGGCGCTGATCGTGGCTGCGATGTCCGTTGTGGCTTCGGTCCTTGGGATATGGAAAGCCATGCGCGCTGAACCGAACGAGGTCGTTTCATGACGCAGTCCACTGCCGCTGTTCAGGTGCAGGCCCTTACCAAAGTGTATGGGAGTGGAGACGTTCAAGTTGTGGCAATGCGGGATGTGTCCTTCACCTTATCCAAAGGAGAAGTTGTGGCGCTGTTGGGACCAAGCGGAGCCGGAAAGTCCACCTTGCTCACGGTCATCGGCCTTATAAACGCCCCAACCTCGGGAAAGCTGATCATAGGAAACGATCTAATTGCAGACGGTCCCAGACCAATGGGGGACCTTCGATCGTACCGTCGGAGATTTATCGGCTATGTTTTGCAGAAAGCGAATCTGATACCCTTTCTCACCGCGCTGGAAAATGTGCAGCTAGCCCTGGAAATCAATGACGTTTCCGGTCGGATCGCCCGCGGCAGGGCTATGGAATTGCTGGAGGAATTGGGCGTGGGACACCGGACAAAGAACCTGCCGTACATGTTGTCCGGCGGCGAACAGCAACGGGTAGCGGTGGCCAGGGCTTTGGCCAACAGACCTCGTGTCGTGCTGGCTGACGAGCCGACTGCGGCGCTGGACAGTCTCCGCGGCCGCCAGGTTATGGAACTCTTTCGCTCAGTGGCTCACGAGCACGGGACCACGGTCATGGTCGCCACCCACGATCATCGTTCCCTGGATATTTTCGACCGTATCCTGGAAATGGAGGACGGCATACTACGGTCCAACCACGCCAGCGGCACAAAAGAGGGTTGATGCCAGATCCCAGGGCCTGAGACTACAACGGAGAACCATAAGGGCCCCAGTAGGGGCGTCCGGTGGGACGCCCAAAAAGATGCATCCACGGTTCAATGATGAAATAGGCACAAAGGCGAATACACTGAGAAAACGACGAAAATCCACGAGGTTGCCATGCTACGACTATTCCACATCGGGTGCGTACTTCGTGACGTTGTGTACACAGAACAGATGTTTTTTGTTCGGGGAGGTGCTGAACGGCGACGTAATCCTTAACCCGTTCGGGCAGATCGTGGACGAAGAATGGCGTAGATCGGCAATGATCAGGGATGAAATTGAATTGGACGAGTTTGTCATCATGCCCAATGACTTACATGCGGTGATAATCATTGCCGGTGAGTTAAGAGCAGCGTCCGGGCCAACCGAAGAGGCGACAGGCCGGTCGTCACTCCAAACCACTAGAATGCCGAGGCTGCCCAAGAGATCTTTGGGTTCTTTGGTGGCCGGATTTAAGACAGCGACCACGAAGCGGATCAACATCCTCAGGGGCACGCTCAGCGCACAAGTCTGGCAGCGGAACTTCTACGACCGAATCATAAGAGAAGACGCTGAGTTGGAACGCATACGCCGGTACATCTTCGAGAATCCCATGAGATGGCAGTTTGATCAAGAAAACCCCGCGGTCCTGGAGCGAGCAATCGACGATCCGTGGTTGTAAGATTTCTCAGGGTGTCCGGCGGGACGCCCCCACCAAACCACATGAGACAGCGATATTACTTGACAGTCCCGTTGCCTGAGATGATGCTCACCCCACCTATAGCTGCATGGTCAGTCATGTCTTCTTCACGTCTTTGGCACGGATGGGCAACCCGGATGCGGTTGCCGGTGGCTGAAAAGATCGCGTTGGCCACTGCCGGCGGCCGAAGGCGGCACTCCGGGTTCTCCGGTTCCGCTTGGGGCCTCTGTGTTAGGCACAATATGGACTTCCACCTTCGGCATTTACGAGGTAGTGGCGCTTCTCGAAGCACCCTCATTCCAAGTGGTTCGCGAACCGCCCCTAACATTGCGATGATCAAAATATCGGTTTTGAGACGACCTCTTTGCCGGCCCTTTACCGGCTACACGGGTCCATCCCCGGCATAATTCATATTCTCGACCCGGACAGGGGGAAATTCGTTGAGCAATCGGACAAACTTTTAGGCAACTGCTATAATCCGTACCTCGGAAGACCTAGTGGACCTGATTGCTCCAAAATTTCAGAATGATGCACCAACAATCTGATGAAGATTTGATGCAAGCCCTGGGACAAGGGGACGAGGTCGCCTTGCGGACCCTGGTGGATCGTCACACGCCATCCATTTACAGGTTTTCGGTTCGATTTACGGGTGACGAGTCCCTTGCTCAGGACGTTTGCCAGGAGGTCTTTCTGCGCCTTTATCGTAACGCGCGCAGATACGTTGCCGGAATGCCTTTCAGGACCTGGTTGTTCACTATTGTGCGAAACACCAGTATCGATTTGGCCAGGTCGTACACTTACCGAAAAGCTTATTCGCTGGACGACGACGCGCAGGAGACTGAGAAAAGGCAGCTCCTCGACCCATCCCCAGGTCCTGAGGAAAGATATTTGTCCAAGGAGTCCACGCAGAAGGTAGCCGAGGCCGTTCGATCCCTGCCGGAGAAGCAGCGGACAGTCGTGATACTTCGTTATTACGAAGAAATGTCAGCCAGAGAGATCGCTGGTATCATGCGATCGACGGTTTCTTCGGTGGAGTCCCTCCTTGTGAGGGCCAAACACAACCTCGTGAAATTGTTGAAAGTATAATTTTTTCAAAAGCACCCGCATGATTTTTCACGATCCCTCCGTATAACATTCAGGAGACGACGATGAGCTGCAGGAAATGGGAAATCCAAATCGTCCGATGGCATGGAGGAGAGCTGGATCAAGAATTCGAAGAAGCTCTTTTGAGACACCTTGAGACATGCAGCCGTTGCCGGATCACTGCCGATAAATTTGCCGAGATTGACCGTTTCTTGCTCGAATCTCCTGACCACCCAGTGCCTCCTTTCCTCAACGAGAAAATCGTGTCCCGAGTTATTGACGAGATGCGGCAGGATTCATTGAAGGGTACTTTTCAGCATTTCGCAGCCGTCTTTGCCTATTTTAGACCTGCCCTGGCGGGGATCATTCTGGTGGTGGGCATCGGGCTCGGAGTTTTAATGGGGTTGAACTTGTCCCATTCAATAAACACAAGTTCAAGCTCCTCGGGTTCCTCCTATGACGTTCTCGCCTTCTCCGGAATCGAAGGAGGAGAACGCGATTCATCCTTGGATTTCATATGGACCGACACCAGCGGAGGCGGACGATGAAAAAAACGTCCCTGATATACTTGCTCACATTTTCACTGGCTCTCAATGCGGCTACCGCTGCAACTCTGGGTTTCTCCTGGTGGAAGGGTCAAGCCCGGGCAGAAGGGATTCTCGTTGCTCAAAAGCCGGTGATGAACTTTCTTCGGGAAGATTTGAACCTTACGAATGAGCAAACGAATCGAATTGTTGAACAGATTGATCGCACTAAACCTCAGTTCCTCGAATTGAGAAACCTAATGGACTCAAAACGATTAGAGATGATGCGCTTCATTTCCACCACTCCCGTAAACGTGGCGGCGGCGGAATCAACGGCCAATGAAATCAATCGCGTTCAAGGTGAGCTACGACTAATCGCCATCGGAACAGTTATTAAGATTGTCGAATCGCTGCCTTCTGAAGCCGGAGAAAAGTTCAGAGCTTATCTTCAGGCACGGGGTCGCATTTGCGACGGTTGCGGGCCGGGTCCGGGAAGAGGGCCTTTGGGGGATCGTTGAACTCATTGAGCTAGCTGTCAGGAATATTATCAGAAAGAAGTAAACTGTGTGGATTGTTAGACTTGCATTAAGCAGGCCCTACACCTTCGTGGTCGCAGCGCTTGTGCTTTTGTTGCTGACTCCTTTCGTGCTGCTTCGCACACCGACGGATATCTTTCCGGAAATCAACATCCCGGTCGTGAGCGTGGTCTGGTGGTACAATGGTCTGAGCGCCCGAGAGATCGAGCAGCGCATTGTCTACAACCATGAGCGAATGATCAGCACTCTTGTCAACGACATCGAGCATATCGAGTCCACCTCGTACAAGAGTGCGGGAGTGATCAAGGTGTTCCTCCAGCCCGGAGCCTCGGTGGATGAGGGTCTGGCGCAAATCACAGCGAGCGGACAGACTATACTGCGTCTGCTCCCCCCGGGCTCGACCCCGCCGTTTATCATTCGCTACAATGCTGCCAGTGTGCCGATCCTTCAGTACAGCCTCGCGAGCAAGAAATTCTCCGAGCAAGAACTGCAGGACATGGCGATGAACCGCGTCAAGGTCGGACTTTCAACGGTCAGGGGAGCGTCCGTGCCGTATCCGGCGGGTGGGAAGGCGCGGGTCGTTGCCGTCGACATCGATCTCGCGGCCCTGAAGGCGAAGAATTTGGCCCCACAGGATGTTGTCGACGCCTTCAACGCCCAGAACTTTGTCCTTCCCAATGGATCGGCAAAAATAGGCCCTACCGAATACGATATTTCGATGAACAGCAATCCAACGGTGCTCGCCGAACTGAACGACCTGCCCGTTAAAACAGTTAACGGAGCCGTGATCCGCGTCGGCGATGTGGCGCACGTGCATGACGGGTACCAGCCCCAACAAAACGTAGTCCGATTGGACGGTGTGCGTGGGGTGCTGCTCACGGTCCTTAAGACTGGATTGGCGTCAACTCTCAGTGTCGTGGACAACGTGAAGAAGGCTATGCCGCGAATTCTTAGCGATCTCCCACCCGAGGTGGAGGCGAAGGAATTCGCCGACCAATCGCTCTTTGTGCGCGCGGCCGTAAACGGGGTCATAAAGGAAGGGGTCATCGCTGCGGCGATGACGGCGGTGATGATTCTGCTCTTCCTCGGTGCCTGGCGCGGCACCTTCATCATAGCACTATCGATTCCCCTCTCGGTGCTAAGCTCGCTGGCCCTGCTTAGCGCCCTCGGCGAGACCATTAACCTTATGACTCTCGGCGGTCTCGCGTTGGCTGTCGGGATCCTCGTGGACGATGCGACGGTTGAAATCGAAAACGTTCACCGCCAGATGGCCCTGGGCAAGCCCAACATTCAAGCGATACTCGACGGAGCGCAGGAAATAGCCCTACCGGCGTTTGTCTCGACGCTTTGCATCTGCATTGTATTCGTGCCGATGTTTTTCCTCACGGGAGTAGCCCGCTACCTCTTCGTGCCACTGGCCGAAGCGGTGGTGTTCGCCATGTTGGCAAGCTACGTGCTCTCCCGCACGTTGGTTCCGACCTTGGTCATGTGGTTTTACCGCAATATCGAGTATCGCGGCTGTGCAGCCGGTCCCGGCTCGGTCGCTCTTTGGCTGCGCCCGTTTGTGGCGCTGCAGAGCCGTTTTGAGAGCGGCTTTACTCGATTCCGCGAAGGCTACCGCAAACTTCTTGGTACGGCTCTGGCACATCGAACTCTCTTTGTGATCCTTTTCCTTGCTTTTTGCGCCGGAACCTGGCTTCTTGTCCCTCGGCTCGGCCAGAACTTCTTCCCGTCTGTGGATGCAGGCCAACTCAGGCTCCATGTCCGCGCCCCCGGTGGGACCCGCATTGAAGAGACCACCCGGCTCGTAGACCGGATCGAGACCGCGATTCGAGAGGAAATTCCACCCTCGGAGCTTGGCGGCATGCTCGACAATATCGGCATCCCCGGCGGCGGCATTCCACTTGCCTACATCGACAATGGTCTGACGGGAACCGGTGATGCGGACATTCTCGTTTCACTGAAACACGGCCACGCGCCAACCGACTATTACGTGCGTCGCCTGCGCAAGCGGCTCAACCGCGACTTTCCGGGATCGACGTTCTATTTCCTGCCCGCGGATATCGTAAACCAGACGATCAATTTTGGGCTCCCGGCCCCTTTCGATATTCAGATCGTAGGGAGGGATCGCGACAAAAACCGGGCGGTCGCGACAGGCCTTGTTGAGAAAATCCGTCGGGTGCCTGGTGCTGTCGATGTGCGCGTGCAGCAACCAGCCGACCAGCCCGAGTTCCACTTCGCCGTGGACCGCACCAAGGCATCGCAGATTGGCCTTACTGAGCGAGATGTGGCAAACTCGGTGCTCCTGAGCCTGAGCGGCAGCAGTCAGGTGCAGCCCAATTACTGGCTCAATCCGAAAAACGGCATTCAATACCTCGTGAACATCAGGGTGCCGGAGTATCCGATAGATTCGCTTGCCGCGCTCAATGCGATCCCGGTAAGTGCCAACCGGCCCGAGAAAAACGACGCCCAAATTCTTGCCAATCTCGCTTCTTTCGAGCGCGCGAGTGGATCGCCCATTTTTTCCCGTTACAATGTAATGCCGGTAATCGATGTGTTTGGTGGCGTGAGTGGCCGTGACCTGGGCGGCGTGCTGCGAGACATCAGTCCCCTCATCGAACAGGCGAAAAAGGAACTGCCAAAGGGGAGCTTCATCATGCTGCGCGGTCAAGCGGCTACGATGCACTCCAGTTTCACCGGGCTAGGCATCGGACTGGTGATGGCGGTCGCCTTCATCTACCTGCTTCTGGTCGTAAATTTCCAGAGTTGGCTCGACCCGTTCATTATCATCACCGCGCTACCGGGCGCACTCGCCGGAGTGGTGTGGGGACTTTATCTCACTCTCACCACGCTGAGCGTCCCCGCATTGATGGGGGCAATCATGAGCCTCGGGGTTGCGACGGCAAACTCTGTGTTGGTAGTGACCTTTGCTCGGAATAATCTCCGGCAAGGCCAGGACGCGCTGACTTCGGCGTGGAATGCAGGCGTCGGCAGAGTGCGCCCGGTGCTCATGACGGCCCTTGCGATGATCATCGGCATGCTCCCCATGTCGCTCGCTATGGGCGAAGGGGGTGAACAGAATGCTCCCCTTGGTATCGCAGTGATCGGCGGCCTGATTCTCGCCACTGTGGCCACGCTATTTTTCGTGCCCGTGGTGTTCAGCCTGCTCCATCGGAGCACACCGGGCGGTCCGTCGCTTGAGGTCCTCGGTTCCATCAAAGCCAATGACTGAAAAGGTGTCGTCATGTATTCCAAACAAAATGAGCCAACGGGACCGGTGCAATCCCCGGAACCGAAAGCGGTGATCCGGAGATCTCCGGTCAAGTTCCCACTTGCGGCAGCCGTCATTGTAGTGCTGATCGTCACCGGCGTCGGCGCCGGACTCATACCTCGGTCTCGCCAACAAGCCGAGGTGCGCGCTGAGACGCTGGAACTCTCCATTCCCACCGTCACTGTCGTCACACCGAAGCCGGGTCAATCCTCATCTAGCCTGCCGCTGGCTGCTGAAATCAAGCCCTGGGTCGAAACGCCGATTTATGCCCGCGCCAACGGTTACCTCAAGCATCGGCTGGTGGACATCGGCGCCTACGTCGAGGCTGGACAGCTTCTGGCCGAAATCGACGCACCGGAGCTCAGCCAGGAGCTTGATCGCTCCCGAGCCCTGCAGGCACAGGCTGAAGCAGCCTTAGGACTTGCCGAAACCACTGCGGCTCGCTGGGCCGCTCTCTCGAAGACAAGCGTCGTGAGCGATCAGGACAACGAAGAGAAACAGGCTGACCTCAAGCTCAAGGCCGCCACTACCGAGTCGGCCCGCGCGGAGGTGCGACGACTGGAGAAGCTCCAGTCATTTACGCGTTTGACCGCTCCATTTGCCGGTACCATTACGAGCCGCAATATCGATTCAGGCGATCTAATCGTAGCTGCCGGAGGGAAGGAGCTTTTCCATCTGGCGCAGACCAAGAAGCTTCGGGTATTCGTGCAGGTCCCCCAGGCGATGGCCCGAAGCATCCATCCCGGCCAGACCGCCGAGATGACTATTCCTGAGCTTCCCGGCCGGGCGTTCCCGGCCGAGGTGATCCGCACCGCAGGCGTGATAGCGGCCGATTCGAGAACCCTCTTGGTGGAACTCAATGTGGACAACCCCAAGGAGGAAATCTTTGCCGGAGGCTATGCCCAGGTGCGCTTCACCGAGGCGAAAATCGAGTCCGCTCTGACGTTACCGGCTAACACTATTTTGTTTCGCGCAGAAGGTCCTCAGATTTGCGTCGTGCAGCAGGATGGGAAGGTGGAGCTGCGCACCGTGAAGCTGGGCCGCGATTTCGGCCAAACGATTGAGATACTCACGGGCGTGGATTCAAAAGATCGCGTCATCGTAAACCCGTCAGAATCACTTGCAAGCAGGACCGCAGTGTCCATAAGCGGTAGCAATTCGCTTTCAAAGAAGTAATCTGAGGAGGGGTCCGAGGAGCGTCTTCTTGCAGAAAAGACCCTCCCCGGTGAACGATCATGTCTTCTTCACGTCTTCAGCACGGATCGGCAGCCGTCGGATGCGCTTGCCGGTGGCTGAAAAGATGGCGTTGGCCACCGCCGGAGCAATAGGCGGCACTCCAGGTTCCCCCGTTCCGGTCGGCGCCTCGGTGCTAGGTACTGTGTGGACTTCCACCTTCGGCATTTCGCGTAACTCCAAGAGCGGATAATTTCCAAAATTAGTCTGTTGCACGCGGCCGTCCTTCAATGTTATCGCGCCGTACAATGCAGCAGTCAGGCCGAAGGCGATACCTCCTTCCATTTGCGCTTCAATCCCGTTCGGATTTACCACCCGGCCACAGTCAACCGCGCACACGACCCTTTCGACCCGAACCTCTCCCGAGGCGCTCACTGATACTTCCGCCACGTACGCCACGAAGCTGTCAAATGACTTGTGTAAGGCTATTCCTCTGCCGCGACCTTCGAGTAACGGCTTTCCCCAGTCGGCCTTCTCTGCGACAAGCTCCAAAACAGCTTTATGCCGAGGCTGCTTGTCGAGCAGCTTGCGGCGGAATTCATAAGGATCTTTGCCTGCAGCATGGGCCACCTCATCCAGGAAACACTCGACCACAAAAGCGGTGTGAGAGTGCCCGACCGAACGCCACCATTGCACAGGCACACCGATCTTCGGGGTATGCAGGTCCACCAGAATGTTGGGAATATCATAGGGTATGTCACGAGCGCCTTGGACAGAAGTCTCATCTACACCGTCCCTTACGAACACTGGTTCGGAGGCGGTTCCGGCCGCTACGGACTGCCCCACGATTGTATGCTGCCAGGCAACGAGATTTCCATTTTCGCCAACTCCCGCCGCGATACGGTCGTACCACATCGGGCGGTACCACCCGCCTTTCATGTCGTCTTCCCTGGTCCAGATAACTTTGACCGGGCTCTTGGCAGCCTTGGCGACATGCACAGCTTGGGAGACAAAATCCGATTGCGGATTCCCGCGACGCCCGAAACCACCGCCAAGAAGCATCGTATGAAGTCTGACTTGCTCGGGCTTAAGCCCCGATATTTGGGCGGCAGCGTCTCGATCCGCGGTTTGGGACTGGGTGCCGGTCCAGACCTCACAACTGTCGGCGCGCAGATCCACGACACAATTCAGCGGTTCCATAGTTGCTTGGGCAAGGTACGGGACCTCGTATTCCGCTGTCAGTGTCTTGGCGGCCCCGGCAAGGGCCTGTTGCGGCGTGCCTTCTTTCCTGGCCACCATTCCCGGTGTCTTGGCCAGACCGGCATACTGTTCGCGCATGGCCTCGGTAGAAAGCTTCGCATTGGGTCCGTCATCCCAAGTGACCTCCAGCGCGTCCCTTCCAAGTTTGGCGGGCCAAAATCCGGTTGCCACAACCGCCACCCCTGACGGCACTTGCACGACATCTTTGACCCCTGGCACAGCCTTGGCCTTGTCCGCTTTGAAGCTCACGACTTTGCCGCCAAACACAGGCGGACGTTCCACAAGGGCGACAAGCATGCCCGGGATGTTGACGTCGATACCGAAGACTGCCTTGCCGTTGGTCTTCTCGGGGGTGTCCAGACGGTGCACGGGTTTGCCTATAATCTTGAATTCGGAGGGATCTTTCAGCCGCACTTCCTTGGGGACCTCCATATTGGCGGATTTCGCTGCAAGCTGGCCATAGGTCAGCTTCTTTCCGCCTGAATGGATCACGGTCCCGTTTTCCGCGCGGCAGGTTTTCTTGTCCACCTTCCAATCCAAAGCTGCAGCTGCAATGAGCATTTCCCGGGCGCTCGCGCCGAGCTTTCGCAATCGCTCCCACTCGCTTGTCAAACTGGTGCTCCCGCCGGTTGCCTGAACTCCCCATTGCGTGTGGTTATATACAGGATCCACCGGTGCGGCCTCCGCTACGATCTTATTCCAGTCACATTCGAGTTCTTCCGCCACAAGCATGGGCAAAGAAGTGTAAACACCCTGCCCCATTTCGGAATGGGTCACGATGATCGTTACTATGTCATCTGTGCCAATACGGACGAACGCGTTCAGTGTCGCGGGCCCGGCGGACCCTTCCGCCGCGGCGCCTTCGGCCGGCCCCAAAGACAAGGAGCAACCAAGTATCAGTCCTCCGCCGATCGTCGCTGTTGTCTTGAGAAAGTCCCGACGACTCACGTTGATAATGCCGGTCATTTCTTCTGCCCTCCTTCCGCCATAATCTGCGACGCCCGATGAACCGCCCGACGAATTCGTTGATATGTGCCGCACCGGCAGAGAATGTCGGACATGGCATCGTCGATATCCGCATCCGTAGGGGTCGGGTTCTGGGCCAGAAGGGCCGCGGCGCCCATAATCTGGCCGGAATGGCAGTATCCGCACTGTGGGACTTCGTCCTCGATCCAGGCTTTCTGCACCGGATGATTTCCATCGGCTGAAAGCCCCTCGATTGTGGTGATCCGCTTTCCTACGACTTCCGATACAGGTGTAACGCAGGACCGGACTGCCTCCCCTTCCACATGCACGATGCACGAGCCGCAGATCGACATTCCGCACCCGAATTTGGTACCAGTAAGACCAAGGTTCTCCCGAATCACCCACAATAGCGGAGTGTCCGGCTGTACGGCAACCGTGTACTCTGTATGGTTGACGTTGAGCTTCAGCTTTGGGAAGGCTTCTGCGTCTTTTCTTTCCGTCATGGGTCATCCCCCTTTTGATGGCTGAATCCCGATTCTCGGTTGTGTAAAGGCTCATACGCTTCTGTGCAAGCGTAGATGAGTAACCCGCCCATCTGCTGACCGACTATACTTGACCGACCGACATTCGGTCAAATATCCGCTGCTGGAGAGCAGATACCTTCATTTCCTCCGCGCCGGACAGCGCTCGGCAATCGTCACCGAATCAATCCTGTGCAGTCCCGATACCGAACGAATGAACGCCGGGTTGACATCCGGTGCCTGCGAGGGACCACTATCCGGCGTCCCTCCCGGACGCGCACTATCGCAAGCCCCGGTTGCGCAACCGAAAACAGCCCCTCTTCCGTTCGGGCCATGACAAGAGAATTTCAATGGCAGGTTACTATCATGGTGAATGACAATCTGTCGCGTCTCATTATCTGTTTTTCCACTTGTCCAGGAGAAGAAGCAACGCCGGCAGCGTGGTCAAGGTCAGAGGAACCGAAGCCAGCATGCCGATTATCATGGCGCAACCGAGGAATTGCAGAGCGTAATGCTGAGAGGTGAGCATGGAGACAAAACCCATGATAATTGTCAAAGAGACTACCATTGCGCGCGGTGTCACGCGAGTGGTAGCTTT